>Ga0210397_10000084_pt1 | contig 76097 bp, 65 predicted proteins | sample IncBWH2OmetaG_FD_160126 | JGI IMG/M metagenome (GOLD analysis project Ga0210397, IMG submission 160126) | Forest soil microbial communities from Barre Woods Harvard Forest LTER site, Petersham, Massachusetts, United States - Inc-BW-H-2-O ...
CTACTGGCACGGTCAATACAACTACTTCGGTCACCCACAACGCCACGCGTGTTCTGCCAGGATCAGGCGTATTTGATCTTGGCGCCCCGCGCGTCATTGAATTTGGTTTGAAGCTTACCTTCTAGTTGAAAACTCGTTGTAATTTAATATTGACCTAACCGCCGTCCCATAATGGGACGGCGGTTTTTTAGTGATGTGTACTTTAGATATAGTTTAAGAAAACGATAACTATAGACAAACTATCCTATGGTTTGTTACTTTCTCTCCCGTTACTATCTCAATCCATATTCAGGAAGTGAACGTGAGAGCTTCGCGGCTTGTCATCATCTCTATCATTTTGTTTGCCTTGTCTTTTTTTCCGTACGGAGCGTCAGGTCAATCAGGCACTGGAAGCCCAGCTTTTGGCTCTATACAGAGCGGTGGCTTCGATTCTATAAATCTGCAAAACCTCAATGTTGGCTTTGGGGTGCCAATTGTTTCGCATCCTGGCAGAGGCATCGGCTTTCAATATAATTTGGCTTATAACTCCCTTGTTGCGACGCGAGGATTGGACGCTAACTCGAATCCAATATGGACATTTTTGAGCAATTGGCAACTACTAGGCCCTTTGGGATCAACTTCATCACAAACCATACATCCCTGTCCAACTCAGCTTGGCGCGACAGTAACGTTCCACTATACATACACAGATTCAATGGGAACTTCCCATCCATTTCCTGTAGAGTCATCATTTCCGGCCATCAGTTGCACTGGAAGTATCTTGACGGGTTATGCCACGGATGCAAGCGGATACTACATGGACTTATCAAGGGGGGTGGTGATTTCGCCGGACGGCATTGAATATAACTTGAAACCAGTAAATAACCTTGATGCGAACGGCAATATTATAAGCATTACCAACGGCCACATTGTCGACCCAAATGGTAATCAAATAACCAGCACCACCCAGATATCTGATACGCCGCCAATTACCATTGGAGAAACGGACTGGACTGATACGCTAGGACAGACAGTATTAAAGGTTGTAAGCCTGCCCAACGGTCCCAGTGGGCAAACATCAGAAATTGACTACGAGAGATTGGCTGTAGATGGGACCTACCAAACCATCGCATTGAAATATACATTTGCCAGCATACAAACGGCCTATGGTTGTGCCGGCGTGGCGGAATCTGCTGGTTCGGGTGTGCAGCTTGTATCAGAAATTGACTTGTCGAATGGCCAAAAATATTCCTTTTCTTATGAGCCCACACCTGGAACCTCAGGCTCGGTAACCGGACGCCTTCAACAAGTCACTCTTCCCAGCGGTGGCTCCATTACGTACAGCTATCCCGGACCAAACGGCGGAATTGATTGTTCCACCGGCGCCCCGCTCCAGATGGTGCGGACGGTAAGCGACGGAACCACCCCGGAAACCTGGAGTTATTCGCGTGTTATCTCGGGAGGCATCACCACCACCACTGTGACTGCTCCTCCACTTCCGTATGATAACAATGTACCGAACCAGACTGTCATTACCTTCGATCCAACGTCTCAGCTGGAAACCAATCGCAAGATATATCAGGGATCGGCTTCTGGATCTCCTGTCCAAACGGTTAATACTGCCTGGACGCATATCGTCGGTAATTTAAATTACACGCCACAGAGCAAGACTGTCATTCTTGAGGATGGCAGTACGCAATCTGAAGTGGAAACCACCTACGATACAAATGGGATGCTCCAGGTGATGAAAGAGCATGACTGGGGCAGTGGCGCTCCTGGGCCGGTTTTGCGGACTACAACGCTCTCTTATCTCGCCGGATCCGGCTATACGACACAAAATATTATTAACCGGGTCACGCGCAAGGTCGTGACGGATGCCTCGGGCGCACCCAAATACCGGATCGATACAAATTACGATGAAGCTAATGCCATTAATGCAATCTGCGTCAGCGGTTTACTGCAGCATGACGACACGAATTATGGATGCTCCTACGCAACGCGTGGCTTGCCTACCTCGGTTATAACGTATACAGACGCAGCGACTCCATCAGGCGGCATCACCAGAAACTTCAGCTATGATTCTCTTGGCAACCTCGTTGCGACGGGAGTAAATAGTGTTCAACAGCAACAATATAATTTTTCTACTGCAACGCAGTATGCTTTCCCTGATTCTGTCGCCACTGGCCCCGCTGGAAATCAGCTAACCACCAGCGCAACTTACAATGTCACCACGGGGCAAATTGCGAGCGCAACCGATGCAAATCAGAAAACCACTTCTTACGCATACAACGATCCCGGTCATTTAGACCGTTTGACAGACGTTCAGCGGCCTGACAATTTGCATATCACCACCGGATACGACGATCTTCACAACACGGTTACCGTCAAGTCTCCTCTGCAGGGCGCGGATGTGATACAGAAGGTTACTGCCTTTGACCTCCTCGGTCGGCCGGTAGCAACCTCTGTTGAAGACACCACCGGCAATGTCTTTTCCGCTACTGCCACTCAATATGACGTGATGGGCCGGCCTTACATGTCGAGCAATCCTTACACTACAAGCCCGCAATTCTGGACCACTAATCAATTTGATGCTCTTGGGCGGCCAACAATTACGCAGCTTCCAGATGGAAGCCAAAGCTCCACGTCCTATGCCACAAATTCCATTACCTCTACAGATCCTGCGGGCAAGCAAAAGCTGGCCGTCTCGGATGGTCTGGGGCATATGGTTCGTGTGGATGAACCAGGGGATTCCTCAAAGGGAATGAAGGCTCAGTGATGACATGTGCAGGCCGCCCTATTCCAAAGTGCACAACAAACTGGGACACAGGAAACGTTCAAGTTACGGTGAATGTCCCAGGAAATCCCATTACAGCAAGCACTAATTATGGTATGGGCGCGACAGCGCAAACTCTTGCGAACACGCTAGCTGGCCAGTTTAGCGCAACGAATCTTTTCAACACGAGCGTCGCCAATACCACTGGCCCAGATAACATACCGGCTTACACTGTCACTGTTACGGCCAAAGCGACCGGAGTTGCGACAGATTATTCCTATTCCGCTTCGTATTCCTTTTTCCGTATAGGTGGTTTCAATGACTTCACCGCAACTACCGCGGGAGCAGCATTTGCCGGAGGTGTAGATGGTCGCACTTCCGTAGTGGATTCCGGAACCATAGTGTTGAAGCTCGGAAACTTCACCACCCCTTCCGTCTGCTACGGCTCCGCGTGTAACAGCACCTCCGCATCCATCGCCGGGGCCTTGGCGGCAGCTTTGAATTCAGCGCCGGGTTCGCCGATTACCGGTGCAAACATTCAGCTCAACGGATCAACAATTACCCTGACCACAAACCAGAACACAGCAGCCTGGAACGGAACTGTGTCAGTCATTCCCACCAGTGGTGATCCGGCCGATTTCCCCAGCGGCTCTTTTGGCAGCTAGGGATCTCTTCAGGCCGGCGCGGATCCGTTTCCATCGGGCCTTGCGCATCCTTTCTCTACTTTTTATTCCTACGGCGTTCTAGACAATCTTCTGCAGGTAACTCAAGGCGTACAAACCAGGATTTACGCTTATGACGGCATGGGCCGCCTGACTGACAGCACCACGCCGGAAGTCGGCCACGTCAATTTGCAATATAACTCCTTGAGCCAGGTCTTCCAGCAGACAGATGCCAGAGGCGTGAAAACCAATTACGGCTATGACACTCTGAACCGTCTGCATCAGCTCAGCTACGATGTTGGAGCTACCGGTGTTTCAGCTACTCCCACGGTTACTTACAATTACGGCACCAGTGCTGCACAGAATAATAACGGCCGTCTGTCGAGCATAACGGATGGACTTGGTTCGGAAACCTATACATACGACCTGCTTGGCAGAACGACCCAGTTGCAGAAGGTCATCAATGGCAATACATATCCAATCGGATATGGTTACAATGCCGCCGGAGAGCCCACCTCCATCTCATATCCTTCAGGGCGGGTTGTTCAGCAGAGCTTTGATGGTATCGGCAGATTGTGCGAGATCGCGCCCCAGACCACCGGCTGTGCCACGGCGACTTCTCCGTATGCAACCGCCTACAATTACAATGCAGCCTCTGAAACAACCGGCTTCAATTTTGGAAATGGCGTCATAGCTGACATGGGTTATTCGCCAGACCGGCTGCAAAATATACAGCTCAGTTACACCAAAGGCACGCAGACGCTCTTTGGTCTGAATTATTTCTATAAGCAGGATTCCACCAACTGTCCAGCCGGAACAACGGGCAACAACGGACAAATTCAATGCATTAGTGATCTTGTCGATTCGGGCAGAAATGCAGTCTATGGTTATGATTCGCTGGGCCGCCTGGCTTCTGCCTCCACGCACGGTTCAGCCAACTATCCAGCCTGGACAATGGCCTTCACCTATGACCAGTACGGAAACCGTACTGCCCAGAACTCAACTTCCATTGCCATTGATCCCGTCACAAATCGCATCAGCACCTTGCCATATGACGCCAGCGGCAACCTGCTGAATGACGGTATCAACGCGCTCGCTTATGATGCGGCTGGCCGGCTCATAACCAATACCCAGTCCGGCGCTGTGTCCACTTACAGCTATGACTGCAAAGGACTACGGGCCCAGAAAATTTCATCCGGTGTGACCACCGTTTATATTTTTTCCGGCGGCAAGGTAATTGCGGAATATGTAAACGGTGCTGCGGCTACATCGCCGGCCCGTGAATACATCTATTCCGGCTCGACGCTTCTGGCAAAAATTGAGGGTGGGGCAACAACATACAATCTGACGGATCATCTTTCCACCCGCATGATCACCGATGCCGGCGGTGTTTCTCTGGGGGAGCAGGGGCATTTTCCATACGGTGACCCCTGGTATGATTCGCTCACTTCCAACAAATTGAAATTCACCTCATATGAGCGCGATTTCGAATCGCAAAATGACTATGCTTTAGCGCGCTTCTATGTCAATCGCTCAGGCCGATTCAGCTCGCCCGATCCACTGAGTGGCTCTCTTGGCAATCCGCAGAGCTTGAATCGTTATGCCTATACCATGGGAGATTCAATCAACAGCATCGATCCAACTGGACAGGCAGTTTATGGGTTTGAAAGAGGAATACAAGGGCTATTCTTGAGCGCAGCTCAACTAGCAGCATTTAGTGACGAAGGCAATTGCTCGATGGATGGCATGAGTGCTTCGTGCGTCTTGATCAATAATCTTCTCAATCATGATGCAGCCGTGCAATGCCCGAATAATGATTGTCGCATGAGATGGGATCCGACATCAGGCTGGAAGCCGGCAATCCGTTCCGGAGATGATGGCAGCTTCCAAATGTGGCACCCTGGAATCGAGGGCTATAATACAAATTTGATGACAGAGAATGGCAATCCTGTATTCATGACTTTTGCAGGTTGGTGGTTTGATGTGCTACCAAGCCACGACGCTTTTCCTGCTAACGTAATGGATCCGATGCAGATCATGATGGCAAAAGCACCGCGAAGATCCCCTGAAGAGCAGAGAAAATACTTAGGGCTTCCACCAACTTGGGATGAGATTTTCGCAAATAAATGGGCACATATGAATAATTGCCAGAGAGCTGAGCTTGTGGGTGGGACTATAGGTGCAGGTGGTGCTGCGATAACCGGAACAGGTAAGGCCATGGCGGCAATAGGCGGATTGTCAACGATCGAAACCGGTGGTGAAGGAGCTGCCCCGGGTGTAGCTGTGATGGGTGTAGGTTCAACAGTTACGGGTTATGGCACCTTTGTGGCTGGAACGGGAGCTCTTGCGGGCGCAGTTGGTGTCTGCGGCCCATAGGCTACTCTAATGCATGAAAAGAGAAGAAGACTACGCATTTGGCACGCAAGGATTCTGGCATTTAGCCTTTTAGTCTTGGCAGAATTGCTCATTGGCGTTAATTTTTCGAGTAGAGGTCGACTACCATTCAATTTCAAAAATGGTTTTCTGCCTATTTTAGTGGCTCTTCCCTTTTTTGAAGTTGTTTGGCACTTCCGTATTCTAAAAAAATTAGCGCCAGAGATTCCAGAGCGAGATGCAGACACTATCGCCTACTTGCAGGCAATTTTGATGATAATGGTATATGTCTCAATAGTTTTTATCTTAATAATATTATTGGGAAGGAACTGACCCTTAAGCAAAAGCGTTGGAGTCCAAACGCAGTAAAAGACAGCCCTAAATCGTTGAGCACCTGCCAGAAGGCTCATCCGACGGGGTTTCAATTCTGACATTTCGCCTTGCTCCAAAGAGCTCTGCATATTCAATCACCGATAAATCTGATCAAAGCCATTTTGAAACTGAAGGTAAGGCGCCCACCCTAAGAACGCGCCTATTAATACCCATGTAGTCACGTTTAACGCCATCCTAATATTTGTTGCGTTAGAGTACGCATCAACACAACTCCGGCAAACCGACTGCGCAAGATTTGATTTGCAGATTACCCATGAACGTGTGTCTGTGGAATCAGTGTGCCTGAGATGTCTATTTCTGCTGCAAGAGGATACGTAAGGAATGCGTACTCAAAAAGGTTACTTTGCCATTACTGTGCTTTTGATTTTCACTTCGTTCTGCTCGATTTACAGCTATGCTCAAACCCCTGTCCCACATTCGTCTCACGTTGTTTTGATCATCGAAGAAAATACCAGCTTTGATACTGCTTCCGTTGAAATGCCCTGGCTGGTGAGCCAGGGAAAAGCAAATGGATATGCCGCCAACTATTCTTCAAACACGGCCGGTTCCTTGATGGATTATCTCTGGCTCGCGTCCGGAAGCTGCCATGATGCGTCTGATTGCTCTCTGCCTGCCGGAACGCATAACTTTCAATGCACCGGCAACAGCTGTGCCACGCCAATCACTGATGACAACATTTTTAGAGAGATGAATAATCGCGGCATCTCGTGGAAAGTTTACGCTCAATCGTACAAAGCGGCTGGCGGAACGGTCACGACTCCAGACAATGCAAATAACACGCATTATTATCGCCGCCACGTCGGGGCCACCTGGTATAGCGACATACTGAATAATGTCGCTGGATCGCAGTCCAAAATCGTTGATTTCTCGCAGCTTGCCGTAGATCTGGCTAACAACGCTTTGCCGCAGTTTACCATCATGGCTCCGGATGGACTGCATGATGCCCATGACTCAACCCCAGCTGCTGCAGACGCTTTTCTCAAGGAAAATCTTCCCGCGCTGCTGGCTAAATCCTATTTCCAGCCGGGCGGCGACGGCCTTTTGTTTATTACTTTTGATAACGGTGACGCTGATGCTGCCGGCACTGTTTTCACGGCGCTCATCGGACCCAACGTGATTCCGCACACTGTTTCCAATGTGCCTTACAAGCACCAGAATGGTCTCCGGACAATTCTGGACGCATTAGCAATCTCCACTTATCCTGGAGCATCAGCCACAGCGGCTCCCATGTTGGATTTCTTTTCCGGATATGTGACAGTCCATTCGCCCGCGCAGAACGCGGTTTCCGGAACTCAGGTGCTTGTGAATGCAACTGCCGCGGAGCCCGCCGCTAAAATTTATCAACTTCAGGTCTGGGATAGGACAACCGGCAAGAAGCTTGCCGAATCCGCTCCTGTTTCGTCCACGTTCAACCAGACGATCTCACTTTTACCTGGATCGCATCAACTGGTCATCGAAGATATAGCTGCCGGCAATTTTCAGGTATTACACACAGCAGTGGTAAGCATTACTGTTAATTCTGATGGCGTAAAAATCATTTCACCCACCGCCAACGCCACATCCAGCGCCAACGTTGTGGTCAGCGCTTCGGCCAGCGAATCCGCGGCTCAGGTCTATCAACTGCAGGTTTGGGACAGCACAACCGGCCAGAAACTGGGCGAGTCCGTGCCTGGATCGTCAACCATCAACCAGACGGTTGAACTTGCGCCTGGCAGTCATCAGCTCGTGATTGAAGATATAAGCACGGGGACGTTTCAAACCCTGCATAAATCAAGCGTAAACGTCACTGTGAAGTGAGTTTCTTGGGAGATGGGCAGCTTACCCTGGTGCATTAACAAATCTGGCCACCTATCAAAAAATAAGATGCGCTGGTTTCCCCGGCGCATCTTATGGAATTCATGCGTATTTAAAGCTGTGTGGTAACCTTGCTCGGACGGTCCTTCCTGCGTTGCATGAGCCACTCCTGACTGTTCACTTCTTCGTCTTCCGGTCGGCGTTCCCGCCTCTCGTAGACGCCATCAGATTGCATCTCGCGCGCTTTTACATTGTCAGCCAGGTAAATTTCCAGCGTATGATCACGCAGTTGCCGGACCAGTCGCCTGTCTTCCACAGGGAATAGCACTTCCACGCGGCGCACCAGATTGCGCGACATAAGATCTGCGCTGCCCAAATAGATTTCCTCTTCGCCGCCATTATGAAAGTAATAAATCCTGGAGTGCTCAAGGAAACGCCCGACAATGCTGGATACCCGTATGTTGTCGCTCACCCTAGGAATACCAGGACGCAGGCAGCAGATTCCGCGCACGATCAAATCAATTTTCACCCCGGCCTGTGACGCTTCATAAAGAAGGCGGATCATCGAAGGTTCTTCAAGAGCATTCATCTTGAAAACAAGATGGCCATTCCCAGAGCTTTGCTGGTGCTCAATCTCACGGCGGATTAGCTGTTCAAAGCGGTCGCGCAGATTGATGGGTGCAACCAGTAGCTTGCGATAGTCTTTTTTTGAGGAATAACCGGTGAGGTAGTTAAACAAGTCGGATACGTCTGCGCCAATATCCTCGTCGGCGGTAAACAATCCCATGTCTGTGTACAAATGCGCCGTTAGGGGGTTGTAATTGCCGGTCCCAAGATGCACGTAGCGGCGGATGGAATCATTTTCCAGCCGCACGACCAGCGTAATCTTTGAATGCACCTTCAATCCAAGCAGGCCATACACCACGTGAACTCCCTGGCGCTCCATTGCTCTTGCCCACTCGATGTTGCTTTCCTCGTCGAAGCGCGCTTTCAATTCCACTAGCGCCGCTACCTGCTTTTCTTCTTCAATCGCCTCCAGTAGTGCCTCCACCACGGGAGAGTTGCGTCCCACACGATAAAGGGTCATCTTCACGGCGAGCACGGACGAATCTCTGGCAGACCGTTTCAGGAAATCAATGATCGGCTGAAAAGAATCAAAAGGATGGTGCAGCAAAATATCGCGGCTGCGAATGGCGCTGAAGATATCTTCGTCATCGCCTTCCGATTCAAATGCCGGGTGAACAACCGGCAGAAATGGCGGGTCCTTTAACTCAGGGCGGTCAATGGCTGCCAGGAATTTCAACCGGCTGAGTGACAATGGTCCGCTGTGCTTGGATACGTATTTGCGATTCACTTCCAGGTTGTTGATCAGGATCCGCAAGACGCCAGAGGGCATTCCTGCGCTCACCTGCAGCCGCACAACGTCGCCGAAACGGCGCTGCCGCAGGCCTTTCTCTGTGTTCTCCAGCAAATCGCCGGCCTCCAACTCCTGAATCGCGATCTCCGCGTCTCGCGTTACATGGAATGGATGTGCTTCCAGCACCTTCATGCCGGGAAAGAGCGCATTCAGGTTGCTCGCGATGATGTCTTCCAGCCAGACAAAGGTCTGGATTTTCCCGCTATTGTTCTTTGCCGATTGCCGTGGCGGCCCGTCTACGGCAATCAGTTGCGGCAAAGTCACCGGCACCTTGATGCGCGCAAAATGCTCTTCCTCCTCCGCGTCGCTTATCAGTACAGCAAGATTCAAGCTGAGGTTGGAGATATGCGGGAACGGACGCCCTGGATCAAACGCCAGCGGCGTCAGTACCGGAAATACTGTGTGCAAAAAATATTTGTCTGCCCTTGCCTGCTGTGCCTCAGACAGTTGGCGGTATTCGCGAATTCGAACGCCTGCTTTTTCCAGACCGGGGATGAGCTGGCGCCGCAGGCATTTATGGGCGGCGGCAACAATATTGGCCACTTCAGCCCGGATCGCTTCCAGTTGTTCGGCGGGAGTCATGCCGTCGGCGGAAACTTCTGTGGCGTTTTCCTCAACCTGCCGCATCAGGCCGGCTACTCTGATCATGAAAAATTCGTCCAGGTTCGAGCCGACGATGGAAAGAAATTTAATGCGCTCAAGTAGAGGATGAGTGGGGTCTTGCGCTTCCTCCAGCACTCGCTTCTGGAAAGCCAGCAGGCTCAACTCACGATTGATATAAAGACTGGGATCAGTCAGCGAAATCGGCTCGTGGCGGCGTGAAGTGGAAGCAGTCATTTTCCAGTATCCAGTCTTCTAAATTACGTGAAACAGGCTTGCACTGACAAAATACTTTGGAAGGTGCTCAATTGCTACGGCACTATCAGAAAATTGTTCTGAGACCGCAAAATTCTAGGCCATGATTATTAATGGAATATGAACATTGTGGTCTCCGGGCTGGAAAATAACCCTTTGAAAATCTGGATTTCTATTTAGCCCCTGCTGGCCTTTTCTTTTCCGCCTTTCCATAGTGCGGCGCTGGTCCTGCGCTCCTGCAGAAGGGAAGAGGCCATGCTTATTTCGCCGCTACGGACAAACTGTTCATGGTTCTCTTCCAGATCTTCGGGAATATACCGGTAATTGACCATCACGCCAAAAGAATCGCGCAGTCCATAAGGCCTCAGGTTGGCAAATAGATCAATCGATTCCAGCCGAGCGCCATTTGAAAGATGGAATGCCGCGACAGGATCCAGCGATTTACCGGTGAATTGTGTGAGATAAACAAGAGCCAGACGCCGAAGCGGCGCTGTTAATGCTTTCTGGTGCTGTACAGGATTTTTCAGCAACTCGAAGAAAGAGTCCACCGGATCAGTCATACCGCTTTCGCGGTTTAGCTCGGAGGCAAATTCATTCAATAACCGGCCTAGTCGTATACGCGTAAATCCTGATTCATCTTTTGCTCCGGCCTCATTGCCGTTTGTAGTTTTAGTTTCCAAAGCGGAATTTAACGCTCTTGAAAATCGCGGCAGCGGAGAAAGCGTGCTGTAATTTCTGATCGCCGGCAACTCAACGCTCAACTCATTGACGACTTGCTTGATGAGAAAACTTCCAAAAGGAACGCCTCGCAAACCTTCCAGGCAATTATTGATTGAATAAAAGATAGCTGTATCGGCCTGCTTTAATGGCAGCACGGGTGAGGTGATATCCAAAAGGCGCTCCAGGTCTCGTGCCAATCCATGTGTAAGCGCTACCTCAACAAAAATCACGGGCTCACCTGGAAGGGCTGGCTGAAAAAAGGCAAAGCAACGCCGGTCAGCTTCCAGTCGCCTGCGCAAATCGGCCCAGCCGCTGATTTCATGCACGGACTCGTATTGAATAAGTTTCTCCAGAGTCAGGGCGGATGTCTGCCAGTTAATCCGCTCCAATCGCAGGAATCCCCGATTAAACCAGGAGCGGAAAAGATGTTTCAAGTCTGAATCGACCGCGGCAAATTCCGGATGGCCCGGCAGCATTCGCAGCAGATCGCGGCGCATGGCCACCAGATTTTCCGTGCCGGATGGCGCGGTATTGATGCGGCGAAAAAGTTCCTGGCGCGGCGGTTCGGCGGCCGCAGCGAGCGCCGTGGCAGTCGCTGGCGTTGGCATACGCTGATACTCTTCCAGCGCCCTTTGAATGGATTTCTGGTCTGGGCCAAACTCACGGGCAAGCATCTCAAAGAAGCTTTGCTGTTTGGCTGTATCCATTGCCTTGTACTGAATGATGATGCGCTCTGCCAGCGCGGTTTGAGAAGCTTCGCCTCGGTGCGAGAGCAGTTGGCGGCAGAGCAGAAGCATATCTGTCCCGCTTGGGCCACGCAGACTACGCAGAAGATTGCTGAAAAATTCAGGCATGATTGATGAATGACAAATGTGGCATTAGAGGAAAGCGATTAACCCGCTAATGTTCCACATGATTTGCTAACAGAAAATTCTACTCCATGGGAATGGATGAACCATCCGCAATCCCAGCTGGCGTGTACTTTATGGAAGCTCATTTTGACGATTTAAGAAATGCGGCGTGAACTACTACGCGGATACAAGGTTGTTGCGGATTGCATAATGCACCAGATCGACAATGGAATTGATCCCCAGTTTGCGCATGATGGTTGCGCGATGTGTCTGTACTGTTTTTACGCTGATTCCCAGGAGTGTGGAGATTTCCTTATTGCTCTTGGATTCTGCCAGAAGCTGGACAATCTCACGTTCGCGCGCCGTCAATACGCCAGACGTACTGGCCGTTTCTTCCGACTGGCCGAGCTTAAGAAATCCTTCCAGCACTTTTTCCGCGATCTCTGAAGTAAAGAATGGTTTGTGGTGGGCCACGGTTGATACGGCAGTCATCAATTGCGTCGCAACATCCGATTTCAGCACATAGCCTCGAGCGCCGGCCGATAGAACATCGCGCACAAACTGCTCATTCTCATACATGGAGAACACCAGGACTTCGGTTTCCGGCAATTCGTGCCGTATTTGGCGGGTCGCTTCCAGTCCATTGAGTTCTGGCATGCTAAGGTCAAGAATCGCGAGGTTGGGCCTGAGCTTTTGTGCCAGCCATACTGCCTCCCGGCCGTTCGTTGCTTCTCCGCAAACTTCCCAATCGGTTCTTGTGGAAAGTAATCCTACAACTCCCTTGCGGACCACTTCGTGATCATCGGCTACGAGAATGCGGATCATCCGAGGAGGACTCCTTTGCAACTGCCGCCGAGAAAAGTTTAGGAACCATTAATGATTCCAGAGCTGACTATGAATTATGATCTACTAATATCCACCGTGCAAACTACACTATATTTTAGCTCGCTTTAGAGCTGATTTTGAAAATTACTCAGGCACAATGCCATGTAGATGATTTTGTGAGCACCCGGAAGGTAAGTGTTCTCTAAGGAAGCTGGTTGATGTTCCTGGAAATCATTGAACCGTCTTAAAGCGGAGGAAGGCTCACATCCGAAACGAATAACCATGCCGTCGTATCGCCGAGCGCCAAAACATTGACGTGTATCTCACGCTCTGTCGTGTTGGTTGATACCTTGAAATCAAAATGCAGGCTTGACGCTTCAGAGTGGATCGCGGTCCTGAGTGTGCGCACAAATTCCGGATCTCGAATCCATGGCATTATTGAAAACAGATGCATGCCTAGAGGCGTCTCTACCAGCAGATCGTCATCACCATTGCGCTGGTATTCGAGTATCTCCCATAACGCATTCAAATGGATCGCGCCAAGGCGCATTCGCTGCGGGTCTGTATTCAGCTCAACGGGGGCCTTCTGCTCATGCTTTTCATCGCAAGGGTAACTGAAAGCTCCAAAATGAGAGTCTTTTGCGCGTTGCGTGGCTGGCTGGCTCATGTTCGAGAGTGTAGCCATGCACTCTCAAGTGGGATATCCAGCACATCAAGTAAATTCTGAGGGAGATTGATGTATGTCTGCGCTAAAAAGGGTTATTTTGTTCCCTTAGGGCATGTATCAAAAAAGGAAGGACGCGGGGCTCATCAGAACCCAGGTCCAACATATACGTTTTTGGACACCCCTGGAGAATGGGTTGATAAGCCCCTGTAACTTGGATGATATTGAATTGATAACAAACGTCTTATCCTGTATCCAGAGATAATGGCATTTGAGATACGGTTAATTAAGCATGAAGAATTTGATTCCCGTTCTAGGAATGGCCACGTTGTTGATCATTTAACTAAGCGCGAGTTGCCAGTCCATTTCGTAACGGAGGCCGCACCAAAATGGTATTTCTACTGCATCAGCCATCAGTTTGCTTCCAGCATTAACGTGGGAATAAATAGATCAGGCTTATGCCGCCACCAAGCAAGACTCCGATGGTAATAGCCCAGGTAATGAATTGGCTTGGCCGGTATGTGCCTCGATCAATACCGCGGCTTACGTGCGTGTAGTGGAGGCCGGCCCAAAGCATCAGCAGCAGGCCAAACGCAACCATTCCAAATCCCACTCTCTCCACGCTAGCCATGTCCCAGCGCTCCAGGGCGTGCTCTGAAACCTTGCTGGACTGAATCAAAAAAAGACTGAAACGATTGATTGTGATTCCAAAGCTGATTAAAGATATGGATGTGCGCAAGTAAGCCAGGTAGGTCCGCTCATTGGCCATGTGCTCGGAGAGATGGCCCTGCGGTAAAGAACGTTTCTCAGCATCCGCCTTCGTTACCAATTGCGCCAGCTTTGATGTTTCCGCGCGTTTCATATCTTGCGTTCCAATCTGGAATTTATGCAGCGCGTGTGGACGGCCTTGCTATTTCCATGCGCGCTTCAGCCTCGCCGAACCTTTCAATGTCTTTCTCCAGAAAATGGTTCAGGAGAGTTCTGATGGAAGCAATCGCCGCAAGCTGTCCAATATCGGTCCAGCTTGGAGCAATTGCTGAACGTATGATGTCCGCAGCCAGCTCAAACTCCAACCCAAGCATTAGCCAAACACCAAAACGGGCCCAGATTTCTTTGCGTGTTCCCGGCACTAATTTTCCGGTAAAAAAACGGCCCAGCATTTTGTAAAGAGCTTCGCTGGCCCCAATCAGGATCAACAGAGTAGCCCCTGCCTCAACACCAAGAGCTATGTAAGAGGCAATTGATTTGAATAGATCTTCCATCACGGTCTGGACGAAATCCCATCCCTCTGTTTGTAGCCAATGTTCAGATACGCCGGTACATGACGAAGAAGCATGTAATGGTTGCGGCCAGCCAGACCACGGCGACCACGATTGTTGCCGTTCTCACTGTTCCCATGCGGATGTTTTCGCCTCGCCGCATTGCTATCTCGGCCATGCGCCTTGCCTCTTGAACAATTCGCTCTGGCGTGAGAATACGGATCAGCCAAAGTCCGGCACTCAGGACAAGAAAATCGTCCAGGAATCCGATGACCGGAATAAAGCTGGGGATGAGTTGGACGGGGCTGAAAATATAGGCTGCAACGCATGCGCAAATCCCGCGTGCGTACCAGGGAGTTCCCCGGTTTTTCAAGACAAACCATATGAGCAGGGCTTCACGCTGGAGCCGCTCAGTGTTGGCCTTCCACCGTGACTGTCTGGGCTCTGCTTGCTCCGTGTCGCGATAGATTCGCGGCGATCGAATTTGCGCTTCCATCTGTATATGAGGCATAAAGCGCTCCTTCTTTCAGTCAATTCGAACGTTGTTTGTCTCGAACAATGCACCGAAATCCCTGATGGCACGTGCCGGTATCAATTTGCTGCGGGATTCGCGCAGCCGGCCGGTAGCGCAGGCAATAATTGGCGGCGCATAAAAACGATCCACCCTTCAGCACTTTTCTGGGAATCTGAATATTCGGTGTTTGCGGATCGTAACTTTTTTCGCGGCCATCGCCCTTCGCGCGTCCAGAGCAGCAGGATTTGGCCATTTTGCCGCGAGGAACAAACCAGTCGCTGGTCCATTCCCATACATTGCCGGCCATGTCATAAAGCCCAAATCCATTCGGGGGAAATGTGGCAACCGGCGACGTTCTTTCAAATCCATCCAATGACAGGTTGATGAATGGGAATTCTCCCTGCCAGAAATTTGCCATCACTTTTCCGTCAGGCATCAGGTCATTGCCCCAGGTGTAAGTTGCGCCTTCCAATCCTCCTCTGGCGGCAAATTCCCACTCGGCTTCGCTAGGTATCGATTTTCCCGCCCATTGTGCATACGCTTCAATGTCTTCATATGCCACATGGACCACAGGGTGGTCCTCGCGTTTGTCCAGAGAACTCTTCGGTCCTTCAGGATGCTGCCAATTTGCTCCGGGCAACCAGTCCCACCAGTTGTAGTGATTGCGCAGGTCGACCGCGCGATGTGGTTGCCGGAAAACAATCGAGCCTGGCACCAGTAAATGCGGCAGTGCACCCGGATATTGCGCGGCATCGGGAACGCGTTCCGCCAACGTAACGTAGCCTGTTTCTTGGGAAAACCGCTTGAATTCCGCATTCGTAATCGGATATTTGTCCATCCAGAAACCACTTACTGTTTCCGAATGCGCCGGTGCCTCTTCTGGATAATATTTGTCCGAGCCCATCATGAAGGTCCCACCTGGGATCCACGCCATGTCTTTCAGGAAATCATCTTGATGCGGCCCCGCTTGAGCGACTAACGATCTGACAGCGTGAGAGTGTGACATGGATGCGGTTCCTCCGTGGTTATTTGACAACGTAGTTGCGGGCTTCCATGCAGGCTGTGTAGGCACGTTTTACATTGTCTGTTGCCTGGGCCTGCTGCTGTTGCTGTTGTTGCTCCTGTTGTTTTTGTGCTTCTTCCTTTGCTTTCTTCTTTCGACGATGTCCCACCGCTGCTCCGCCTACGGCTCCAATGGCAGCTCCTTGGCCTGCATCCCCGGCGATAGCGCCGACAGCTGCTCCTGTGGCAGCTCCGCCAGCTGATCCCTTTACTGTGGCTCCATTGCCCGCTTTGGATGATTGACCAGAAGGTTGACCCTGTTGATCTGCTGGCTGTCCTTGCCCAGGTGCCGGCTGGTTCGCTGTCTGCGCGGATTGATAGCATTCAGTTTCATCATTAGGTTGTTTCTCAGGTGGTTGATTCCCTTTTGGATACGCATAAACATGAAGCGCCGAGGCAACATTGCTGGCTCCCGACGGCGCGCCGGCCGCTGCAGATTGCTGCGGAGGCATTGCTGCTGGCTGGCCTGAGGGAGCGCCTTGTTGTGGCTGCTGATTTGGCGCAGGTTGTTGCATAGCAGCGGCCTGCGGATCTTGTGGATTTGTCTGCGCTTCTATGAGCAGGCTTGAACCAATCAGTAGTAGAGTTAACATCGATAATTTCATGGCTGGACTCCGTTTGCGTTCTCCGCTCGATGGGCCCGGCTGCGACTGCTTCATCGAGCGGCGTTCATTGCGTTTCTTTTATTTGCTGGAGTTTTTTAGGCTGCGGCTCGCCGGCAAGTCCTTGAACATCTTCTTTGCGGCTTTATCAAAACTCTTTCCGTTGTCATCGGGCTTGCCTGGAATCTCATTTTTGGCAACGCCGCGGAAGACGGCTCGTCTGGTTTTGGCGTCGAAGATATCAACCATTAACGTTCCAGATTTATAGTCATAGGCGTCGCTATCCGCCAGGGCTGGAGCGCCCACGTTCTCCCAGCCGTACCCCTGCCAGCCTTCATAAAAGGTCCGGAGCTGCCTGTCTTGCTTTGTTCCATGGAACACCACCAGGACGTCGCACGCAGATTCATCCGCCTCTTTCCATCCTTTGTGCTCCAGCGCTTTTGCGATCATCGTTTTGGCACTCGTCTCGGAAGCGGAGTCGCCCCATGATGCTCCCAGCTTGATGGCAAATGTCTGAACATGGGGAAAGTCATAGGCTGAGAGGCGGTCAGTACTAACTTCCTGCGCCGATGCAAGTGACACGGTCAGCACAATCAAGAATTTCGGAATCATCAATTTCCATTTCACCCGTCACTCCTTATTTGCCTGCATGAGGCCGCAGTAAATCATTTCTGCTCGGGCGGAAAATTCTTGAACATCTTCTCTGCACCTTTTTCAATTTTCTTTGCGTTCTTTTCGGGCTTTTCAGAAAGCTCGTCCTGCGCCGCCCCGCGGAAGATCAGCTTCTTGTCTTTCGCGGAGAAGATATCTACAACCATGGTGCCAACCTGGTATTCATTGACCGTAGTGGTGGAATTGCCAGGAGCTCCAAATCCTCCCCATCCATATCCGCCCCAGGCGCCGCCGCCGCTATAAAAGGTGTCCAGGGATTTTTTGGTTTGGCTGGCTCCGTGAATGACTACCTGAGTATCAGCCGTTGCAGGATCCGCCGGGGCCCAGCCTTTTGCCGTCAGCTGCTTGGTTACCGCATCAATCGCCCTTTGTTCAGAGAGTTGATTGCCCCACGATGTTCCAATCTTCACGGAAAATGTATGGACCTGTGAAAAGTTAAAGCTGTGGTCATAGTCCGTTTGAACGTCCTGGGCCATTAACAAAAGCCCGGATGCAATTACTGACAGTAGAATTCCCAATCTCATCATGACTTCGTGCTCCTTTGGGCACGTTTTGAGGGCAACACGCCGGTTATAGGGGTTGCCCGATATCGCCAATGCCGAACTTGCCATTGTGTGCATTGCAGCAGCCCAAAAAATCAGCAGCTTTGTCGCTTCTCGTGTGAGATGAATATCAACGCGCGGAAGAGGCGTCCAATTGCGATTTGCCGAAGCTGCCTTGAATATGGCTAAAAACTGCCTTGTGTGATGTAAATGCTAGTCAAGCTGCGCTCTGCCGCTCAATTTCGCTTTCAATCTCGTGTTGTACGTCAGGCGGCAGGTCAGACTCCAATATCTTTGGCCCGAACTCCTGAAGGTGCTCAATAATCTCTTGCCGCCGCTCAGGGTCGGATTCACCCAGCATCACCAGGGCTGATGTTCCAGGTTCTACTTCAGATTTCAGGTTTTTCACGAATCTGTGCGTAATGCCATGGTCCATCAACTTGCCTACGAGCCTGCCGGCAAGTGTGCCGCCAAGGATGAGCGGCATGGTTCCGCTCACTGCAGCAGCAACCAGTCCCAATAGATGTCCGGCCTTCTGTCCCTTGCGAATCACCTTGTCTTCCTGGCTTACCGTTATATGGCCGTCCTGAGAATTCTTGATGAGTACCGAGTCTTCAAGCTCAAGCAAACCATCGCCTGCCATGCGATGGACGGCGGCACGCGCTTCTTCGCCTTTGAACGGGTCTTCAAATATCAGTGCAATCAAGTGGCTCATGATTCATCTCCCTTTCGTTTCCATCCATGCTGACGTTTTGTTTTGAAACTGTGGTTAGCTCAGTGTTTGGCTGGGACTGGCGCTTTAGAAAAAAGCAGCGATATCTGTACTCTTATCTGGCTTCTTGGTGATGGCGGATTATCTGGCCTTACCGCATTGTAGAAATATCCCACAGATGCATTCATCGGCTGCGCGCCAACTTTGAAAACTCTGGCAATGGCCAGTCCTGCAGGCACAGTCCATACATTTCCTGAGGACGCATTCCAATTGGCTGTGAGAATGGGAGAGGTACCGATCGACCAGCCTTTCGGCAAGTTGTAATTGAGAAAATATTGCAGGGTGAAAAGATTGACGTCAGGACGGTCGGATGGCCCAGCGACTGACCATACGTTGCTTGCCAACGCGCCAATCGTCCAATGCCCGGGTTGGGCCAGTGCCACTGCTGTTGGCCCGATGGCAAATTTTCCTGTTCCCAACGTATCGTCCGTGGCTGTGGGCAAAAGAAAAGCCGGTCCAATTGCCCAGATGAGAGCTCCTGGCTTGGCCGGAGCAAAGAAAAAAGAAGGACTCATATCTCCCAGGCCAACCGTTCCCAGCTTGGCCTGAGTGATATCTGGTTGAAATGAGACAGGCGTGATCCATCGCACAATCAGGTTTACATTTTCAGAAAGAGACAACGGGACCACTGGCTGAATATTCAAAGTGTTTCTCTCCCGGTCGAACGGTCCAATGTTCAGGTCAGTGTTGTTTTGAAATGGCACGCTGATCAAGCTCGCTACCGGGTTCTGAGTGGCTTTCTGCAAGTCTTCCTGCAAGCCCTGTTGCGTTGAAGAAAGTTGCGGCGCATCCGGTGCGGCTGGCGCAGAGCTTTGGCCATACACGGTATGTGTCATGGCCAGGATCATGGTGAGCAAAATGAGTGCGCCTGCTTTGTCCATGGGCCTTTGCGCTGTCTCCCGTTCCTACTTCGCTTCAGCGCAATCTCCAATCACATCGCCCGTAATATGCAGATGAAGGTCGCCGACAAATGCCCGGCTGGGCGCAGTACCCTTGGCGGAGGAAGGAGCTGGTTCCGCGGTTGCGCTGGAACCTGCTTTGATCGGCGCAGTGGTTGCAACGCCGGTGGCGCTCCATTGGCCCGAGATCTTTATTTTCTTTCCTACGAATTTGGAAAGATCGCGGGCTGTATCAAACTCGTATGTGCCTTCATCTGTCTTCAAAACAAATGACTCACCTTCACGCGCCACGCATCCGGTAATGCTTCTTTCTCCGCTGGATGTTTTTTTCATGCCCTTGGAAGTTTGTGTGGTACTGGATGACTGCGTGTCCTGGAGCGCGAACATGCCTGCTTGTGTCAGCAGGCCAATTGCGATAAGACAGACAACAACGAGAACTCTACGGCTCATGGTATCTACCTTCCCATTTTCGTTACAGCCCCGCGTTCGAGCGCTGCAAGCGAGTACCACTGATTAGAATCGCTGGCGAACTGCGACAAGTCAGGAAAACGCTGTGCCTGAGCGATCACTTGCATTGCAATCATCAAAAATTGTGGGGGTTAACACAGGTTCAACGAGTGGACGCTAAGCTGGAAGTTGGGAAGGGCCGCTTTATAAGATTACTGCTTTGTTTTTGGCGGAGGATATTGCTTGAACATCTCCGTAACCACTTTGTCTGCCTGATCAAAAACTTTTGACTGATCTTGCGAATCCAGATTTGCCTTGGCTGTTCCGCGCCAGACGAGCTGCTGGCGTCTTATATCGACCACATCCACCGTCAGTGCGCCCTTTAATACTTGTTGCCCGGCGTTTGCCGGCAGCGACCCACTCCACATGGTGGCATTCGGCAGAGGAAATCCTCCCGTCGCTGTATACCCCGGATCTTGTGCTGAGGCCGAACTCTGCGCGTCCATCCCGCCGGTGCAGACAATTAACAAATCCGGACCGCTACTTGCATCTATTTTGCGCAGCCCTTTATCGCTCAGGGCTGCGTCGATATCTAACTGGATCGCAGCCGCAACCAATGGCCTGGTAGCAGGAGTTCGCCGCTCCTGCCACGCGTATGTTTTGAACTGGCTGAAGTCCGCGGATTTATCGTAGCCGACCTTCACTTTCTGCGCCCACGCCTGCGATAGAGCCAGCAGAGTTAACAAAAGAACCTGGGTGGCTTTTCTCGTGTGTAGGCGATTCATGGTCTTTGTCCGGTATAAATCATCGATTACCAGCGCAAGCCGAATGTAACGGGGAGTATTCGCGTATCGAGGGTCGAAAAGTACGCAACGTGATAGCGCGATTCGGCATAGATTTTCAGGTGTGACTCTTTGAATCGATAAGTAACGCCGGCGCCAAGATTCCATCCGCCACCGTTGGCGCTACCCGAGTCCAGAGTTGTCGTGGAAGAAACGATACCGTTGGTACACGCCACGCCCCAGAATGCGTAGCTGGGAAGGCAAACGGTGCCGAGGGAGAGACTCGGCGCGGTGAGATCCCATGAGCGGTGATACCAGCCGCCTCCACCGATCACATAGAACCCGGCATGATGGCTCTCCGGCGTGTGAAGAATCAGGTTGGCCGTTAAGGAATACAAACGGGCGCTTCCACCCGGCGCTCCCGTCAGCGCGACGACAGACGATTTTGGTGGCAGGTCTTGCCACATGAATTCACCGTTGAAGCCGATCATATGTCCCATGTTCGCGCCGCCGCCAACCACAAAATTGCCGCCTGTGTTGATGAAATCGGAGGTGTGGCCCATGGGAACGCCAAATCCGCCACCAATATTAAAGTTGAATTTTGGGGTTTCTTCCTGACTGAAACTATACGTGCATGACAAGAACAACAACAGAAGTAGTTGTGCTGCAAAGCATTTCTTCATGATGCGGATCCTCTCTTACTTTAGTCACTCATTTCCTCTCGACAAAAAACGGGCGAGCCGAGTATTACCAAATCGTGCTCGCCCAGAGGAGACGAGTGTTCACAGGACTAAACCTGTATCTAAAGAAATTAGAGTCGCTCCAGCCAGTCACTGCATAGATCGAAACCCTGAAAGACCACAAGCTGATTGCATGGCGGTCAAACTTGCTAAAAGTGCGGTTGACAAAGATTCAACGAGTCGCTTCGCCACAAAGCGGAAAATAGAGAATAAAAGCTGCTTATTTGGATTGTTTTCGCCGCGCAATATCAGGCCAGAATTCTTTGAGGGCATTCATGCCAATCTCGCCCAGATAAGACAGGCCGATCCGGGAAAGAGTGAGCCTGGCGCCGCGGTTTTCAGCCGGGTAGTATGCATTGGAGAGTGCCGATGATGTGGTGCTGGACAACAGCTTTGACCAGTTGAACCGGAATGTTGGATCATCTTTCCGTGTGATCACCGTCGCGCCAAAAACGTGCCCCGTCCTGCGCAGAATGGACCCTTGACCGGCGCGGAAGTAACGCGGGTCTTCATGCAGCAGGGCAGGGAAGGCATACAAACGGAAAAAATTTCCACTCACTGAGTCTGCCACCGCTGCACCGTATCGTTTCGCAAATCCGCTGAAACCGCTGCCGTACCCTGTGCTTGCGCCTGCGGCATTTAAAATCACGGCGTTTACCGCAGGCATGACCAAGTTGTAAGGATCTTTTACCGTCTTGGTGAACAGGTGGAATTTCTGGGAAGCGCTCAGCGCGGGGGCATGAATGTCGTTTTCAGCATTAAAGGCGGGAATAACGCCGGCAACCCTGTTCGATTCACTTTTGTCCGCGGCTTGTTGCTGTGGCTTCTCCGATGGTTTCTCTGTTTCTTGGGCGAATAAGCGCGCCGGCGGGGCGAACATCGCAAGGAAGACCAGTATTGTTCCGAATCGTGCTTTCGCAGACAGATTCGTAATGGCCTCCATTTCACTCTATCGTCGCGCTGCCAAACCCGGCTTTAAAACCTTATGCTTGGGCCGAATGTTACCCGCAGATTATTTTTTGCGCCATGGCTCCAGTAGATTTCATCGCCGGCATCAATTCTTATGCCCAATGGTCCCGCGTGGAACCCAACGCCGCCACCGGGATACAGTGAGCCTTTGGTAAAGTCACTCGTGGCTATACCGTTGTTGTTGGATATTGTGCCGATCACCGATGTCGTTTTGACCTCTGGCATAAAATTCAGTACGCCGCCTTTTATAAAGAAAAAGTAGCTACCGTCTTTAAGCTGGAATTTTAGTCCGCCATTCCCATGCAAAATGGCCAGGCTGAGAGTATCAACGCTGGCGTTAATGCCATTGTTGAAAATTTCAACGCGCGGATGGCGGAAGTCATAGGAACCTTCTGCTTCGAACTTGAGATAGTGGGTAATCCCAATGTCGACTCTTCCACCGGCGCCGACAGCACTATTGGGAAAATCGGGTACATCGAAATTGCCGTAGCTGGCAAAGCCCCCAACTTCGAAGTGCTGTGCAAAAGCCAGTGTTGAAAAAATGAAGAGCGAAACTAGAAGCGTAGAAATTCGGAAGTGCGTCATGTTCGCGGTGTCCTTTTGAAAAATTGAGATCGGACAATTTGGGCCGTGAGCGGAATGTTATGCTGGCGTTTTATCAAGTCTGGCTTTCCAATCAGCGCTGTCCAAACAGGTCCACTCTGGGCTTGCCTTCGTTGTGTTTTCCTTTTTGATACCAGATCTCAACACTATGAATCTGTCGCGAGCCGCCCCGAAGTAGGATAGGCGGTGTGCGTCCGCCCGAACGAACAACGGCCCCCACAGGCAGCACTTGATCTCCCCCTTGCTGGAAATGAACTACGATGCGTTCAAATCCAACGGAACCGTTTGTTACTCCCAACTGAAATGCAGTAAAGGGTCCGCCGTTCACATTGATCTTGTCGTGATCGGCTCTTCCATCCACATGGGCTTCGCCCAGATGCTGCCAGCCGCCGCGAATTGGTGTTGCCAACATTGACAGACTGAACAAGGCGAGCAATCCCCCGGCGAGCAACGCTTTCTTCCCTGAAGCTTTGGTCATACACCCTTCTTTCTTAAAAAGTGAATCATGACTTCAAACTACAAAATATGAATCTTGACAACACGAACTGGCCGCAATGTCACTGGACTACCTGATAAACCAGGGCTGTCCCCTGATAGAAGGGTTGATAGTGAATGTTGTTGCAGTTGTAGATCACGCTCGCGCCAGAGGCGATTGTTGAACATGAGCCGGGAAGAGTGGTTACAACTGTTCCTGCGACAGGAGCAGCGACGACGGTTGTCGAATGAGAAGAGGTTGCCGCGCCTACAACCGCTCCGGTTACAACTCCGGCGGCTGCGCCGGCGGCAAATGATCCCCAGTTCCAGCTGTTGTCCTCCACGACCACCGCGCCACCGCGGTATCCGCCGTAATAGTTCCCATGCACATTTACGTTGTTATTGACGTTTACATTACGATTTACATTGGTGTTGTAATTCGCGTTTCGATTTACATTTGTATTGTGGCTGTATGATCGATTGCCCACGGCAACGCGCGAGCTGTCCACATGCCGCGCAACCTGTCCTTGAACCATTTGAACAATCAATAAAGCAACACAGTAGAGAATGCCTTGTCGCACGGTCCTTACCTCTTTAGCCCTTTCAGGCTTCCGATTGCAACGGCGTCAGCCGGCTTTTGAAATGTGAATAGCTCCGCGCTGGGACTGGCGTTGAAATTCCAGTCAGTAAAATCAACGATCGTGCGCGGATGATAGGACGCGTCTTTATCAATGACCTGTAGCCTGCGGATAGTAGGATTGGGGCCTCCGATGACCCACAACTGCCACTCAGCATGCGGCTCTGTGAAGGCAAGCTGATGGACCGTTTCACCATCTATCTCCATGCGGCCGATTACATAAGCTTCTGTCAGGGCCTTGGTGAGTGACTGGTAAGGGTCCGGTTCCAGGAAATTTGCCGTGGGCAGAAAGATGCCACGCTGTTCCATGCCCTGGAGAGCCGAATCAATAGTTGCGGCCGCCAGAAAAGAAGAATACAACTTTGTTTCTGGTGTGAAGAGAGTGGCATGGCCCTGGTTGTAAATCAATTGCACGTCCTGGCCTCTGGCCCGGGCATTGATCCGCAGCTTATCCGGTTGCTGCACGGTGAACTCACTCTTATTGAACTGTGTAATCACCTGCCCATTCGTGCCTAAACGCTCACGGCTGATAAATGCATGGAAGGAATAGGCCCTGGAATTATGAATGCGATCAGTCGCTGCCTTCAGTACCTGCAGTGCCAGCGGATCGATTTTCTGGGCTTTCTGAGTTTGTGATTCAATCTTGCTCTTGTTTTCAGCTGTCTTCTTTTCTTGCGCTAAAGAGAAAATGCAGCAAGCGGCCAGCACTCCTGCCACGAGACATCGTTGGAAATATTTATTCATGAACATCACCTTTTCCTGATATCGGGCAATCACGAATCAATCGCATAACAGCAACAAAAGCATGCTCCTGCCGTGGCCTTGCTTGGACACTCCCTTTGGATCGCCCTGTCGTTTTATGGGCGAGCACCGCAGCCTGGCGACTGTTGCGCTCGCCCCCGAGAGACAGGAAGACGCAGGACGATTCCTGCTTCCTACTAATAAAAGTTAGATAGCTGAGCGGCAGAGGGTGACCCGCGAGAATCGGCAAAGGGCAAAGGCTGATTGCACATCGCTCAATTTGCAATTTCGGCGTTTAACGTGGGTTCAATTCTTAGTCAGGAAATGACTCAGGGAAAATTACTTTCCAGTCTCGCTTCATATCAACCATTATCCCTGTTTTTAGTGGTTGCTTCGTCCAAACCGTATCAAGATAGCTTGAGAGTGCCAGCATTGACTTACGTCATTGCGCTGTTTCATGCCCAAACCAGCGAAATTGCCAGACAAGTGACAGCGTACTAAAGTTGGTGCCGAAGCGCGCGATCACCCCGTCACTGTATGCAATTTTCAACGATTGCTGTTTACCTAGAGGGAAAGAGCAGGTCACTCCAAGCCGGCTGTTGTTCTGCCTTCCCTGAGATGGTCCGTTGTTCACTATCGTATCTCCTCCGGTGTACCAGGTACCATCAAGGGCGAACCAGAGCTGTGGACGCAAGCTATAGCTGATGTGGGCCTGCAGACTGCTCAGCGGATATTGCTGTCGAATGCTGTCACCAGGGAAGAAACTACTGTTCTCACCAAAGAACCATGCGCCTGCATAAAGATCAAAATAAAACTTCTTCCAGGGATAGGACATGCCCAATTCAGGCCGGAGAGCCCATCGATTGTTTCCCAGGTTGATCAACTTGGTCGGACTATATTGCCCGCTGGAAACTTGCACGGACATGCTTGCGGCGATCAAAAGGCTACGATGGCGGGCTTTGGCAAATTCGCGTGGCGGCAGTGCGGGACTTCCGCGCAAGTTGATTGAAAGCTTAACTCTCAGATCGGTCAAGCCGGAGCGTGTAATGCTAGCCTGCTGTAACTGCGGACCAACATCGCCAGTGATGCGGCCAAATGCGTACGGCAAAGAGCCAGTAATCAGGGCCTGCCGTCTGAACAATCCAAAGGTCCGACCTACACCAATAACCGGGCTGTTAATGTGGGCTTGGACGTTCATCACGGGAATTGAAGGATCAAAGATAATTCCGCCACTCGATCGTGCGACCCCTATCGCTAGAAAATTCAGTCCGGTTGGAGACGCAGAATAAGCGCGGGGTTCGAGGTCCTGCGCTGCGAGAGGAATGGCCATCATCAGGAACACGACATAGGCAAAAATGATGGCCGCCAGGTAGAAGACCGATCCCGAGTCACGTTGCCGGTAGATGTGCCATCCATTCACTGAGAGGGACCCTCATCCGGCTCACTACGGCTTGATCAATGGGACCTCCGAAGCGAGTTGAAGTTCAATCACCATGCTGAGGCGCCGATCAATCTGAAATAACAAAGCGGTCTTCTTGTGGGAAATCACTTTCTCGAATTCCGGAATATATTTCAACCGCAGCGCAGTGTTATCGCCGTCGAGCCCCACCCATCGCTTGATGAAGTCGTCCGCCTGCTGATCACTGATGTTGGAGTAGCTTTGCGCATACTCCTTGATAAGGGCGTAACGAGCGTCATTCACCTTGATCGTTTCACCGATGTACTGGTCATAAACAGGCCAGAACCTGGTAGCCTCAGCCGGGGTCAATGGCATGTTTGCGGCCACAATCTTTTTCCGTTCAGCGCGAATGTCTTCCCGCATCAGCTGGATGTTGGCTTCATTGGCCTGCTCCCGCGTGACTGTTTTATCTTTCGCGGCAGGTGCGGGTTGTGGTGGTTCTTGCGCGACAAGTGACACTGCCACGGAGAGTACAAAAATCGCAAGAGCAATACTCTTCCTTCCATGATGATTGATAGCAGGAATTGCGCATCTGTTCGGTTGTCCATTTGTCATAGCCGAGCCCCTTTCGATGTTTTGACCTTTTTATATGTAGAGATTCCGACATGATTTTTTTCTTGCTGTTTGCCGCTCTTCATCATTGTGTCTTGGCTGATTCTGGGCCGCTATGCAGCCACCTTCTTACCCGCGGCCTCTGGTTTCAACTCAAGCGTTACGCGGTCATCTTTCCGGCAAATTCAACGGCATCCACCATAGGTCCTGCAGCTGTCTTGGTTTCTCGGGATATTTTTGCGCCAGGTCATTCGCTTGGCAGAAGTCTTCGTCGAGTCTGTAGAGCTCCCATTGCGATTTGTCAGGATTGGTGCGGCAAGTCCACATAGTTCATATGAGTTGGCCTTTACCATAGCTGATCTCCGTTTAGCGGTCGTCGTCTCTGTTGTCGATTGATCCACTAATCTTTTCTTGCAGCCGCGTAATTGCCTTCCTGTAGGAGAGATCAGCTTCAAACATCTCTGCCTCAGCTTTGGTGCTGGACAACCTAGGGTTGTACTGGGTCTCATCATTCATTTTGGCGTTACGTAGTTGACTGGCTGCAACCATCCGATGCCGCAGCGCACTCATCTGGCGTGCCCGTTCCAATTCCAGGTAGCTGCTTTTCACTCCGGCTGACACTTTTGCTCTTGTCAGTTGCACGCCGAGCTCAGCCATCTCAACCTGGGCCTTCCGTTCTTTGATCGTGTGCTCGCGCTTTCCAAAATCAAACAGCGTGTAAGAACCTATCAGTCCTACGAAAGAAAAATCCCGCGGCAAAAGAGGAATCGCGTTGCTGTTGTAGGCATATCCGCCCATGACAACTGCATCGGGAATGTAATCCAGCTTTGCCAGGCTTGAAGCAGCACGGGCCTTAGCCAGGTTCTGTTCGGCTGTAACCACCTCAACATTTGCAACCATGGCTTTGTCTGTGGCTTCCTGCAGAGAAATATCCGCCAATGGCGGCTCGGGAGGCACGAGCTCTAGTTCTGTGTCGGGCGGCCAACCCAGCAATTGATTGAGTGATGAGGTCAGCTCCTGCACTTTGATATCGGCTTCAGCCACTGCATTAGCGGCGTCCTCAAGTTCATCTTCTTTATCACCAGATCTGACTGGCGGCGATGCATTGCTCGCCACCAGCCCGCGGGCTTCAAGATTGCCCTCGTTGTCTTTTGCGATGGTCAACTCGCGTTGGGCCACCAGCAGTTTGTAATAGTTCTCTTCAATAGCGCTTGCTGTCTGCGGCGGCAGGCCGGCTTTGGCACGGGCTTCGGCGATTCGTTCGTCCGCGCGGGCAAGGTTCACTACCTGATGCAGCTTGAATAAAGGTGTGAGTGGTTGGGCAGCTGTTGCTGCAACCAGCGTCTGGTCTTTGCCGGCCAGGGGCAATGAGAGTATCGATGTGCCTCCGACAATCGGACGCTGCACTGTAATGAGTTGTCCCATGAATTTGTTGAAGTGGAAGTTCGTCAGGGTCGATCCGATTTTCGGGAAATAATCAGACTCTGCTCCCAGCCGATGCTGTTTGGCTGCTTCTATCTGAAGCTGGCCGAGTTTCATCATCGGATCCGCGGAAGAAGCGGCTTGCTGCTCTGCTTCTTCCAGCGTAATCCGGCGAGGCCCGGGTTGCGCTTCATCATTTCTACTTCCGGAACTTGTTGCGGCAGAATCACGCCTTGGAGGTTTCGTTTCCGTGACCGTTTGCTGAGGGCTGGTATTTTTTATCTCAGAGCGGGGGAGCGGGCGTGTGAGCCATGAACCAGGAGACGCGATTGGCAGTTGCGTGTTGTATGGCTTCTCCGGCGAGGGCTCTTGCCCATAAAGAAGAATCGAAATAAGGAAACAGCTAAGGGCGAACAGTCTTTTCATGAGAGTTCCTTACGCAAGTGCCGGGAGCGCCATCGTGATCTTGTTGAATTGCGCAATAGCAAGAGCCGCAGCACAAAATGAACATGCACTGCGGCTAATCAAGTTGTTACGTCATGCGGCTTTCTTTGTGCCGGTACCGGAAGGCCCGCCAGTCGCAACCGCAGCCATCTTCTCCAGCGCCTGGTCAATGGTGAACGTGGCAGATTTCTGGCGCGGTGGAAATTCCTTAAACGTCTGCAGAAACTGCGTCACGATTGCCGTCGCTGCTAGAGCGATGTAATCATGGTCGATGAACCAGTCATAGTATGTGTTGGAGGTAGTATCCGCGCGTTCGAACGGATCAGTCCGCAGATTGAAAAGTTTGGGAAGTCGCAGTGTAGTGAACGGCTCGGCCCAGAGTTCCAGCGTGCCCTTGGCCCGCTGCTCCTGGAATACGACCTTCCAGTTGTCAAAGCGTAAAGCCATCAGGTCACCATCGTCGCTGAAGTAGATGAGACCCTGGCGGGGGCTCTTCTTTTCCTGGCCTGTCAGGTAAGGCAGAAGGTTATAACCATCAATATGTACCTTGTAGGTGGTGTCACCGGTCTTGTGGCCTCTCTTGAGTTTCTCCACAATATCCGGTTCACCGGCCATAGCCAGAAATGTGGGGAGCCAATCATGGTGTTGGACAATCTCATTTGACACCGTGCCTGCCGGAATCTTGCTTGGCCAGCGGACCAGTTCAGGGATCCGAAAAGCGCCTTCCCAGTTGGTGTTCTTCTCACTTCGGAACGGAGTCATGGCGCCATCCGGCCATGTATTCATATGCGGGCCATTATCTGTGCTGTAAATGACCAGAGTGTTTTCCGCAATGCCTAGTTCATCCAGCAAGTCCAGCAGTTCACCCACGTTCTTATCGTGGTCGATCATCGTGTCATGGTAGGGCGACTGCCACCGGCCTGCCTGTCCAAGGCTCGTGGGCTTGGTATGTGTTCTCACGTGCATGTGAGTGAAGTTTACCCAGCAGAAAAATGGCGTCTCCGCTTTGGCCTGCTTGGTGATCCACTTTCTGGCGGCTGCTGAAAACTCGTCATCGCAGGTCTCCATCCGTTTTTTTGTAAGAGCGCCTGTGTCCTCAATCTTCTGCTTGCCTACGCGACCCCAGCGCGGCTCTACAGTCGGATCGTCTTTGTCTGTCGCAAAGCAATGCAGTAAGCCGCGAGGCGCAAACTTCTCGTTGAACTGTGGAAAATCTTTTTTGGAAGGCCAGTCAGGCAGCTCCGGTTCTTCTTCAGCGTTAAGGTGATACAAATTGCCAAAGAATTCATCGAATCCGTGAGCCGTCGGTAAGTACTCATTGAGGTCGCCCAGGTGGTTCTTGCCGAATTGGGCTGTGGAATAGCCCAAGGGTTTCAGCAGCTCTGCAATGGTCGGGTCCTCCGCCTGTAATCCTACCGGGGAGCCGGGGACGCCAACCTTGGTAAGACCAGTGCGATAACCGCTCTGCCCGGTAATGAATGATGCGCGTCCTGCCGTGCAGCTTTGCTCACCATAGGAATCGGTAAATAGCATTCCCTCCCTGGCAAGGCGATCAATGTTCGGCGTGTGGTAGCCCATTACCCCGTGGCTGTAGCAGCTTAGGTTATTGATTCCGATGTCATCTCCCCAAATCACAAGGATGTTGGGTTTGCTGTTTGCTCCAGATGTGCTCTGCTTTGGCATTTTGAAAAGCTCCTTTTTGGTCCTTGTCTTGCTTTTTGTGTTTGGGATTTGTCATTTGCAGCCTTCCCGTCTTCAGCGTGTGCACGCTCGGTTTTTGGGGTTTCCAGCTTCCATTGATAATTTCTCTCCTGCGCCAGTCGAGCCGCAAAAAGAGACTGAAACTGTCTGGTGATGCAGGCGGCCAGTTGGATTGCTTGTCTGGATCAGATGTGCTTTGGTCTTTCTGCTGCTCTGGCATGCTCATCATCGCTTCATAAGTCCAGCATGGGTGAATTCTTTTTGTGCTATCTCAGAATTAGAATGTTTCGCAACAGTGAGAGCAGGCGAGAAACGCTGCAACATCTCAGACTGCTTGCATGGCGATAAAGAAGGAGTTATGCGGTTAACAATGATTCAAGACAGTATGGATTAAGAGGGCTTAGCCATTATCTTGGCCCGCTCATGCGCACGATCATGTTCACCAGCGCCCCTACTCCAATCGTCAGCAAAAGAGCGGCGACGATTAATGTTGCGGAAACCGGAAACTTGGCGGCAGCCAGAATGATTTTTGCATCAACAAGTTCTTGCCGTAGTTCACGCAACCTGCGCATGAACTCAATGTGATTCAGGATACCCATCACAAGCATGCAGATGCCCAGAACAACCAGGGCCACGCCAAAATTGCGCGCAGCCGCAACCGGCAATTGTGTTGCACCTGCGGATTGCCGGAGATAGCGAAAGAACTGAAAGATCGTGAATCCAAAGCCGATCAAAGAGAGAGCGGTGCGGATGATCGACATGAGCGTGCGGTCGGCGCTCATGCGGGTGCGATGGCAGGACATCTCCGTTCGGCGCGAGGACAGCTGCGCCGCCAGGAGGTCCAGATCCATGCCCGTAAATTCTGGTTCGAGCTTTGGTACAGATCGCAGGGTATTCACGGCATCACCTTGTCTGTGTAGTCTCACGCGGCTTTCTGCCGCGGGTTCAGGACCCGGGCCTTGTCATTTTGTCCAAGCCTGCGTTTACACCATAAGTTGTATGGGATGAGCACGACCATTTTCACAAGGAAGTAAAGGAGAATGGCAGCGGCAATAGTCCTCCGCTGATCTGGAAAATTTGCGCCGGCAATCGCAATCGCCAACCCCGGATGCCGTGAAGCCGTGGCCAGAGCCAGAGTCGAGCGCTCAGTAGGATCCGGGCCGCCAAGCCAGTGTCCTATTGCCGCTCCAACCAAAACAAACACCACGATGGATAGGATTGTGCCATTGCCAACCAAATGCAGAATTTCCGGCAGCACCATAACCACCAGCACAACGGCGGCTGCGACTAAAAGTGAGGAGGCAATGCCAGACAGTGGTGCTGCCGCCCTTTGTGCCAGCTTAGGTGTTAGCTTGCGTATGAACATGCCGGTTGCAAGCGGAAGGAGAACAGTTTTCCCCATTACCTTGGCAACAGCCAGCGGCCCTATATGAATGTCTCGCCCGAATATCTTGCCCAGTAATTCGATCGTCAAAGGCACAATCAGAATCGATAGCACTGCTGCTATTGCCAGCAAGCTGCCAACATAATCGAATTTCCCCCCAAGTTTTAATTGCTGCCGTGGCAAGACAGGAGGAACTGGTGAAACCGCGAGAAACACTAGCGCAACTTTCACTTCCGGAGTCAAGTGGAACGCAAATGCCATAGTGAAGGCGAGCAAGGGCATGAAGAAGTTCATGGAAAGCAGTGAGCGAACCAAAAGCCACGGGCGGTGAATGAGTGATGTGACCTGCGCGAGAGATGTTTCCAGACCCAGACTGAAAACTAGAAGAACAATGCTCAGCTGGAGAACGAGTACTGCTATGCGAACAAAAATCATGGTCCAACACCGCGCCGTCTGGTTCGGTCAATTTGCGCGGCCCCTGCTCTTAATGATTGGGGAGAAGGGGGCAGGGGCCGTGTTCCGTCAGCGGCGGAAATCGAACTGCCTATTCCAAAAACCTGACGCTGGTGCAGAATGATTACAACATTGAAGTCTTACACTCAATTTTCAAAGTCCCCATCTTGCGACCTTCCACTAAGGTCTGGTTACGGTTAGGGATCAGGCCGATTGTTGCAAGGCCTTCCGTGGCGCGAATGAACTATTTCCATTCGCGGTGCGTTGTCCCAATTGCGGCTTGCCGTTTGTGGCGGATTGCACTGGCTGCCGGATGGCGTGCACACCTTCTAGACGTTCCATTCTGCGCTCAGCCAGGTTGCGTTCAGGATAAGCAAACACCATAAAAGCGGTGCATTTTTCGTCGCCCATTCTTTTATAAGCATGGCGCAGGTTGGAGTCGAAGTAGATTGAATCGCCGGGACGCAGCACATTCTCATCTGTTCCGACCACGAGCTGGAGCGTGCCGCTCAGGACATGGATGAACTCAAAGCCCTGGTGCATGCTCTGCTTGATGCTGATGTCTGTTTCCGGGAAGAATTCGGCAAGATACGGCTGAAATTTGCGGTCTCCGGACCCCAGATCCAGCCTTGTCAGGCGGTAACAGTCGTTGTTGGCTGGATCGAAGACAGGGGCCTGCTCCCGCTCATCCCGCCGGGTAACCGAGAGGACCCTTTGCCTGACCTCATTTTGGAAGAAGTGATCAAGCGTTACGTCAAACACCATGGCTACCCGAAGCAGGGTAGGAACGGTGGGAACAAGTTTGCTGTTCTCGATTTTCGATAGCAGCGCGGGTGAAAGTCCGGTACGTTCGCCGAGTTGCACGAGCCCCATGCTGCGGCGTAGGCGAAGAGCCCTCATTTTTTGTCCAATGGAATAACGGCCTAGCTCATTACGCAGATGATCAGGAATTGGCATGTCACGTTTCCTTTCAGAATATAGTCAGCAGACAAAGGCACTACTTACTCATCCATTCATTTGCAGCCGGTTCACTACGTGTGGATCGCACCCGGCCATAAAAGAACGCTGTTGGGGTTTCCGAAATGTGAGGGGAAGACAATCCCCAACAGCGCCTGCTTCGCCGCGCATGGATAGCCCACCCACCTATGCCACGACGGAGAGTGAAAGTCTGTATTTCCTGGTTTGGAAGCGATTCCAGGAAAGCTGGGGAACGTATTGGCAACTATTGTCATCATGCTTCCTTACTGTTGCTGTGCTTGCTGCTGCGATTTTTCCGGCCCACTCGGAGCCGCAATTTTCTGTGTGTTCTTGCTTAAAGATTTTGGTTTGCCCGAATTTTGAGACTGCGCGCTCGTTGTGCTTTGGCTTTGCGAACTGTCCCCTGAATGCGATGGGATATTTTGCGGTGAAGTACCTGGTTGAATGCTGGAGCCCGTCATGCTTCTAACATTACGGTTGTGCGTTCCAAAAGCTTGAAATAGTGCAGTTCCTCCACCACCGATTAATGCGCCAGACCATGCTCCGTCCCCGCAGTCACATATAGTCCAGAAAAGACCTGTACCCAGGGCCGTGTTTGTGACGATATGCGCCCAGTCTCTGTGTTCATGCGCCGCACGACGATTCTTGGCTAGATAGACAGCGGACGTAATACTTCCACCGAGTAGGGCTCCTTTCGCGACACTCTTTCCCCCTCCAGGAGCAATAACGCCAATACCTGCACCCAGGACTGTACCGCCAGCTACGGCCCAAAGGTATCTATGAGATTTGGAAACTCCCTTAAGGTCACGAGGAGAGGGGTCACGATCTTCTCCAACCATTGTGGTGCTGACCGTGAAGAGAAAAGCGATGCAGAGAATATAGGTTAAGATCCGGCGACTCATGTTTTCCCCTCCTTTATCCGTTGGAATCGCTTTTGGGTTTATGTGTGCCTCCAGCAGCGAGCCTTTGAGGTTGAGTAAGTTTGAACTGCAAAACCGATTCGGCTGGAATTGTTAAGTCTTTATTCCCGGTGAAGCCTGAGCCAGCTACGCCTGCTCCCGCCCCTGCTCCGGCTGCTGCACCAATTAATGCTTCTTTACCGCCTCCCGCGATCCCACCAATGAGTGCGCCAGCAGCTCCGCCGCCAGCGCCAAATTTTGCCGTGCGGCTTGCTTTGCCTTTGGCCTCTTGAAGAAGGAGTCCTGTACTGTCAGGCGCGCTGTTTGGTGCTGCAACTGTTGCATTCGGAGCGGGTATCGTTGATGGTTCAGCTGTCGCAATACTTGTGGGAGACGCCTGCGGCGTAGTTTCTGCTAACGGCGTGTTGCCAGGAGTGTTTCTGCAGGAACTTGCCGTCAAACTACTAAGGATGCCTGCCCACGCTAGCGAACCGAACTTCACGGTTTTTCTCCAGAGAATGGCAGTAAAGAACGCCATCATCACTAGGGAGCTTACGTCCGAGGTTCATGCAGTCATATCGGGCCGATTCAGTATTTAGCAGAGCTGATAGGGGTATAGACTAGTAAGGGCACAGAGGAGAAGAAACACAACCAACTGGAACTAGATAGAATTTCTGGCGAAAAAGGACCGTTTTAGGACACGAGTTCCTATCTAAAAGTTTTCTGAAAATGGAAATTTTCAGAAGTTTTCATATCGTAGCTTGATAAATGCGCATATCCTTATCGCTTGAGTGGCTGGTCCTGACCATTTAGTGCTTGGCGGAGCATTATGTATATATCTCTGCACACGGCCATCAGCGGGCTTCGCGATTGCAAGAAAATGTTCCAGTGGGGAGCATGCATTCCGCTTGTGATCATCGTTCTCTTCTCTCACCACTTAGTTGCCATTTCATCAAAACTTCCTGCGCTCACCCCGGCAGCTTCCCATGCGATAGCGGTGTTCGAAACTGTGAGTAAAGTGATGGTTGGCTTCAGCGATACCTCAGCTGCTTACATCCCATCGCAAGTTTTGAAAGATAGTTCAATTCAGGGCGTAAGCGCTTGGACCTTGCTTGGATGCCTGCCAATCTCGGCAGCTGTGGTGATTTCTCAAGCGCCTATGCTTATTGCCACAGGAAAGGACCTCTGGACGAAACAGAGAGGCTACCTTCTGGCTGCAATCTTCATTCTTGTTTTGAATGGAGTGCTGATGGCCCGCCTTTATGTGGAAACGCGACGGCGCAAGAGATCTGACCGTTCTGAGACGCGCCGCCGTGAATTCGGCTGGCTCATTTCAGAGATCACGGAGCGTGTGACGAATTTGCCCACCGAGTTGATTTCGATTGAAATAAGGCGTGGCCTGAAAGACCTTCGCTCTTATTTGAATATTGAACGTGTCTCTCTGTATTTCCGCACTGAAGACGGTGGTGACTTCCGCGTTCTCTCCTCGCTGAGTGATCGATGCCCGCCTCTCTCCACAGCTAGAGCTGCCCAATTTCGCTGGACGCAGGCAAAACTCCGTGGTGGAGAGCCCGTACTTGTAGATAAGCTTGAGACGCTTCCCCTTGAAGCAGTGTTTGAAAAGCAGACCTGGGAAAAAGAAGGAGTACGATCTATAGCCATCATTCCCATTAAACTGGGCCACAGACTTCTCGCATTTTTCATCCTGGCAGTAACAAAATATGAACGCGGCTGGCCGGAAGGTACTGTTTCGCAATTCCAGACTTTAGGCGACATTTTTCTCCAGTTGTTTCTACGGCAAAAGGCGGAACACAAAGTCTTCGAAATGGAACAACGCTTTGCCTGGGCTGCTGATGCAGCCCCCGTTATGATCTGGATGTCGGGACAAGACAAGCAATGCACTTATTTCAACCACGGCTGGCTTGCGTTTACCGGCAGAAGTCTGGACCAGGAACTTGGTTCTGGATGGCTTCAAGGCGTGCATCCGGAAGATGCCGACCGCTGCCTTACAGAGTATTCGCGGGCCTTCGACGCGCGAAAGCGCTTTCGGCTTGAATACAGACTGCGGCGTGCCGACAACGAATATCGCTGGGTTGTCGATTACGGAATTCCCAGATTTGAGCTGGGCGGAAATTTCTGCGGCTACATTGGGTCCTGCCTTGATATTACTGACGTGAAGCGCTCTGAGCTGGAACTCAAGGAACTCAGCAGCCGCTTGATTGGCGCCCAGGAAGATGAGAGAAGGCGTATTGCGCGTGAGCTGCATGACGACTTCTGCCAGCAATTGGCAATTCTTGGTCTTGAGCTTGCAAAACTGAATTTACGGGCACAGGAAGAACCAGCAGTTGAAAAGCTGATTCATGACATGGAAGCGCGTATTAAAAACCTGGCCAATGCAATGCACAACCGGGCGCACCAGCTCCACTCTTCCTATATTGAAATACTGGGGTTGCCTTCTGCAATACAAGGCCACTGCAGTGAATTTTCAAAGCAATATAAAATTGCCGTGGACTTCAAACAGGGGAATTTGCCGGCCCAGGTCCCTTCTGATGTTGCGCTTTGCCTCTTTCGTATTGTGCAGGAAGGAATGCAGAATATTGCCAAGCACAGCCGCACCAGAACATGCGTTGTTGAATTGACTACGGAAAGTGACGGCTTGCTTTTGCGGATCGTAGATTCCGGAATTGGTTTTGATGCCACCAAGCCGAAATATAAGCCTGGGCTTGGACTCATCAGCATGCGTGAACGTTTGCGACAGGTGAATGGCCAAATGCGCTTGTATTCGGCACCCCGCCAAGGTACCCAACTGGAAGTTCGCGTTCCTTTTAAAAAAGTTTCAGCTACTGCCTGATGTCAGACCGTTGGTTCTCCCAAAAACCAATCTCGACGTAAATGATTATGAGACGCGACGCTGGTCATGCCATTCCTCGTCTGCAGCGTCCAGCGTTTGCCGCAGTTGGCGTCCAAGATCAGGAAATGCGAATGGTTTTTCTAGAACGGTCATTTGCGGGTCAAGATCATGCACATTGGCGTATCCTGAGATAAACACCACAAGAATTCCCGGCCGCTCCTGGCGGATTAAGCGGGCAAGATCATCGCCCCTCATTCCTGGCATGAGAATGTCACTGAGTAGAAGATGAATGGTGCCTCTATATTCACGTGAGACACGTATGGCATCTGGCCCGTTCTCTGCGTCCAAAATCTTATATCCCATACCTTGAAGATAAGTTTTGGTCATGGCCCGGATTCCTTCTTCATCTTCAACAAGCAGGATGGTCTCGTGGCCCTTTTCGGGTGGAAGCGCGGGTTCAACTTCGTTGACGGAGGCGGGAATGTCTACCTTTGGAAGATAAACACGGAATGTTGTGCCCTGGTCCGGTTCACTATCAACCGTAACATGACCGCCTGCCTGCTCCACGATTCCATAGACTGTGGACAACCCCAGCCCTGTGCCTCTACCGATTTCCTTGGTCGTGAAAAATGGCTCGAAAATATGTGAGCTGATTTCAGGCGGCATTCCGTGCCCGGTATCACTGACCTGCAGAACGGCATAACTCCTGGGCGTTTTTGAATCCATAGCTTTTGGTTCCAGGTCTTCCTGGCCCGTGGTGATTGCCAGCATACCCCCGCTCTTCATTGCGTCGCGGGCGTTGAGCGCAAGATTAATGATCATCAATTCAATCTGGGAACGATCAACGCATACCGGTAATTCCCCTGGTGGAACTTTTATGTCCAGCCGTATCGGATCGGAAAGAAGGCGCGTGAGCATCTTTTCCATATCAGCAACAATTGCATTCAGGTCCACAACTTGCAGTGTCACCGGATGTTTTCTGCTGAACGCCAGTAGTTGATGAGTGAGTGAGGAAGCTCGTTTGATAGCTGCGGCAAGTTGCTTGCAGAGCGATCTTGTACTTTCTGAAAGCCTCGCATCTTCCAGCATCTGAGAGGCGTAGCCGGAAATCAGCATGAGCACATTATTGAAATCATGGGCCATGCCTCCGGCCAGCCGGCCAACCGCCTCCATCTTTTGCGCCTGGCGGAGTTCTTCCTGCAGCCATTGGGATTCTGTGACATCGCGAAAACTCCACACTCTTCCGGCAATCTTGGAGCGGACTCTTTGTGGTTGAGAGTAGCGCTCAAAGATGCGCCCGTCTTTCAGCTTCAGAGTGTCCAGACTGCTTTCAGCAGGTGAGCTATATAACATTTTGACTTGTTCAAGGAACTTGTCTTCATTTTCAAGTTGGGGCGCTACCCATCGCAAAAGGTCTTTATCAGACGACGCCGTCAACATAGAAGATGGTATGTGCCACATCTCCTGAAATTTCTTGTTATGGCTACGCACACAGCCATTCGCTGAGACCACAAGAATGCCGTCAGCAGTGGACTCCAGCGTGGAGTTCAGCAGAGACAGCGATTCCTGGAGTTGTTTCTCGGTATAGCGGCGCTGCTGGTTTTCCAGCCGCAGCGCAGCATTAGCCCGGGCCAGTTCCATGGTACGTTCTTCCACGCGTTCATCAAGTTCCGCGTTCGTCCGGCGTATCGTTTCCTCCACTTCGCGGCGATAACGGAGATCGCGGGCGGTAAAAACTACTCCTCCAATATCCGGGTCATGCATCTGATTGTTGGCAATGATTTCGAGTGGCAGCCACTTTCCGGCGCTGTCTCTAAACCTGAGGACGGAAGGAACGCCTTCACCGCCTTTACCCACCGTCTTAGTGTATTCATCACGCGCTCGGGGACGGTCTTCCGGATGAACAAAATCAAAAACGTCATGCCCAATGATGTCAGATGCGGATACCCCAAGAACGCGCTCTGCCTGCGGGCTGATGAATTGCACTATACCCTCGCCATCAATCAGCGCAACGATCTCTGATATGTTCTGCACCAACAGGCGGAATTTTTTTTCGCTCGCGGCAGTGAAGGACTGAATGCGTTTTAAATCGCGGATATCACGATTAATACTCAAAACCGCTTTACGCCCCCAGTATTCAATGAGTGAGACACTTATCAGAAACTCAAGCTTCTCACCCTTGCTGGAGTGGTGCGTCGCTTCTATGGGCGCAGGGTGCAGGATCTGCGCATAGCTGGGGATTTCATTGGTAAGGTCCTGGAGCTCTTTCCCAATCAGCTCTGAACGGGAATATTTATAAATTTCCGTGGCCCTATCATTTACGTCCACAATGCGGAACGTATGTGGATCAAAGACAAGAATGGCATCCGTGATCGCGTTCAGAATGGAACGGCATATCTTGCGTGCATTAGAACTTCGGGAACCATGAACATCAGAGGCCATGTTGACTCACGCTGGCGATTGTCATGCGCCTTTCGACGCGAAAATCGCACCCTTAGCCGACATTAGCACCTCGGGCCTTGCGCCAGAGTAATTGTCAATTGCTCTCAGGCTCTTTGCTTTCGCTGCGTTCCAGTAAAGGACGGGTTAAGTGATTCGCGGTAAATTCCATCCAGCGTCATTTCTGCAGGAGCAATTCATGCTGCTTTAGGCTTATTACGGCGCTGAAGCTGCTCGCTGGGAAGCGATTCCTCAGCCCTGGTCAGGGAAATTCTCTCAATTGGGGCTCTCAGTGCTCCATAGACCGCAGCCGCTACGACAGCGCCCACGATTGGGGCAACGATAAACAACCACAACTGCTGCAGTGCCCAGCCTCCAACAAACAGTGCTGAAGCAATGCTGCGCGCTGGATTGACGGAAGCATTGGTAATTGGGATAGCGATCAGATGAATCAGAACCAAAACCAGGCCGATTGCCAGGCCGGCAAACCCCACGGGCGCTTTGACGTCAGTCGAGCCGAGAACGGTTAGCACGAGCAACATGGTCAGGATAGTCTCGGCAAGAAATCCAGACAGGAGGGTGTATCCCGCCGGGGAATGGATGCCGTATCCGTTCGGCGCAAGGCCGGTTGCTGCAAACCCTTCCGGGCTTCCCTGAGCAATCACAAGCACAAGCCCCGCGGCAAAGATCGCTCCTGCAACCTGAGCGCACATATAACCAACCGCTTCTCCCGGCTTGATTCTTCCCGTCAGCAATGCGCCTAAAGTCACGGCAGGGTTGACGTGGCATCCCGAAATCGGTCCGATTACATAGACCATCACGAGCAGTGCCAGGCCAAATGAAAATGCGATGCCCATATAGCCGATTGTTGTTCCAGCAATGACAGCACTGGCGATACCACAAAATACGAGCGCAAATGTGCCAACAAATTCTGCAGAGATTTTCCGGATCATGGGTTTCCTCTCAGTTTCCTCTCATTGGAAGGGAGTGGTGAAGAAGCTTCTGGGCTTCCACCTCAGAGCATGTACGATTCATCCGGATCAGACAATGCGGCAAACTGCGTGAAAAGCGAACCGTAAAATTACTGGACCTCAATTGCTTCATGGGCAAAAAAGCTGATTCTTACCGTAGTTTTGCGGGGTTGAATACCTGTAGTTCATCGGATTGGTCGCTTGCGAGCCAGCGACCAAGATAGAAGGATGGATATTTCATCTTGCTGGGAGGGTTTGAGCATGAAACGTGTGAGCGTATTGTTGCTATTTTCCGGATTACTGACAACTTCTGCGTTTAGCCAGCAGCAGCCTCCCCCACCACCGCCGCAACCTCCTGCAGCAACACAACCTTCAACCGCAACTCCTCCCAGCACTCCATCTCAGTCGCAAGACTCAGGGCAAAACGGAACACAGCCTAATCTTCCGTCGCAGCAACAATCTAGTCCACAAACTACAAATCAGCAGCAAAGTACAGGACAGAGCACTGAAGCTCAGCCGAATCTTCCACCGCAACAACAGCCGAGTGCACAAACTCCCGGCCCGCCGCAAAATGCAGGACAAAACACAGGGACGCAGCCGAACCTTCCGCCCCAGCAACAGTCGTGCCCACAACCTGTTAATCAGCAACAATATTGTTCAGCTCAGCAACAGGCAAACAATCTTCCTCAGGCAGACCGCGATGCAGCGGAAGAGATAAGCGAGATTCGCGCGAAGGATGAAGATAGACTCAAAGAATCTAAGGCGGTCTTAAAAGAGCTGCTCGGAGGCCCTGCGCATATATCCAATTCACTTTTGGAGCAATCCAAGTGCGTGATCATTATCCCCTCAGTCAAGAAGTTTGCCTGGGCACTCGGAGTGAAATATGGTCGCGGGGTCATGACTTGCCGGCTTGGTGAGAACTTCAACGGCCCGTGGAGCGCACCTTCCATGTATGCACTGGAAGGTGGTAATTTTGGATTGCAAATTGGTCTACAGGCCACGGATCTTGTCTTGTTGATCATGAATGATCGTGGCGTGGATTCCCTTCTGGGGAGCAAGGTCAAGCTCGGTGGAGATGCCTCTGTGGCAGCGGGGCCCATTGGAAGGTCGATGGAAGCTTCGACTGACCTGGCAATGCGGGCAAAGATATTGGCTTATTCGCGTGCGCATGGTATTTTTGCCGGCGTAGCGCTGGATGGATCAACGCTCCGCCCAGATGAACGCGCCAATGAAGCTCTTTACGGCCACGACATCAGACCCAGAGAAATCGTGCGTAGCGGAGACGTCCACATGCCCCCTGATGCAAGGCCATTGATTCAACTCCTGGAGCAATCGGTTCGCGCAGCCTCAGAAGGCAATCCTCCAGCACCTGGTCAACAACGATAGCCCGCCCGGGCTGTCGTTCTGTGATGTGGGAACAAGTTCCATTTGTTCAGGCTGCTGATTCGAGTCGTGGCACAGTGATCAACCCAATGCGGATGGCATGGTGAATCAGTTCCGCATTGGTATGAACGCCAAGCGTGTGCATGATCTCATACTTGTAGGACTCAGCGGTTCGAGTGGAGATAGAGAGTACTGTGGCAACTTCTTTCATGGTCTTTCCCTCGGCCACCAGTTGTAATACTTCTTTCTGCCGGCGCGTTAATTTTAGGCTCTCTCCTGCTGGGCGCCGTGCTGCTTCTGCCAGAATAGAAATCAGATCAACCGGGAATCCGGCGCTCAGGTAGGTCCGCCCATGCAATGCGCTTTCTACCGCTGCGATGATCTCATCTTTGCCCGCCAGCTTCAGCACATAGCCGGAAACACCGGCCCGGAAAGCTTCGATCGCCAGGCCCACATCAAGGTGCATGGTAAGGACCACAAACTTGCTCTTGACATCCGCTCTTCTCAGAAGCTGGAGCGCATCAATGGCATTCAGAAGGGCCATGGAGATTTCCGTGATGATGACATCCGGCTGGCATTTTTTGGCGAGTAACACGAGCTCATGACCGTTCCTGGCCGTGGCTACCACCTCATAATGCTGTGACAGAATGGTGGCCAGACCTTCAGTAAGGATCTTGTGATCGTCCGCTAGAAGAATTTTGCTTCGCATTGGATACCTGCTGCTCTAAGACATTTTTCGACTCAAGCTGCCATGTTCTTATCTCCCAGGCTTTGCCGTTGGGACATTAAACGGCCATAGAGCTGTTTGTAAGAGGGAGATCCCTTCTGCTCTGCGATTACATTTGTCTTTCCCCAACGGCCCGGAACACCCTCCAACGCTAGAGTTCCAATCCATTCTGGTAGCACAGGATCAGACACCAGCACTTCACCATGCGGCTCCATGCCCAGCAATACGCGAATTCCCAGCAGGGGAGCTCCGGCCGCCCAGGCCTGTGGGCTTGAAGCTGTGGGATAGCGAACAGGGAACCCGGTTTGTTCGCGATCATAACCGGCAAAAACTTCTGGCAAGCGATATCTGAAAAACCACGAAGCAGTCATCATCGCGGATATCACGCGCGCAGCCTCTGCACGATATCCATATCGTGCCAACCCTGCCGCAATAATGCTGTTGTCATGCGGCCATACCGTTCCATTGTGATATTCAATAGGGTTGTAACCGGCTTCGCACGTCGCCATGGTTCGTACGCCCCAGCCGGAAAACAGCTCTGGACTCATCAGGTGCTTGACTACGTCATCTGCCTTGTCGTCATCAACAATTCCGCTCCACAACAAGTGGCCGATATTGGAGGTCAGGCTGTCCACCTTTTGCTTATCTCCATCCAGGGCCAGAGCAAAAAATTTGCGTTCTGGGATGTAGAAATCACGATTGAAGCGCTGCTTCAACTCGGCTGCTTCTTTCTCCAGGCGTGAGGCCAGTTTCGCATCTTGCCAAACCGTTTTCGCCAGGCGCGCGCAGCGGACCTTGGCATCATAGGCATAGCCTTGAATTTCACAGAGCGCTCTCGGGCTTGATGCGACTCTTCCGTCAGAAAACAAAACCGAGTTCCAGGAGTCCTTCCAGCATTGATTCTCAAGGCCTAGATCGGTTTTGCGCTTATATTCGATATACCCGTCTCCATCTGCATCGCCAAACCGATCGATCCAGTCCAGCGCAGCTCGAGCATTCTTTTCAGACGAGCGTACAAGTGCAGTGTCGCCGGTCCAGCGTTCATATTCATCCAGCAGCACCAGGTAGAGAGGCGTTGCGTCGCTTGTGCCGAAATATGGAGACTGCGGACGTTCCTTGAAATATGTAAGCTCGCCAAATCGCAATTCGTGCAGGATCTTGCCCGGCTCTTCTTCGCGAAAATCATCTTGCACAGTTCCCTGAGTTGCCGCCAAGACACGAAGCGTGGTTGAAGCGAGTTCTGGAGCAAAGGGAAGCGCCTGGAAGCTGGTGATAATGCTGTCACGGCCAAACATCGCCATAAACCAGGGAAGTCCAGCTGCCGGAATGGAGTGTTCCGGCAAGGTCTCCGGATGAAAGCGGAGCGCGGCAATATCCACCATGCTGCGCATATAGAGTTGCCGCACCTGATCGGGATAAGCGGTGAGCGCGGGAGCACCATCAATCCATTGTGCAAGATCCGCGCGCAGCTTGTTTCCGCCGGCGCCGTCGGCAAACTTAGGAGAGTATTCAATGTCATCTGTTGTCGGCTTGGCCTGCAGCTCCACACGCCAGCATTCTTTAGGCGCAAGAATGAAGCGGAAGAAAATACGGTTTTCGTTAATCTCGGTTGGATCAACACTTGCAGCAATGATGGTCTCTCGCATAAAGCTTTCGCGCTTGTACCCCAGTACTAGCTGGCCGGATTTGATGTGGTGGTAGTACTCTCCTTTTTTCGGCAGCGCATCTTTGATCTCAAAAATGTCGGCAAAGTCCGAAGCGGCCTGCAGCTGAATTTCAATCTGCTGACTTTCAGTGCCGTGATTCAGCAGTGAGAGTTCTTCGACGAAGCCGTCGCCTACCATCCTCTGGCGGACAACTGAAAGGGTAGGATTTTGATAGATCGTACCTGTAGGAGGCACACAGAAGAACTGCGCATAGTAATATTCGATTGTATCGGTGGAAAGCGCGTCCAGTTCAACGTTGTTGACCGTAAGCTTCCAAAGGGAAAGATGCCGCGTGTCCTTAAAAAACAAGCCTTCCGGTTGTTCCGGCTTGGCGTTGATGTCTCCATTTTCGCTGCAAACAAGAAATGTTGAGCCATCCAGGATGCTCACAGTTTGCTCCATAAACCACCTCCGGAAAATCGGCTTGCTTTGAGTTGATAAATGTCTTGGCCAGAGTCAGCCGCGCTTCAACTGCGGAAATACTGCCTAAGGGATGGATGTCCTATCCCTTTTCTGCGGCCATTCAATCCAGCGGGGATTGGCACCTGGGTTGACTGCAAGTTAAAAACGCAGCAAGTCATTGCCGATCACTCCATTCCACTTTTTCGAAGAGACTAATGTGGTTCCCGTGGATGTCGTCTTGTCAGAGTACAAATCAGCAGATTTATAATCGAGAGCAGGACTTCTATGACACGCACATACAAAGGTATTGCCGCATCTTGCACCCTCTTCTTGTTGCCACTGATCTCCACTTTTGCGCTTAATCCTGCGCCTAAGACGGATGTCCACGGTATTTCTGTCGCGAATATGGACAGCTCCGTCGTTCCAGGGGACGATTTTTATTCCTATGCAAATGGAGGATGGATCAAGCGCACAGTCATTCCTCCTGACCGGCCTGGCGTTGGCGTTTTTACGAGCTTGGGCGACCTGGCAAATAAGCGGCTGCTCACGCTTGTGCAGGAGGCGGCCAAAGCCAGTGCACCGGCGGGCTCCAGCACGCGCCAGATTGCAGATCTCTATGACTCATATATAAATGAGGCGGTCATTGAGTCTCATGGCCTCACGCCCCTCAAGCCGCATCTTGATGCCATTCACGCTATCACCAATAAGCAGGAGCTGGCGCACGCTCTTGGAGAAACATTGCGAGCTGATGTAGATGCCCTGAACAACACCAATTTCCATACACCGAATTTGTTTGGCTTGTGGACGGCGCCCGGTTTCAATGATTCTGAGCACTATGCAGCTTATCTGCTGCAGGGCGGCCTGGAGATGCCGGATCGCGAATACTACCTTTCTGAAAGCCAGGAAATGCAGAATGTTCGGGTCGAATATCAAAAACATGTTTCCGCCATGCTTAAGCTGGCTGGTTTTACGGATACTGATGCGCGGGCCAAGCGCATCATCGAGCTTGAGCACTCTATTGCAGAGAAACATCTCAGCCTGGCCGACAATGACGACATCCACAAGGCCAACAACACATGGAGACATGCAGACTTTGCCGCAAAGGCTCCGGGACTGGACTGGGATGAATACTTCAAAGGCGCTGGGCTTGAGAAGCAAGAAGAATTCATCGTGTGGCAGCCCACGGCATTTGCCGGAGAATCGGCCCTTGTAGAGTCCGTTCCACTCGATACCTGGAAAGATTGGCTGGCCTTCCACGTGATTGAAGACCACGCGTTCTTTCTCCCGAAAGCTCTGGCCGATGAGAACTTCAGTTTTTTCGGCAAAGTGCTCAGTGGTACGCCGCAGCAGCGTCCCAGGTGGCAGAGAGGTGTTGCGCTTGTAGATGGCATGCTGGGTGATGCTGTCGGACAAATTTACGCAAAGAAATATTTCTCGCCTGAAGCAAAGGCCCAGGCAGAAGCGCTGGTGGCAAACATCACTGCCGCGTTCCATAAGCGCATTGACGCGCTTGACTGGATGGCTCCAGCGACGAAAGCTGAAGCCCATGCCAAACTCAAATCGCTCTATGTTGGCGTTGGCTATCCTGAGCACTGGCACGATTACTCTGGCCTTCAATTAAAGGCAGACGATCTTTTTGGGAACGCGTGGCGTGGCTCTCTGTTTGAATATCACCGGCAGGTCAGCCGTTTGGGAGCCAAGGTAGACCGCCTGGAATGGTCTATGGCGCCGCAGACAGTCAATGCAGTCAACCTGCCGTTACAAAATGCTCTCAATTTTCCCGCCGCCATTTTGCAGCCACCATTCTTTGATCCTAAAGCCCCTGCCGCTGTCAATTACGGAGCAATTGGCGCTGTGATTGGCCACGAGATTAGTCACACTTTTGATAGTGAAGGTGCAGCGTTTGACGCAAAAGGAGCTGTGCGCAATTGGTGGGCGCCAGAGGATCTCAGTCATTTCAATGACGCAACAGCAAAGCTTGCAGCGCAGTATGACACCTACAAACCATTTCCTGATCTCTCCGTGAACGGTAAGCAGACTCTGGCAGAAGATATTGCCGATTTGGGCGGGATCTCCGCTGCGTACGATGGTTATCGCGCAGCGCTTACCGGTAAAACTCCGCCTGCGCAAGGTGGCTTTTCCAGCGATCAACAGTTCTTCATCGCCTTTGCACAAAATTGGGGATCAAAAGCCCGCGATGCAGCGCTGCGTTCACAAGTCATGACAGATGTGCACGCTCCTGGCCAGTATCGTGCCGCTACAGTCCGCAATATTGACGCATGGTATGAGGCGTTCAAGGTGAAACAGGGTGAAAAACTTTACCTGTCACCGACGGACCGGGTTCGTATCTGGTAAGCGCAAGTCACATAAATAAGGTAGCTGAAAGAAGCGGTCATGGCAGAATTTCGCGGGTCGATCCTGGTAATGACGCTTTACGACGTCTGCGACGAAATCGATCTCGCCGAGATGCGAGGTCTTGTCGGCAGCAAGCCTCCTGCGCCTACCTTCAAACATACAACACCGGAATACGTAAAATTTGAGCGGCCCCCCGTCATTGAGCTGCTGGAGAAAGTTACTGTCAAGTCCGGCGAGCAATTCTCCGGATCGATCCAGTTTTACGATTACGGGGTAGTCAGTGTTCTTCTGCGGCGCCCATTTGCGGGAAGCTGGATTGAGCTGCAGGAAATTGCGGGTCGTTTGATTGCCGGCAATGAGTTTGAACAGGTTGGCAGCGATCTTGTTCGCCAGCGTCTTTCCCGATTCCGCCCTGCCATGCGCAAACCATATGAAAACTGGCTGAGCGAAGAGTATTACGTTTTTCATCTTGCAGCTGCACCTGATATCGATGCAACAAAGCTGTTGCAACAATGCAGCTTCCAGATCGCCCAAATCGTGAATGGAGAGGTGGCTGCTCTTTCCGAGTCAGAGAAGAATGAAACGCTCCAGGCGCGGATGTCTTACTACCCGGGCGATCTCGCTGTTATCGGCTGGAATGCTGCCTTCGTTTATGACACTGAGGCCGGCGCAGAAAGCACAATCCGCCTGCTGGAATATGCCAACTCTCAGTTGCTGCAATTTCGTCATTACGACGAATTACTGAGCAGGGAACTTACGGATGTTTATCGCGTGCTGAAGAAAAGAGCCGGTCCGCTGAGCGGATGGAGGATGCGTTCCTCTGCAAAGCGGTTGCGCACCTTTTCGCTGGAAGTGATCCAACTGGCTGAACGCACCACAAACGCCCTCAAGTTTGTGGGCGATATGTTCTCAGCGCGACTATACAAGCTGAGCGCAGTCGAAATCGGAGTAAGTGGGTATGAATCTCTGGTTAGTGAGAAATTGCGGACGGCTGACGAACTCTATGACTTCATGATCGAACAGTTTCATCAGGCCAGGGGCTTTCTGCTGGAACTGATGGTCGTGATCATTCTGGTCATTGAGTTGGGATTTTTGTTCAGAGGGCGGTAATCAATTTCTTTGCAAATTGCGTCAGCTGAAGCAATTCATTGGCCGGGGTCGGCAATGGTACGATTATCACAAATGCAGTTGTAACGGAGTTCCTGATGAAGTTTCCCATCAAGGTTTGTGTGGTCTGTTCAGAAGAATTTGAATTGAAGCCAGGCAAGCCGGGCTTTGCCAATCGTTGTCCTTCATGCAGTGAATCAGAGGCGAGCGAACCAGGAAAGCAGCGCATGGACGCCGATGAACGAAAGAGCAATAGTGAAGCAAATGCCGCTCGTCGGGAAGCGATGAAAAACCTTCTCTATCGCAAGGACAGCTAACTGGCATAATCCGAATTATTCGGAAGTTTCCCGTCCGCCATATATCATTGTGAACCGTGCCCGCGAGAGAATCGCTCGAACAAGCCGGTCTGCGCAAAGAACTTGGCCTTCGCGACCTTGTGTTGGCACAGGTGTTATGTGTTGTCGGTTCGACCTGGGTCGGCATCGCGGCAAAGCTGGGCACGTCGCACGTCGCTTATTGGCTGGGCGCGATTCTTCTCTTCTACGTGCCGCTCGCGATTGTCGTCATCTATCTAAACCGCATGATGCCGCTGGAAGGTGGACTTTATCAATGGGCGAAGTCTGGCTTCGGCGAGATGGCCGGCTTTCTCATTGCGTGGAACCTGTGGGTTTATGCAGTCATTGTGACAGGTGCCATTATCTTTGTGGTACCTACAGATGCGTCCTACATGTTGGGGGCTGCAGCCGCATGGATTCCCGCCAGCAAACTTGCCACACTGGCCCTGACTGGCGGCGTGATGGCCGGAATTACCCTTGTTGCGATTCGTGGTCTTGATATCGGGAAGTGGCTGCACAACATCGGCAGCATCGGAATTATGACCGCATATATAATTCTGCTTTTGCTGCCGCTGTGGGCCCTGTTTCATCATTCGATCTCACACTATGATCCCATTCCATGGCAGCCGCCACAGCCATCATGGTTCGGCCTTGCCATATTCGGGCAGATGACAGTTGGCGCGCTGAGCGGATTTGAATACGTTGCTATTCTTGCCGGAGAATGCCGCAACCCGGCGCGTTCGATCGGGCAATCCGTGGCCATCTCTGCGCCCATAATTGCCCTGATGTTTATTTTGGGCACAAGTTCGGTGCTGACATTTGTCGGCACGCAGCCCATCAATGTGATTGGCCCAATTCCGCAAACCGTGCGTATTGCTTTTGGCGCTGCAGGTTGGGCTGCACCATTCATCATCTTCTTATTAATGATGCGTGCTGTGGCGAGCGCCAGCCTCATCTTCACAGGTCTTACGCGTTTGCCCATGACTGCAGGCTGGGACAACCTGGTGCCGCAATGGTTTGCACGGCTTCACCCGCGACGGCAGACGCCAGTAAATTCCATTCTCTTTGTAACAGCGCTGGTGATGGGGCTTATCTTTCTCAGCATGCTGGGCGTGCGTGAACAGGAAGCCAGCCAGTTGCTGACGGCCGCGTCCATTGTGCATTACGCCATTGCTTATGTGGCGCTTTTTGCTTTGCCGCTTGTGGGAAGCCGGGCATTCCGAAGCTCATTGCCAACCTGGGTGAAGCTGTCAGCTGTGGCGGGCCTGATTTCAAGCGCGGTGGCGCTGATGATTGCAGTCTATCCAATCATAGACGTAACCAGCCGAGGGGCATATGCCGTGAAGATCGGCGCGATCGTTGTGGTGAGTAACCTGGCAGGTCTGATGATTTATTGGGCGGGGCAAAAGAGAACGCGGCTGGCTCTAAGCCAAGCACCCTCTCGTACTGAGTGAACCGAAAAACTGCAAATTAATTTAACTTAGGCGTAAACGCTAATCACGCTGCCTGTGCTCGCAACGATAGATGCAAGGTCGCTGGCTTCAGCGGACGATACATCAATGGCTGATTTGAGTACTCCCATACTGGCGTCGGAAGCGGTTGTACCCTGGGCAATCTGGGCTGCTGCGCCCATCAGATTGGCACTATTTCCTATGCTGCTGATCGACATTCCGTTCCTATCGGCAAGGAACGTAGAAACCGTGAGAGTTTTTTAGAAAAAAGTTGAGTGCCGTTTAAAATTCCTGGCCGCGAATCAGGCTTACAGGATCAGGCACGGCCGCGCCTCGTCCACCAGCGCCTCCGGTCTTATCTTCAATCTTGTTCCCATCGCCTTCTCCAGGAGCCAGGAACATGTTCTCTTCCAGTCCGTGCTGACGAGTATAAAGATCGTGGTAACGTCCATTGAGAGCTAATAATTCAGCATGCTTGCCGCGCTCGACAATTTTGCCCGCCTCCACCACCAGAATCTGGTCGGCCTGCCGGATGGTAGAAAGCCTGTGGGCAATCACAAACGTTGTGCGGCCTTCCATCAGATATTTCAAACCTTGCTGGATATATGCCTCTGACTCAGAATCCAGGCTTGAGGTAGCTTCATCTAGGATCAGGATTTTAGGATCGGCCAGTACCGCTCGTGCGATCGAAACACGCTGGCGTTGTCCGCCGGAAAGCTTAACACCGCGTTCGCCGATAATTGTGTCGTACTTGTCTTTAAAGCGTTCGGCAAATTCGTCGACGTGCGCGATGCGGCAGGCCTCAAGAATTTCCTGTTCGGTGGCGCCTGGGCGAGAGAAAGCAATGTTCTCGCGGATCGACCCATCGAACAAAAACGAATCCTGCAACACCACGCCTAACGCACTACGATACGAATCGAGCCGTACTTTGCTGAGATCAACGCCGTCGATAGTTACACATCCGGAATTCGGTTTATGGAAAGCAGCCACCAGCCCGATGATGGTTGACTTGCCCGAACCTGAAGAACCGACAAGCGCAGTCGATGTTCCCGGCTTGGATTCAAAACTCACGTCATCCAGGACTGGCTTGCCGGGTTCATAGGAAAAATCCACGTGCTCAAACGCAATATCGCCCTGAATTATCCCCAGCTTGATCGTCCGCTCTGGATCTTCATCTTCACGGCTTTCCTGCAATACTTCCCGCGTACGATCTAAGCCGGCAAATGCTTCTGTGAGCTGTGTGCCGATATTGGTAATCTGCACCACGGGAGCTACCAGAAAAACCAGGTACATGGTGTAGCTGATGTAGTCTCCGGCAGAAAACTTACCAGCCGCGGATTGCTGGGCGCTCATGTACATCACGATTGCGCCCACAATGCCAACCAGCAGTGTAGAAGAAAGTCCCATCAAGGAAGTTGCCGTCAGAGTTTTCAATACATTTTGCAGCAGCCTCTCAACTCCGCCCGAAAAAACGCCCTGTTCACGCTCCTCGGCGTGGTAGCCCTTGACTACGCGGACGCCGCCCAACGATTCGGTGAGCCGTCCTGTAACTTCTGCGTTGATTTTGCCCCGCTCCCGAAAAATGGGCCGGATGGTAGTAAAAGCTCTCTTGAGCACGACCGTAAATACCAGAAGAAATCCCAGAGCGATGCCGGTCATCGCAGGGCTCTTCTTGAGCAGGATAAAAAGCACGATCGCAGCCGTGAGCAGGCCTCCAACAAAATCAACTATGCCCGTGCCAATCAGGTTGCGCACGCCTTCCACATCATTCATGATGCGTGAAACCAGGGCGCCCGTTTTGTTGGAGTCGTAGTACCCAACAGCCAGTCGTCCGATGTGAGCCTGAACTTTGCGGCGCAACTCAGCAATGGCCCGCTGGCCTTCTTTGGAAAGCAGCTGCGTCAGGGTGAAAGATGTAACCGCCTGAATAGTGGTAGCCAGCAGGACTTTACCTACCAAAGGAAACAGCATTTCCATTTGGTGGCGTGTCATTACGTTGTCAACCAGAAACTTTGAGTAATAAGGAAGCGCCAGGCCACAAATGCGGTTAATGCCAAGTAACAGCAGTCCAAACGCGAGCAGGCCTATCCTGGGCCGCACCAGCTCCTTCACCATGGGCATGGCGGACTTTAACTGTTCTTTAGCGGATTTCTTCTTAGGGTCAGGCTGGGGCGCCACAAACACTCTCCTACGGGAACGTCCTTAGTAGATTACAACGATTGTCCACTGGGTTCTTAATTTTAAGCTCGGTGTAACCTCAGGGAATTGTTTTAACTCCGTAAGCTATTGATCTAACGAATGGAAAATCAAAAGGCGTAGAATTTACTGTTCTTACAGGCAGGTAACATATGCCCATGCAATATGAGTACACGGCGATTCCTGAAAGCCAGGTGCCGCGGGCGGCAAACCCGATATTCCAAAATCTTTTGGATACTTATGCCAGCGAAACCAGCAAGGTTGTAAGCGTGTGGCGGCAATTCTCGCCGGAAGATATTGGGTTCAAGCCGGCTGATCGCGCGTCAAGCGTACTGGATATTATGAAGCACCAGCTGCTCTCCGAACGGCGGTTCTTTGCAGAATTCATTGACCTGGGCGGCGAGCCGGAAGCCTCCGCGATTTTGCCCAAAGAACTGACTCCAGAAGGATTCTGGCGCCGGGATGAGGAATTATGCCGACCTCGGCTGGAGCGCATGGCAAATCGCGATCAAACCTGGTGGCTGGAAATTGTTCCGTTTTTTGATGTGCAACGGCAGCGAATCTGGGTTTTTTGGCGCCGCGTCCTGCATACCGCGCACCATCGCACGCAGCTGAGTGTCTATCTGAGATCTTTGGGGAAGCCGGTTCCATCCAATTACGGGCCAACGGCAGATGTTACATGGCAGGGAGCCGATCCCACGCGCAGCGTGGAATCAGCAAGCAGAAAATAAACGTTCAGCGGCTAGGCATTCTGAGTGAGCAATATCAGGATGGATGTGACGAAGACTGCTGCAAAAACCATCATGCCCCAATACGAATTGTTTCGTACTTTTTCCATCAGGTCCCTACTGCAAATGCGTTCTTAACTTCTTACTAAAACATTCGGCAAAACCGGCCTAAAGCTTTAGAAAAGCACCGGTGACTATCGTTTTAGAATCCCCGGTACGACCTGGGTATTTCAAGGGTCAAAAAGCTTCACCCGTTTTGATGCAGTGAGCCGGCGGTTGATGCAATCTTCCTTGTTTAAATTATTATCAAATTGCTCTGAGATTTCGGGATTACAAAGAGACCTACTTCCGGCGATAGCGATTGAACTGGTGGTCTTCCACGCGGCGGCAACTCATCCATTGCCACCAGGGAGCATTCTCCTTGGTAAAGCCGGGAAAGGTAAACGTGGTTGGGCGCAGGTTCGTTGGGTTGCCATGGCCTGCGGGAGCAATGCCTTGTTCCGCCGGCGCAAATAACCCAATCTCGACCGGCGATACAGTCACAAACTTTTCATCAATCAATCCGGAGCGAGACATGCTTCCATAAAACGTAGGCCCGCCTTCGCACAGCAGGTGTTCGATTCCCATCTCTTTACGCAGGATACGCATAGCCAAAGGAAGGTCAATCGTTTTGTCCTGCCCTGCGATCAGCGACTTCACGCCCGGGCTTTTTGTCTGCAGATGAGCCGCACCAGCTGCAGTCGTAAGGACCATCGCGTCCATCTGATCGCCATCAAACACCCGATACGCCGCTGGATCAACCCTGCCTGATCCGGTAACAAAGATGACTGTCTCACGTCTGCGGCCAAGCCTGGCCCGCAAATCGCGCAAGGACTCGTTTTCTATCCGGTAGACGGGCCCACGACCGCCATTCAGTTGGGGCAAGCTTAGCGTCTCTTCCACCAGTGTGTTTATGCCCATGATGATGGCGTCAGCATTGGCGCGGAGCAGGTCCATAAGCCAGCGGTCTTCTACGGACTGGGAGATATCTGAACCCGCAGCATGTGCGCCTTTGAATGATGCTATGCCATCGATAGATTGAACAAAGTTGGCATAAGTCCACGGGCGCTCGCCATGCGCGGCAGGGAAGTTGAGCTTTCCATAGGGCGCATATCCGGCGTGCTCGATGGGAGAAGTTTCTGCGTCATCAAACAGGATTTGAAAATTACGCACGCCTGCCATGCTAACTGCAACAAGCAGGATCGCGCCACTGCTTGATGGGGTGTTGGGCGGCTCAGTTTTCTTTTTGCGACAACGTGTGTAAATGCGCCAGAAAGGCATGCTGCACGCGGCTGAGATAACGGCCTTTCAGTGTGACCACGCCGATGGTACGCGAAGCTCGGTCGTCGCCGACAGGAACGTAAGCGCAGTCTGAGCGCTGTTCCACAGCCATTTCCGGCACAAGAGAAATCCCGAGCCCGGCGCCAACCATGGCAAGAATGCTGCTGAATTGTCCGCTCTCAAATACAACATGGGGCATGATACGTGCGCGTTTGCAGACCTCAATTGCGGTATCGCGGAAGCAATGGTCTTCGCGCAAGAGAAGGAATGGCTGGTCGCGTAATTCTTTCAGCATGACCTTGCGTTTTTTAGCCAGGCGATGCGTGCGCGGAAAGATGGCGAAAAGCCGTTCAGTACGGATGTTAAAAGTCTCCACGTCATGGCCGCGCAAAGGCATTGCTAGAATCGCCAGATCAATCTGGCCGGAGCGAAGGCGGTCCATCAGCCTGGCGGTTACGTCTTCTGAGACGGTAATGGTGACTTGCGGATACTTGCGGGAAAAAACTGCCAATGGTAAAGGCAGGAAATACGGAGCGATAGTAGGAATAACCCCGATATTTACAGGCCCGGAAACAGCAGATTGGCGTTCTGCCACTTCTTCCTTGGCGGCCTTCAACTCGCCCAAAATGGCACGAGCACGGGGCAGAAAAACCTGTCCGAAGCCGGTGAGGCGGACGGTGCGGCCAAGACGGTCAAACAAACGGACGCCCAGTTCCTCTTCCAATTTCATGATCTGCTGTGACAAAGAGGGTTGTGCCACCTGCTCTTTTTCGGCAGCGCGCGTAAAACTTCCAGTTTCGGATACTGCACAGAAATATCGTAGCTGATGGACTTCCATAGTCAATTCCTATCAAACACAGTCCAATTATATATTGGACAGATAGCAGAATCATCACTATTTTGACACTCATCAGCTTTACGCCTTCCGTTAGGCCAGCAAGGGGGCTTGGCATTCGGACAGCATCCATAGCCAAGTTAGATCAATGTCAGTCATCAATGTTCAAGAATCGTTTTTGAGTGTCGCGCTTGCAGCGGGCAAGCACATAACGGTGCATCTGCTGAACGGCGGAAAGGTTTCGGGGAACGTACGCTGTTTTGACAAGTATTCCATCGTGCTTGAGACCAAGAACCAGGAACAGTTGATCTTCAAACACTCGGTTTCGGCTCTACTGGTCTGCTGTAGAAATAAGCATTGTACGGAAAGCTGTCAATCAACGCAGTGAACAGCTTTTCTACGTAATTACGAAGAAATGTTTTCGTGGCAGTTCCAAAATGGAACTAGCTTGCGAGCGACTAGAGCTAGGCATGTATGGCCGCGGCATGGGTCAATCCCATTTCCTGATTGAGCCATCGGTCTACAAGCTTTTGCAGGCAGGCTTGTCCGCACAGATGCTTGGTGGCAGCATCGTGCGCCAGCAGTGTCTCCCAGGGATAAATCTTGAACATATGGCGTTCCGGCGCGTCTGGATGCGGGCGAAAAGACTCATTCCATGCCAGCCACCAGTGGTCAGTATTACTTTTCTGTTTGCCGCAAATATCGCAATTAAAAGTTTCTGTCCAGGTCACTGGGAATTTCTCCGATGTGAGTTGGATTGCCTTCCTCAAGGTATCCGACAGTGTGCGGTTAATGCAACCTTCACGCTATGTTTTTCGATATGAGGTGTCCAGTCAAGCTACTGAATTTCATATCAGAAAGTAGCCATCTTTTGCACAGTAATCCACAGAAGTTCCACAAAAAAATTCTGCATGTTTCATAAGAATGCAACATTGATTGGATAGGATAAAGCAGGAACACTGAAGGAAAACCATTTCACGTTGCGTGTCTGCACGGATGACTCTCAGGTTACCTCAGCGTTTAATACCCCCGCCACGCAAGTCTTCACAGGAGAGAAAGTAAATGATGCGCTTTAGGAGATCTACACTACGACTGGTCGCAGTCGCGTTCCTTGCATGCTGCGGCTTGATGCTCTGTGCTCAATCCACAACCGATGGCGCCATCGGTGGAACCGTATATGACAGTAACGGCGCCGTGGTTGCGAATGCAAAGGTGCTTGTACACAACAACGGCACAAATGCCGAGCAGACTGCTACAACGGATACGTCGGGTTACTTCCGCGTAACCAAATTGCAGTCTGGAGCTTACACAGTTACCGTCAGTGAACAGGGATTTGCTCCGTACAAATCCGAGCAGGTAATCGTTCAGGTCGGTAGCGTAACCGATTTTTCACCGCACCTGGCGGTGGGCGGAAACACTGAAACAGTTGAAGTCTCTGCAGAAGCGCCGCAGATTAATACAACATCCGCCGATTTTGCTCCCACCCTCGACCAGACAGCGATCTCAAACCTGCCGATCAACGGCGGCCGCTGGTCAAGCTTTGCCATCCTGACGCCCGGAGTCGTGAGCGACTCGAGCGGTTTTGGTCTTTTGAGCTTCCGCGGCATGAGCACGCTGCTTAACAACAACACCATTGACGGTGCCGACAACAACCAGGCGTTCTTTTCTGAAGAACGTGGCCGTACCCGCATTGGTTATTCCACGCCGAAAGCTGCGGTGGAAGAATTCCAGGTCAATACTTCAAACTACTCTGCTGAATACGGGCGTTCCGCAGGCGGCGTGGTCAATACTGTGACCAAGAGCGGCACAAACGGAATCCATGGTGAAGTTTACGGCTATAACCGCGATAACGATATTGGCGCAGCTAATGAATTTGCCACTATTACTACACAGACGGGGCCAGGACAATTTACCACGACTCCATTCAAGCCGACCGACAAGCGAGACATGTGGGGTTTTGGCATTGGCGGACCCATCGTAAAAGACAAGCTCTTCTGGTTCCTGGCTTATGATGGCTTCTGGCACAACTTCCCTGGAACGGCCGTGCCCATCAGTCCAAGTTCAATCTTTGGGCCGGTGAGCGCTTCCCTCAATGATTCAAATATCAAGCCCTTCGCACAACATCTCAATCATCTTCTGTCTAATGTGAATCCAACCCAGGCACAGTTAGATAGCGCGTTGGCTATCTGGAATACTGACGTTGCCGGCCTGAACAGCATATTGGGCCCCGTGCCGCGAACCGGTAAGCAGGACATCTTTTTCCCCAAAATTGACTGGCAGATCAACCAGAAGAACCATGCTTCATTTACCTTCAACCGCATGCGCTGGTCCTCACCGGCCGGTATTCAGACCCAAGGAACCAATAACTTTGGCATCGCCAGTTTTGGCAATGACTTTGTAAAAGATACGTGGGGTGTTGCAAAGTTGGACTCATTCCTAACGTCCAATCTGTCCAACGAAGTCCGCTTCCAATATGGCCGCGACTTCGAATTTGAGACCACCCAGACGCCGACTCCTTATGAGCAGAACACGCTGCTCAATACTCCTACATTCACAAATCCATTCGGGATTCCACCGCAGGTATCCATTGCCAATGGATTTACATTTGGAACTCCGACTTTCCTGACCCGTCCAAAGTTTCCGGATGAATCACGCTGGCAGGTTGCAGATACCATCACATGGACTCACGGCAAGCACAGTATTAAATTCGGCACGGATTTAAGCCACGTTTATGACAACTCGCAAAACCTGGCTACTGGTTTTGGCAGTTATAGCTATCCCAGCGTGCTGAATTATTTCACCGATCTCAACACAACCCTGGGCTGCCTGGGTGGGGTGGGCAACACCACACCTATTCCCTGCTATTCGTCCTATCAGCAGGCATTCGGCCCACAAGGCTTTGAATTCACTACGAAAGATATTGCGTTCTTCGCCCAGGACGACTGGAAGATCCTTCCACGTTTGAGCCTTTCCTTCGGTGTTAGATATGAGCGCGAAATCCTCCCAGATGCATTCAGCAACCTGGTGAACCCTGCGATCCCGCAGACCTCGCAAATGCCAAGCGACGGTAACAACATTGGACCGCGTGTAGGTTTTGCCTATGACGTATTTGGAAATGGTAAGACCGTTTTGCGCGGTGGATACGGCGTTTATTATGCTCGCATAATTAACTCCACTGTATTTAGCGCGCTCACCAGCACAGCTGTTGCCGGCGCGCAGACTGTGGTGAACTTCCAGCCAGTAGCGAGCTCACCTTTATTCCCGGTGGTCCTACCTCCGAATGCCTCTCCTGCAGGCAGGTCCGCTACATTCTTTGATCCAAACTTCCAGCAGCCACAGATCCGCCAGGCAGACCTTACCCTGGAAAGGGAAGTGGGATGGAACACGGTGGTTTCAGTGAGCTATCTTGGCAGCTATGGCCGCCAACTGCCCTCGTTTGTTGACACGAACCTGCCACACCCATCAGGGAACGTGACGTACCAGGTAGGTACCGGTGGACCGCTTACCTCTTCCACTTACACTACTGAGATTTTCACCGGTCCACGCCCGAACACCAACTTTGGCGCGATTACGGACATCTTCAGTGGTGTAATCAGCAACTATCAGGCACTGTCAGTCCAGGCAAACCATCGCATGAACCGCCACGTGCAATTCTCCGCGAATTACACGTGGTCGCATGCTTTGGACAATGGCGTGAATGGTACAACCTTCACTTCAACCAACTCACTTCTTGATCCGTTCAACATCTCGAAAGAGTACGGAAATTCAATTTACAACGTGCCCAATCGATTTGTGTTTAACGCGGTGATGGAGTCGCCCTGGAAAACTGAAGGCTGGTCAAAGTGGCTAGTGAATGGCTGGCAGCTTGCTCCGATCATCCAAGTTCAGAGTGGTCTTCCCTACTCTGCATTCGTGAATGGTAACGCCCCAGCTCAGGCATCCGGCAGCATTGTTCAGAGCGGCATTAATGGCTCGGGCGGAACGAATCGACTGGACATTGGCCGTGATACATTCACTCAACCAATGACCTTTGTTCCAGATCTTCGTATCTCGAAGCAGTTCGCTTTCAAAGAGCGCTACAACCTCGAGCTGAGCGGGGACTTCTTCAACATCGCCAACACGCAGAACATCACTGGTGTGAATACGACTGCATATAACATTGCGACCAGCGGAACGATGACGAGCATAACTGGCGGAACGGTGACTTGCAGTTCGGCTGCTCCTTGCCTGGGTCCAAACCTCAGCAAGACAACAGGCTTGCCTTTGTTTGGCACGGCCACCAGTTCAGACAGCAACTTCATCTACTCTCCACGGCAGATTCAGATTGGAGCTCGCCTCCGCTTCTGATTTTGCTGTAGATTCATCGACTGACGCGGCGGCTTCGGCTGCCGCGTTTTTTACTAACGAGGTTACCTTGAAGAAGACGATCGCTATATTCCTTTCGGCCATCTTTCTATCGACTCAACTCCTGGCATGGGGCCCCACTGGCCACGCCATCGTAGCGGACATTGCCACCGAACATCTCACTCCTGCAGCCAAAGCCAACCTACAATCGATTCTGGGCAATGACAACCTTGCTTCTATTTCAAGCTGGGCCGATCAGATTAAAAAAGACCGCGATGAAAGTTATGACTGGCACTTCGTGGATATACCGAAAGATGCGCCTGGCTTTTCCGATGAGCGCGATTGTTTTCGCCCGCAGGACCACCACAAAGATGCCCAGACAGACCACCACAACTGCGCCGTAGACCGCATCGAAATTTTTGAAAAAGTATTGGCGGATGAAAACGCTTCAAAGGCCGACCGGCTGGAAGCATTGAAGTGGGTTGTCCATTTTGTGGGCGATCTGCACCAACCGCTCCACGCAATTGATGTAGCCCGCGGTGGAAACGATATTAAGCTGCCTGTCTTCGGTTCTTCTAAATGCGGCGATAATGACTGCAACCTTCACTGGACCTGGGACGACCTGCTGCTTCAGCATGCCGGCTTGTCAGAACCGGACTACGTCAGCCATCTAAATGAACTCATACAGCAAAAGAACCTGGAGGCGAAGGCTCACGGAACTCCAGAAGACTGGGCCAATGAATCGCATGTTCAGGCGCGGCACATTGTTGATCCACAACCGACTGCCATTGACGAAGCGTATTACAAGGCGCACATTGACTTGGTTAACGAAAAGCTGGCGCTAGCCGGCCTCCGTCTGGCTAAAGTGCTCAATGACAGCCTTGGAAAAAACGCCACTAAAGCTCAGTAACGACTCACAAATCTTTCTTTAGTAGAAGGCCGCTTGCCTTGACTTTTTAAAGCCAAGGTGCCGCCTTTGTATGCTCATAAGAAAAGCAAGAATCCGTAAGCGCTGCCTTCGCTGATACGCTATCATTAAGCAAAAAGGAAAACTGCTCGATTCGCTATAGGTCGCCGGATAAATGCGGTGAAGATGCCTCCAAATAAGCCACGCTATTGGAGTTGAAGATTGTAGGTTTTTCATCCCCAGGGGTTCACCAACACCGCAAAGCGGCAAAAGAAGGATTTGTAAACGTTCCAATGAGTACCATACCTCCAACTCCTCCCCGGCATGATTTGGGTTCATTACGCATTGATGACCATTCGCGCCGGAAATCAAAGACAGGCAAGCGGCTGGGATTATTTGCCGCTGCGCTGGGAGCTGTTGTGTTGCTGGGCAGCCTGGTGCTTGCGTTTCGCACACAGACCCCTGTGGTGCAGGTGGCTACGGCACGTCCTGCAAACGGCGCCAAGGCTGAAGCGCTTCTCAATGCCAGCGGATATGTGACACCCCGACGTCGCGCTACTGTTGCAGCCAAAGTTACAGGCCGCGTGGAGCAGATCTATGCCGAAGAAGGCTTGCACGTAAAAGCCGGCCAGGTTTTGGCAACACTGGATTGTTCGCAGCCGAATGCCACACTCATCTCCGCAAAGACAGACCGTGATGCCACCGCCGCAGCCTTGGCCGATCTTGAAGTGCAATCCGCGAATGCGGACCGAGAATACCAACGCTCACTGGGGCTGCACTCTGCCGGCGTGATCAGCCCACAAGCGCTGGATACGGCAAAGACAACGGCTGAAAGTCTTCACTCCAAAATCGCTCTCACTAAAGAGCAGGTGCGAGCTTCCAACTCGAAGATCGACGTTGCACAGCAGGACGTTGATAATTGCACCGTGGCGGCGCCATTTGATGGCATCGTAGTGTCAAAAGACGCGCAGCGCGGTGAGATGGTATCTCCCATTTCGGCTGGAGGAGGGTTCACCCGGACAGGCATCGCGACGCTGGTGGACATGAACTCGCTTGAGATTGAGGTCGATGTCAACGAGTCCTATATCGCGCGCGTGCAGGCAGGCCAGCGCGTAACGGCGGTTCTGGATGCATATCCTGATCGCGAACTCCCCGCAAAAGTCAGGACCGTAATTCCTACGGCCGATCGCCAGAAAGCTACCGTGAAGGTGCGAATTTCTTTTGATCACCTCGATAGCACCATCCTTCCGGATATGGGTGTGAAGGTTGCCTTTCTTGGCGCTGAACCGCCAGTGAGCAAAAACGGCGGCAGTGCAGCCAAGGCTCTGGTCCCCAAAACGGCAATTCATACCGATAGCGGGAAACAGATTGTCTATGTTGTAGAGAACCAGAAGCTGGAGCGCCGTGCCGTGAGCGTGGGCGCAGAGCGCGGCAGCGACGTGGAGATCACGGCCGGCGTGGTTCCCGGCGACAAGCTCGTGGTAAACGGCGCAGAGAAATTGCATGAAGGCCAGGCAGTAGAGATCAAGCAGTAAAGCCAGGAGACATTCAAATGGTACGTGTTGACGGAAGCAGCAGCGCAAATAGCCTGATCAAGGTTCGCGGACTTGGCAAGACATACTCCCGTGGTGGCGAGCAGATTCATGTGCTGCAGGCATTGAATCTCGATGTTGAACAAGGCGAATTTGTGGCCTTTATGGGGCCCAGCGGCTCCGGCAAGACCACACTACTCAATCTGCTGGGCGGGCTTGATGTGCCTTCTGCAGGCAGCATCACCGTTGCGGGCGACGAGATTACCAACATGTCACGCAGCAAGCTCACGGAATGGAGGGCGCGCCATGTTGGCTTCGTCTTCCAGATGTACAACCTGATTCCGGTGCTGACTGCTTTTCAAAATGTTGAACTGCCGCTGCTGTTAACCAAGCTTTCCAAGGCACAGCGCAAGCAACATGTAGAGACAGCGTTGAATGTTGTGGGGCTGAGTGATCGCATCCATCACTTTCCCCGCCAACTATCCGGCGGACAGGAACAACGTGTAACGATTGCCCGCGCCATTGTCTCCGATCCAACTTTCCTGCTCTGCGACGAGCCTACCGGCGATCTTGACCGCAAGAGTGCCGACGAGATCATGGAGCTGATTTTGCGCCTGGTAAAGGAATATAAGAAGACGGTGCTGATGGTGACGCACGATCCGGTCGTGGCTCAGCGCGCCGACGTAACACTCCACCTGGAGAAAGGCGTGCTGGTGGAAGCAGATCGTCTTCAGACGGTTTCCAGTGGAGGTGCGCGATGAAATTTCTTGGATTGATTCGCGCAAATCTTTTCCGCAAAAAGATCCGGTTCGTTCTTACGATTGGTTCTTTCGCAGTAGCGCTGTTTCTGTTTGGTGTTCTGGCCATTGTGCGGGCCTCATTCGCTGGCAACGTTGACATTGCCGGAGCCGACAGGCTGGTCGTAATCAACCGCACCTCAATCATCCAGCCGCTGCCGCTCTCTTATGCTGACAAAATCAGGCGCATGCCGGGCGTAAAGGAGCTCACATACGCCAACTGGTTTGGCGGGGTTTATCAGGACGAACGAAATTTCTTTCCCCAGTTTGCCATTGATGTGGACAACCAGCGCCGCGTGTATCCGGAGTTCGATATTCCGGAAGATCAATGGCAAAACTTTGTGAAAGACCGACAGGGAGCGATTGCCGGCGCGGCCACGGCAAAACGATTTGGCTGGAAGGTGGGCGACCGCATTCCAATCAAAGGAACTTTTCTTGGCGGCGTCTGGGAATTCAATCTTGACGGCATCTATCACGGTACGCGGCAAGCTGACGATGAAACACAGTTCTGGTTTCAATGGAAGCGGCTGGAGGAGCAGGTCCCTGAGCGACTGAAAGGTCAGGTGGGCTGGTACACGGTAAAGGTTGAGCATCCGGACGACTCGCTCCGCATCTCCAAGGCTATTGATACGGAGTTTGCCAACTCGCCGTTTGAGACGCATACCGATACAGAAAAAGCTTTTGCCGCCGGATGGGTTAAGCAGTTCGGCAATATTCAGTTCCTGATTATGGCGATTGGCGGCGTTGTGTTCTTCACGCTACTGCTGATCACAGGCAATACCATGGCCATTGCAGTCCGCGAGCGAACCAGCGAGCTCGCGGTATTGAAAGCCGTTGGCTATTCTGACCGCTTTGTTTTGCTTTTTGTGATTTTCGAATCGCTGCTGATCGCCTTGATTGGCGGCACAATTGGCCTGGGACTGGCCAAGCTGTTTACACTTGGCGGCGATCCCACCCGCGGACTCCTTCCTTTCTTCTTCCTGCCCCTGCCAGCGGTTTTTGCCGGGCTCGGTCTGACTCTGCTGGTTGGCGTAGTCAGCGGCCTGATTCCTGCCATTGGTGCAATGCGGTTGCGTGTGGTTGACGCGCTGCGGAGAGTTTAATTATGGCAATACCCGTTGTTTACAATTTGCGCAGCGTGAAAGAGCGCTGGACCTCTGCCGTAGTCGCGGTGCTGGGCATTGCCGGGACAGTCGGTGTGTTTATCGCCATGCTGTCACTTGCCTTTGGCTTCAAGGCGACGCTGGTTTCTTCAGGGTCAAACGATAACGCCATGGTGCGCCGTGCTGGATCAACATCGGAGATGGACAGCAGTCTTTCTCTTGACCAGATCAAGATCATGGAAGATTTTCCGGGCGTAGTGCATGCCAGCAGCGGCCCCCTGGTCACTCCGGAAGTTGTGGTGATCGCTCCATTCCCTCTGCTTTCTACCGGGACTGACGCGAATGTGCAGGTGCGCGGCGTCTCTGCGCAGGCGCTGGCCGTGCGCGGCAAGATCAAGATGGTGCAAGGGCGATTTTTCCAACCCGGCTTATCAGAGCTAGTGGTCGGGCGGAACGTGGACAAAACTTACGCCGGACTAAGCATTGGTGACTCAGTCAAATTTGGCGGCGGTACCTGGACAGTTGTTGGCGTTTTTGACGCCGGTGGCTCCGCTTTTGATTCTGAGGTGTGGTGTGATGCCCACGTGCTCAACCAGACTTACCATCGGCCGGAAAATATATACCAATCGCTCACCGTTCATCTGGATTCTCCCGGTTCGTTCCAGCAATTCAAGGATGCGGCTACTGCCGACCCGCGCCTTACCGTGGATGTAACGCCAGAGATTGAATATTACGCCAAGCAATCGCGGACACTGACCACGCTCATCATTGTTCTCGGCGGACTTGTTGCCGGTGTCATGGGCATTGGCGCGGTCTTTGGCGCGCTCAACACCATGTATTCCGCGGTGGCGGAGCGTTCGCGTGAAATTGCCACCCTGCGCGCGCTGGGCTTTGGCGCCGGCAGCGTCGTTCTCTCGTTCATGATTGAAGCGCTGCTTATTTCTTTAGTCGGCGGATTGCTGGGGGCTGTCGCTGTTTTGCCGTTGAACGGGCTCACCACAGGCGCGATGAATTGGCAGACGTTCTCGCATCTGGCTTTTGCCTTCAGCATTACACCGGCACTGCTAGGCGTGGGAATTCTCTTTGCCTTGTTTATGGGAATCCTGGGCGGATTTTTCCCGGCACTCCGCGCGGCACGGCGACCTGTGGCTCCGGCACTCCGGGGAATGTAAGAGAATCTACAAAATAATCAATGCAATAAAAACTGCCGCATCTCAAAAAGATGCGGCAGTTTATTGTCGCAGGTTAAATGTTTACCAGACGTGGCAGGCGTTTGCGCTGACCATCTTCTGGCCGGCCTTGCATCCGAATGCTTTGGCGAATTCAGCGCTGTTCTGCAAGGTGCCGTTCACACGATATTGTCCGGGCGAGTGAGGATCGGTCTTGGCCAAGAGCCGCGAGCTTTCCGGTGTTGAGTTCTGACACCAGACCTGGGCAAAGCCGAGGAAGAAGCGTTGGTCCGGAGTGAACCCGTCTTTCTCCGGAGCCACTTTGTCACCATTCGCCATGGCCTGATGCAGAGCCGCCAGGGCAATTTTCAGACCACCGTTGTCCGCAGTATTCTCGCCGAGGGTCAGGCGGCCTTGTAGATGGACGTCATCCACGGCAATGAATGAGCTGTACTCATCGGCAACGCAGGTTGTACGCTTCTCGAACTCCTCGCGATCTTTTGGCGTCCACCAGTTCGTAAGGTTTCCTTCAGCGTCAAATTTGCTGCCCTGATCGTCAAAGCCGTGCGTCAGCTCGTGGCCAATGACCACGCCGATTCCGCCGAAGTTAACTGCGTCATCCACGTCTTTATCAAAGAAAGGAGGCTGCAAAATCCCTGCCGGGAAATTGATGTCGTTGTTAGCGGCGCTGTAGTAAGCGTTCACGGTTGGCGGCGTCATGCCCCATTCTTTTTTGTCCAGTGGCTTGCCAATCTTGTTCAGATTGCGCTTGATCTCAAAAGCGCGCGCTCTTTGCGTGTCGCCCAGGAAATCACCGCGCACGACTTTTACCGTGCCATAATCACGCCATTTGTCGGGGTAACCGATCTTATTAGTGATGGCGTGCAGTTTTACGATGGCCTGCTTTTTGGTTTCAGGCGTCATCCAATCCAGTCCTTCAATGTCCTGCCCCAGAGCGGCTTCCAGAGCCTGCACCATTTTGAGCATGCGGGCTTTGCCATCCGGCCCGAACGTCTCATCTACGTAGGGCTGGCCTAGCGCTTCACCCAGAAGTCCATCCGTTGTCTGGACGCAACGCTTCCAGCGAGGCTGAATCTCTTTTTGTCCGTTGAGATAACGCCCGTAGAAATCGAAGTTTTCATCCACGAATGGATCGGAAAGAGCTGGAGCAGCGCTTCTTGCAACATGCCAGCGCAGATAAGTCTTCCAGTCATCGACTGATACGGAATCAATGGTTCCATCCACCTTTTGGAAGAAGTCAGGAGGCACTACGTTGACTTCAGTAAACTCTGGTGCACCGGAGGCGACAAAAAAGCTCTTAAAGTGGAAGTTCGGTGCCAGGGTTTCCAATTCCGAGACCTTCATCTTGTGGTCGCGGTTCTTGGGATCGCGCATCATGACGCGTTTATAAGCGGCGTCAGCCAACTTGGTTTCGATATCCATCACTGTCTGGGCTTCTTTTTTGGCGGTTGCTTCGTCATCACCCAGCAAAACGAACATTTTGCCAACGTGCTCCAGATATTTCTGGCGGGTTTCTGTGGCCTTCTCATCTTTGTCGAAGTAATAGTCACGATCTGGCAGACCCAGGCCGCCCTGAATGATGTTTGCGATTTCTGTGCTGGCATTGTGCAAATCAGCATTGGAGCCAAAACCAAACAGTGCCTGCACTCCGATGCCATGAAGATGGGCAATTGTCGTCATGAGCTGCTCTTTATTCGTAATGGCAGCAATGCGGTCCATTTCTGGCTTTAGAGGCTCTTTGCCCAGCTGATTGATCTTGGATACATCCATGCAAGATGCATACATGTCGCCGATTTTCTGCTGCACTGGAGTGCGCTTGGGATTATTGGCGGAATCCTTCTCCAGGATGGTGTGCAGGAATTGGCGATTGTAATCTGCCAGCTCGTTGAAGCGGCCCCAGCGGGACTGGTCAGAAGGAATGGGATTATTCTTGCGCCAGGTTCCGCACGAATACTGGTAAAAGTCTTCGCATGGATCCACGCTTTTATCCATGGCGCCAAGGTCATAAGATTTTGGCCGCTGAATGGTCTTCCCCGTGTCCGCGGGCTTGGCGGTTCCAGCAGGTTCACTTGCCGACTTCTTTCCGGAAGGACCTGTTTGAGCTGCTGCGGTCAGCGCTCCCAGAAAAATGCAAAGTAAAACTCGTTTCAAAAGCATATTTCCCCTCAGTGTTGTTGAATTTCTCAAAACTGGAAAGTGTATGCCGAATTGGGCCGTCTGTACAGAAAGACAGCGGTCGATTGCCGGGGATTTTTATGAAAAAGAGTTAAGCAGTGCTGGAAATGCGCTAAGCCTGGAAGTGTATTTCTTCACCGGCGGGCGGTGTTGGCAGGATCATTGCTTTCCTGTCGTTATAATGCTGCTGTTTCACGCTATACATGCGACGATCGGCTTCCGCCAGAAGTTTTTCTGCGTCACCACCATCCTGCGGGAAGATGGCGCACCCCATGCTGAGTGAAAGGATATCTTCGCCACATACTTCCCGGCCGGCAGCTGTGGCCATCTCGCTCAGGCAAACGCCGCGTGCTGTGGCAGCAGCCTCGCTGAGTCCGGGTGCAACGATCACAAATTCATCGCCACCCATACGCGCCACGTAGTCATACTCACGGCACGAGCCTTGCAGGCTGCGGGCAAACAACCGCAGAATGCGATTGCCTTCCAGATGTCCAAAGCGATCATTGATTTGCTTGAATCCATTCAGGTCGCAGACCATTACGGTCACTTCATTATTCAGACGCTTACAACGCGCAATCTCACGGTCCAGGTGCAGGAACAAAGAGCGAGCATTCGGCAATTCGGTGAGATAGTCAGTAGTCGCGGAGCTCTCTGCCTGTTGGAACGCCAGCGCATTTTCCACCGAAAGCGCCACCTTGGAGCTGATGGCCATCAGGATTCGCAAATGGTCTGATGTATAAGCATCGCGATCAGCGTGATAGAGCGTCATCACGCCAACGACGCCGTGGATGCCTTCCAGAGGAACAGAGATGGCAGAACGCAGAGTGCTGAAACGCCCTGGCTCATTCATGTATCCCGGTTCCACAGAAGGGTTTCCGTTCACAATGGATTTTCGATTTTGCGCCACCCAACCAGAAAGCCCCATGCCCATGGGAATTCTTAGAGAGGCGAAGAGACGGAAATTATCGCCGCTCACATGTTCCGGCACCAGTTCTTCACCACGCACAATGTAGGTAGCTACAGAATCAAAAGGCACCAGCCGCTTCAAGCGTACTGACAGCACGGAAAGTGTTTCATCAAGACTGAGCGAGTTGCCAAGCTCGTGGCTCAGCTCAAACAGAGTTTGCGCTTCCTGGCGTGCGGCGGCAATGGAAGAGAGAAAGGTTGTATTGCTAGCGGGCTCAGACGCTTTTTGCTTTTCGAATCCTGCGGCAGGGGCCAATCCACGTTCAATCTTTAAGTCAGTTGAAAGCTTTTGCCGTTCAGCGCACTCCGACTGTGCGCGAACAATCCCCTCAAGCTCGATGTAGCGTTCCCGCAGAAGATCAACAATCTTAGGATCGAAAGCATGGCCTGATTCTTCATTAATCCGCTGCATGGCTTCATCTAATGGCAACGCTTTGCGATATTGCCGGTCAGAAGCCAGAGCATCGAGTGTGTCTACCACAGAGAGGATGCGTGCGCCTATAGGTATCTCTTCACCTATGAGTCCCGCAGGGTATCCCGAACCGTCCCACTTTTCGTGATGGCAGCGCACAATGGGTACCACGGGATAAGGGAACTGGACGCGCTCCAGGATTTCCGCGCCTACCACAGGATGGATCTTCATCTTTTCAAATTCTTCACGAGTAAGGCGGCCAGGCTTGGAGATAATGTGCTCCGGAACAGCCAGTTTTCCGATATCGTGTAGCAACGCTGCGGCGCGCAGCGCCTCGATTTCGTCAGAAGAAAGGCTCAGCAGCTTGGCTAGCTCAACAGCGTAGACACGGACACGTTGTAAATGGTCGTGCGTGGTCTGGTCCTTGGCTTCAATGGCCAGCGCCAGAGCTTCAATGGTGCGCAGGTGCAGCCCGGCCATGGCCTCAGAATGTTGTTTCTCGTTTTCCAGTTTAGTCAGGTAAAGACGGTACGACCGGTAAATGACGAACATGGCTGGCAGGGCAAGCAATGAAGTTTGCCAGCCAATCTTCTGGTCCACCCAGTCAACCAGGCCGGAGATCAACGCGCCAACAAGGTAGTAAGGGAAATACCAGAAGAAGCAATCCTTCCACACGCCATGCAGTTTTTTGCTGTCGTTTAAGCAAATAATGCCGGCAACTGGAAGGGTGTTCCCCAGGAAGTAGCTGCATCCTGCAAGCAGCAGAATGAAGAACGAATATTTGTGATGTGTAAGCGTTTGCCCATACTGATAGAAAAAATAGGCGATAAAAATGGTATTGGAAGCGTTGCAGAAGTTGAATGCGACCTGCTTCGGTTTAGGCCAGTTTCCCCAGCCCTTGAAATGCTGGGCAAGCGTGGCCGCGCAACCAATAGCCAGTGTCTGGCTGAAATTCAACTCAACAATAGCTAGCAGGATAAACAGGAAATTGACTGAGATGCTGCCTTCAATACCAGGCAAGCTCACCTTAAGCCGCGAGGCCAGCATGCATATCAGGAGATAGGCGATGAACCTGACGAGATTGTCCGGACGAAAGTTGTAGACGCCATAAGCAAGCACAGCGCAGCCGCACAAAGTTACGAGAGAAAACAGCGCAATTGCTTTTTTAGGCATGATAGCGGTCACTGGTTGAGATTCACCTTGGGAACTACATCGGCAGGTGGCACGAAAAACTGAAAAGTTTTAATCCACAGGCAGCGAATTTAAAAACCAGATGTGTCTCCATCGGCAATTCATAAGACAGGTGAGCCACACAGCTTTTGCGGATTGTGACACAGTGTCACACTAGGCATTCTTTGCCGGGTAAGTTCTTTATTGTCCGATCAATTCCTGCGTCATTAGCAATCTTTAACTCTCTTTGGCGAGTGACAAAGCGACGCCACGTTATTGCAATAACATGCTGTTTAAATAACTGAAAATAAGGTGTTTATTGTTGTTTCGATTTGGTTGCGAAGGTGCATTACATCAGGCATCGAAACGAGCCGGAAAGCGCCGAGACCCAGTGCATCCGGACCAAAGGAGAAGTTAGCAACCATGATTCGCAATGATAAGAACGAATCTCTGATAAAGCTGGCGAGACGGACGTTCCTCCCCTGGCTTCAGCTTGCATTGGTGGGCATTCTATCTGTGGGTGTTGCCCAGGCAAGCTCCAGAGGCCAAAAATCTTCCGATGATCTTAATGATCAGCTGCAGAAGGCAGCGGCTGGCAAGTTGTCTCAAACTGCATCTGTGGATGTCATCATCCAATTTAAGACTACTCCTGGCACTCGCCACTTCAGCAAGGTCAGCGCACAGGGAGGAAATCTACACAGAAGCTTTGGCGCCATTCGCGGTGGCCACTTCAGCGTTCCACGCAAAGGCCTGGCTGCACTGGCTCTTGATCCGGATGTCGCTTACATTTCACTGGATCGTCAGATCAAGCTGACCTCTACTGATCACTACATTGAGAGCGTGGGTGCCGACTGGGCCCAGAACAATGGCTGGGATGGCTCCGGAATTTCGGTTGCCCTAATCGATAGCGGTATCAGCGATCATGCAGACCTTCATGACTCGAACGGCAACAGCCGCGTCATTTACAACGAAAGCTTTGTCTCGACGGAAAGCCCTGCTGACTTCTATGGTCATGGAACCCATGTTGCCGGCATCATTGCAGGCAATGGCTATTCTTCACGCTATGCGCCAGACAGCCTGATTCGCGGCATTGCTCCTAAAGTGAATCTGGTGAACCTGAAGGCGCTGGATCACAACGGTTCAGCTCCGGATTCAAACGTGATTGCCGCCATTCAGCGTGCCATCGATTTGAAAGACCAGTATCACATCAAGGTAATCAACCTGTCAGTAGGCCGTGGCGTTTTTGAAAGCTACACGCAAGATCCTCTTGATCAGGCGGTTGAAAGCGCCTACAAGGCCGGCATTACGGTTGTAGTTGCTGCCGGAAATGATGGACGCACCGACGTGGATGGTATCAACGGCTATGCGACCATCAACTCCCCGGGTAACGACCCTTATGTCATTACAGTTGGCGCCGTAAATACTTACAACACTTCCACTACGGCCGACGATGTGGTGGACACTTATAGCTCCAGAGGGCCGTCACTTCTTGATCACATTGTGAAGCCTGATCTGGTTGCTCCTGGCAACAAAATCATCTCTCTGATGGATGCAGGCAGCACGTTGTATAACCTGATGCCAACCGGCGCAGTCTATGCTGCGACCACATCCAGCAACAGCTACTTCACCCTGAGCGGTACCAGCATGGCCACGCCGATGGTTACCGGCGCCGCCGCACTGTTACTACAAAAAGATGGTTCCCTCTCACCTGACACAATCAAAGCCCGGCTGATGAAGACTGCTTCCAAGAGCTTTACTGCCGGTTACACCTGGTATGACACAACAGAAAATGCGAATCGCTATCTGCAGCAGGACATCTTCACTACTGGCGCGGGATACCTCAATATCCCCGCGGCGCTGAGCAGCACGGATGTCATGACGCAGGCCGCAGCTTCGCCAGTAGCGGTTGCGCAGACGGACGGAACAGTTGCTGTTGCTTCCAGCGTAGATGGAACCTCTCTGATCTGGGGTAACTCTCTGATCTGGGGCAATTCACTGATCTGGGGCCAGAACGTGAGCGGCAACTCGCTCATCTGGGGCACGTCGTTGATCTGGGGCCAGAGCAATACCCAGGCTGACAGCCTTATCTGGGGCAACTCGCTTATCTGGGGAGACTCACTGATCTGGGGCGACACTCTCGCACGGGCCGACAGTCTTATCTGGGGCGATAGCATCCACACCAGCAAATAGTCATATCAGGCAAAATTTGATACGAAGAGGCAGAAAATCATGAGCGTAATTTGGGGACAATAAAAATTCGAAGACTTAACGTTACATTACATTCATAACTAACGATCCAAGTCGGCCGGATATCTTCCGGCCGGCTTGCATTTTTGTTGTCTAAACGCGGGATTTACCTATTGCTTTGGTAAAGCATGTTGCTGCACTATTAAACGCAAACCCAATGCTTTATCCGCCCAAAAACGGCCCGCTGACCCATGCGTCAGAAGACGAGGAACTGTCTGGAAGCGCCCCCATCAGCGCAGGTGATCAAGCCGAACTGATTGTCCGCAGCTCATCTTTGCAACGGGTGATGAAGCTGGCGGAGAAGGTGGCGCGCCATCCCGCGGCTGTGCTCATTGTGGGTGAAACCGGCACGGGCAAGGAAATGATTGCCCGAACAATCCATACTCATTCCCTGCGCTGCAACAATCCTCTGGTGGATGTGAATTGTGCGGCCATCCCTGAACATCTGGTGGAAAGCGAGTTGTTCGGCTATGAAAAAGGAGCGTTCAGCGGCGCGGATGCCATGAAGCCAGGCTTCTTTGAGATGGCGCACAAGGGAACGCTCTTTCTGGATGAAATTGGCGATCTCGACCTGAAAGTACAGGTCAAACTGCTGCGCGTTCTGGATGGAGTTCCTTACTTTCGGTTGGGCGGCAACAAAAAAGTTACGGTAGATGTGCGCGTGGTCGCCGCAACCAATCATAATCTCCAGGAACAAGTAAAAGCAGGGCGATTCCGCAGTGATCTCTATCACCGCCTTGCCCAATTCCAACTGGAAGTTCCGCCATTGCGTGAGCGTCCGGAAGATGTACTGGGCATTGCCGAACAAGTCCTTCACCAGCATTATCCTGAATCACGCTTTACCCAGGACGCCATTGATGCACTGCTTTTTTATCCCTGGCCAGGCAATGTTCGTGAACTGAAAAATGTGGTGTTTGGAGCCGTGCTTCAAGCCAAAGATGCTCATTTTCAAATTACCGCGGCAGATTTACGATTCCCGGATTCAGTGAACGCCGCCCGTAAGCCTGTTTCAGCAGACCTGGATCAGGTAGAAAAACGCGCCATCTTGCAGGCCCTGGAGAAAAATGGCGGCAATCAAGGGAAGGCCGCAGAAGCGCTTGGAATTTCACGCCGCACGTTGATCCGAAAGCTCAAGATTTATCGCGAATCAGGCATGGAAGATTCGTCGGGCACATTGAGCCTGAGCCAGCAGCGTTACTATCGCGCCCAGCTCGAGCTATCTATCAAGATGAAATATGCCGGCGAACAGTTTGATGCAGTATTGCTCAACATCAGCGCCGGTGGCGCAGGCACCAAAACAGAAAAGCAATTGAAATCCGGCGCTCCGGTTTCTCTCATCTTTTCAATTCCTGGCAGCACAGGCGAACCATCAGAATTTCCCGGCCGGGTTACATGGACCAATAAAGGCGGGTACGGGATTCAGTTTGGCGATCTGCCTGCGTCCTTGCGTACCAGCTTGCAACGCTGGCTGCATGCAGAGATGAAGAAAGACGGATGGGGTGTGGAGTTGCACGAGTAAGTGCAATAACTACGAACTTCCGATCAGCACACCTGCAACAAATACCAGCGCACCACCCAGCACAACCTGCAAGGTAGCCGATACCCAGGGCGATTCCATATAGCGATGTCGCACCCAGGAAATTACCCCCAGTTCCGCAATCACGACGATCACAGCAATCACGGTGGCAGCATGGAAAGACGGGATCAGGAAGGGAAGAGTGTGACCGATCCCACCGAGGGCTGTCATCAGTCCGCAAACCAATCCCCGTACCCAGGGATGGCCGCGACCTGTCAAACTGCCATCATCTGAGAGGGCTTCAGCAAATCCCATGCTGATACCGGCTCCGAGGGAGGCCGCCAAGCCGACCAAGAATGCAAAATGGGATTCATGCCGCGCAAAGGCAGCAGCAAAAACCGGGGCTAATGTGGACACCGAACCATCCATCAGTCCGGCAAGACCAGGCTGCACAATTTGCAGGACGAAAAGCCGGCGGCTGGCTTCATCTTCTGCGGTACGGGCAGCCGGATCAAGATTGTCCCGGCCTAGCGTTTCTGCCTTCTGTTCGTGTGTCCGCTCTTCCTGGGCCAGGTCATTTAACAACTGGCGGATGCTGGCATCCTGGGTGCGTGAAGCAGCTTTTTCATAAAAAAGGCGCGTTTCCACTTCCAGCGTTGCTGCTTGTTTGCGCGCTGCTTCCGGGCGGAAGGGCTGCATCAGCCAGATAGGACGCCGGCTGACCAGGCCCTTAACGTCGCCGCGACGGATCAGAGGTATGTGTTCACCAAATTTGGTGCGATAGAGGTCAATCAGCTTGCGCCGATGCGTAGATTCCTCTTCCCGCATGCCCTCAAACATAGCAGCGGTGGCGGGAAAATCTTTGCGAAAGTTCTCGACAAAATCGCCATAAACACGTTCGTCCTCTTCTTCCAGCGCAATGGCAAGGGCAAGTATTTCCTGTTCGGATAGGCTTTCAAAGCTACGCATAGGTTTCCAGGATTGTAGGTTATTGCGCCTGAGACGCAAACTTAAGGCATTTTACTGCAAGAGATCATCTTGAGCGGAAAACGCTAAACTTTCTGGATTTACAGTCGATCTCTCCACTACGCCTTCGTCCCCCGCTGGGGCAGCCTATTCGCATGTTCATTTTGCTTACGCCCGGGCTCATTCTAGCTGCCGCCTTTTTGTGCTGGTCCATCTTCAGGAAGCCTGGCAACAAGCCGCAGGAGCCAGGAAGAATGACGCCTGAATCCCACCCTTCTACCTCCGACGGGATTTTTCAAGCCGTAGTCCAGGGAACCAGCGATGCCGTTTACCTCAAAGATAAAGCTGGCCGCTACCTGATGGTGAACCCGGCCTACCTGAGAGATTTTGGCAGACCGTGGACCGACCTAGCCGGCCGGACCGCCAGTGAGGTCTTTGGTTCTGGTGATGGCGAAGCTATTTCCATGATCGAAAGCCAGGTCATGAGTTCAGGCGAGAGCCAGACGGTGGAAGAGACGGTAGAGAAGATCGGGCAGACTTATCTTTCCAGCATCTCACCTTATATTGCCCAAGATGGGTCGATTGCAGGGATTGTAGGAATTTCTCGCAACATCACCGACCGCAAACATATTGAACGTGCGCAGGCGGAACTGGTTGTGCAGTTGGAAAAGGCCAGAGTGCAAGCCGAAGCAGCAAGCCAGGCAAAGAGCACATTTCTGGCTAATATGAGCCATGAGATCCGCACGCCCATGAATGGAATCATGGGCATGTCAGAACTGGCATTGGATACTCTTTTGTCCGATGAGCAACGGGATTACATCAGCACTATCCGGAGCTCTGCCGAGGCCTTGCTGAGCGTGATCAACGATATTCTGGATTTTTCCAAAATTGAAGCGGGAAAGCTGGACCTGGAAGATACCGTCTTCAACATTGAGCAGTTATTGCTTGAAACCATCAAGCCCCTTGCATTCCGCGCCCACCAGAAGAATCTTGAACTGGTGTATGACGTGGATGACGACGTTCCACTGGCAGTGGTTGGGGATCCGTTCCGGCTAAGGCAGGTTGTCACCAACTTGGCAGGCAATGCCATCAAGTTCACTGAGCGCGGAGAAATCGCGGTTGAGGTGAGCGCCGAAGCAGTTGCCAAAGACAGCGTCACATTGCATTTCACCGTCAGGGATACCGGCATTGGCATTGCGGAAGATAGACTGGCTTCAATTTTTCAGGAATTCAACCAAGGCGATAATTCCACTACTCGTAAATATGGAGGCACAGGCCTGGGACTGACGATCAGTGCAAGGCTTGTTGCCATGATGGGCGGAAAGGTGTGGATTGAAAGCGCCGTTGGCCAGGGCAGCACATTTCATTTCACGGCGACCTTCAAAATGTCGGCCACAGTTCCGGTAGCGATGGAAGCGGGGACAGAGATATTGCATGGCATGCCGACATTACTTGTCGACGACAATGCCACAAATCGAAAAGTCCTGGACCGCATGCTGCGCAAGTGGGAAATGCTTCCTGTTTCCGTCGCCAATGGCACTCATGCCTTGGTTGAATTGGAAGCAGCATGCGCCAAGAATGCGCAATTCAAGCTGGTACTCATCGATAGCCATATGCCGGGAATGGATGGATTCGAATTGGCGGACCGCATCC
>Ga0210397_10000086_pt1 | contig 75632 bp, 83 predicted proteins | sample IncBWH2OmetaG_FD_160126 | JGI IMG/M metagenome (GOLD analysis project Ga0210397, IMG submission 160126) | Forest soil microbial communities from Barre Woods Harvard Forest LTER site, Petersham, Massachusetts, United States - Inc-BW-H-2-O ...
CTTCACGCTTGATGAGTGGATTTGACATTCCGATTCGAATGTCAGAACCACATCCGCATGAGCATAACTGCGATTTCGGTGCTGCTGTTTGGCGCACTCGCCGGCGGCTTTGTGTCGGGCCTTGCGGGATTCGGCACCGCATTGATGGCACTCGGCATCTGGCTCTACGTCGTGACGCCGGATGTCGCGGTTCAACTGGTGCTGATCTGCTCCGTCATCGCCCAGACCTGGACGATGCCTTCGATCTGGCGGTCGATCGACTTCAAGATGGTGTGGCCCTTTCTGGTCGGCGGACTGGCCGGCGTGCCGCTCGGCACCTTGCTGATTGCCTACGCCGATCCGCACCTGTTCAAGCTCGGCATCGGCATCCTGCTTCTGGTGTTTCCGGCTGCGCTGTATTTCCAGCGGCGGCCAATGGCCTTGAGCATCGGCGGGAAGGCCGCCGACACCGCCATCGGATTTGCCGGCGGCTTGCTTGGCGGCCTCGCCGGCCTGTCGGGTCCCGTTCCCATTCTGTGGGCGAGCGTGCGCGGCTGGGGCAAGGATGAGCGGCGCGGCCTGTTCCAAATTTTCAACTGGACGATCCTGGCCGCGGCAATGGTTGCGCAGGGTGGCTCCGGATTGATCACGCGCGAGACGATGTGGCTCGCTTTGCTGGTCACGCCGGCGACGATCGGCGGCGCGTGGCTGGGTACGCGCACCTATCATGCGCTCAGCGACGGCAATTTTCGCGACGTCGTGCTTGGACTGTTATTCATCTCCGGCGTCACGCTGATCTGGAGCAGCCTCGGGACCGGCTAGCGCGCTTCGCAACGCTCTCAGTGCCCTCCGCCCGCGGCGGCAGCCGGGTTCGGCTTCTTCAGGAGCATGACCAGCAGGCTGAGACCGACATAAAACAGCGTCAGCATGAAGAAGGCGTCGCCATAACCCATCACCACGGCTTGGCGGTGAACGATCTGCGATAACTGCTTCAGCGCCATCAAGGCGGCATCGCCCATGCCTTGCATGCGCTGGGTGAAATCGTTGAGCGTCTCGGTCGCCATGGTGTTGGCCCAGGTGACGCGATCCTGAAGCCGCGAGATATGCAGATCGGTGCGATCGTTCAGCACCTGGTTGATGAGAGCCAATCCCACCGCGCCGCCGAGATTGCGCGTCAGGTTGAACAGGCCGGAGGCGTTCTTGACGCGATCGGGCTCCAGCGTGCCGAGCGCAATGGTGTTGGTCGGCACCATGGCGCACATCATGCCGACGCCGCGCAAAATCTGCGGCAGCAGGAGTTCGTAGAAATCATAATCGCGCGTGATCCACGTCATCTGGTAGGAGCCAAGCGCAAAGATGACGAGGCCAAAGGCGATGATCAGCCGCATATCGATCTTCTGCATCATCCGCCCGACGATCGGCGCCATCAGGAACATGGTGGCGCCGGAGACGAACATGGTCTCGCCGATCATCAGCGCGCTGTAGCCGCGCACCTCGGCAAGATAGCGCGGATAGATGTAGGTCAGCCCGTAGAGGCCGATGCCGACACAGAACGAGATCAAACAGCCGACGCCAAAATTTCGGTTTTTGAACGCCCTGATATCGACGATCGGCTCGTTCGCCGTCAGCACGCGGTAGAAAAACGCGATTCCCGAGACGACGCAGACCGCGGCGCAAATCGCCACCGACGTATCCTGCAGCCACTCATATTGCGGCCCCTCTTCGAGCACATATTCCAGCGCGCCGAGAAATCCCGCCATCGTGATCAGGCCGAACCAGTCGAAATGTTCGAGCAGCGCGAAATTCGGCTCGTCGAAATCGACCAGCGCCAGCACACCGACGGTGATGATGATGCCCGGCACGACATTGATGAAGAACAGCCAGTGCCAGGACATCAGGTCGGTGATGATGCCGCCGACGGTCGGACCAATGGTCGGCGCCAGCGTCGCGACCAGGCCGATGATCGGGCCGACGATATGGAATTTCGAGCGGGGAAACACTGTATAGGCGGAAGCAAACACGGTCGGGATCATGCCCGCGCCGAGAAAGCCCTGGATCGCGCGCCACAGGATCATCTGCTCGATCGAGGAGGCAAAGCCGCAGAGGAAACTGGCGACGGTGAAGCCGGCGGCGGAAATCGCAAACAACAGCCGCGTGCCGAGCGCGCGCGACAGATAGCCTGACAAGGGTATCGCGATCACCTCGGCGATCAGATACGAGGTCTGCACCCACGAGATTTCGGTGGAACTCGCCGACAGCCCGGCCTGGATGTCAGTGAGCGAGGCGGAGACGACCTGGATGTCCAGGATCGACATGAACATCCCGAACACCATGATCAGAAACGCCACCAGCCGACGCGGTTCGATCCGCTCGCTCGGCTGAGCGCGCATCATCGCTGGGTTGGCGGTTGTGGTGTTGGCCATAGGTGTTCGACGTCAGGTCCGGTTTAGTTCAGCAGGAGGTGCGCCCCCTCTCCCCGCTTGCGGGGCGAGGTAATTCACTTCGCCCGGACTGTGTCCGGCGCGTCGAGATCGGCGTCGGTGTCGGCATCGGTTGCGCCCTCGGTGGTGTCGACGGTGGCGTAGACCGACATGCCGGCGCGCAAGAGGTTTTGCCGCGCCACATCCTTTGGCACGCGAATCCTGACCGGCAGGCGCTGCACGATCTTGGTGAAGTTGCCGGTCGCATTGTCGGGCGGCAGCAGCGTGAACACCGAGCCCGCCGCCGGCGAGAGGCTTTCAACGGTGCCTGAAAATTTGCGGTGGCCATAGGCATCGACCGAGATCGTCACCGGCTGCCCAGGGCGAATCCGCTTGAGTTGCGTTTCCTTGAAATTGGCGTCGATGAAGACGTCGTCGAGCGGCACCACATTGCCGAGCCGCTGGCCGACACTGATGAAATCGCCGGTATTGACCATGCGGTTGGAGAAAGTGCCTTCGACCGGCGCGCGTACCGAGGTGAAATCGAGGTCGCGTTCGGCCTTCGCCAACGTGGTCTGCAATTCCATCAGCTGGGCGCGCGCTTCCGACTGCTGCGCCTTCGCGACCTCGACATTATCGCGTGCGGCGTCAGAGGCTGCCTGCGCCGCCTTCACCGCTGCCATGCCCTGGTCGCGTCCAGCCTCGGACTGTTCGAAGGTGGCGTGCGTGGCGTAACCCTTTTCGCTCAATTGCTGCTGACGGTCGTAGTCGAGGCCAGCGCGCTTCAAGCCGGCTTCCGCAGACGCAAGTTGCGCCTTGGACTGCGCGGCCGCGCTTTCCTGCGCGATCACCTGATGGCCGATCCGGTCGATCGTGGCCTGCTGGGTCGCAATCCGCGTGCGCGCCGCCTCGACCGCGATCCGATAGTCGCCATCGTCGATCTTGAAGACCACGTCGCCGGCATGAACGACCGCGTTGTCACGCGGCAGGATCGCCGCGATATGTCCCGCGACCCGCGCGCCGAGCACGGTGTTGTTGGCGCGAACGTAAGCATCGTCCGTCGAGACGTGAAACCGCCCGACCAGGAACCAGTGCACGCCGTAAGAGGCCGCCGCGAGCGCAAGCAGCGCAATCGCGCCGAAGAACACCATCTTTTTGCTTTTTCCACCCTTAGCCGCCGGCGCAACGGCCGCGACCGGCGCCACCGACTTTGTCGTCACTGGACGATCGGGCGTCTCGTGGGAGCGGCGGGCGGTCTCGTCGGAAAGATGCGCGCGAACGGAATCGGCGCTGTCAGCGGAAGCATTGCGGGCAGCCTCGTCACCGGCGGTATTCGGCTCGGTGCGCAGGATCCGCGCGGCCAGGTCTCTCGCTGCGGCCATGATGGGCCCCTCTTACCAATGAAAAAACGGATGCAGACAAAGGCCAGGGAAAGTTGCCCAGCCACCTTCCAAATAACATTGACCGAACGGTTCGGTCAAGATACATTCAATTTCGAGAATATACGGGGGACACCCTTCGGAGTTGTTTGCGGACCGCGAAATCTACCCGAAAGCTAAACCAATGGTTGCAGAGACTTCATCTTCTCTCCGTTTGGTCGGTGACGCCGACTCCGCCAAGCGCCGGCAAATTATCGACGGCGCCCGCAAGGTCTTCCTGGATCTGGGCTTTGACGGCGCCAGTATGGGCGAGATCGCGCGCGCCGCCGGCGTCTCCAAGGGCACCCTTTATGTCTACTTTGCCGACAAGAACCGGCTGTTCGAAGCCATCGTCGAGGAAGAAAGCCTCGAACAGGGCAAGATCGCGTTCCACTTCGATCCGGAACGGGACGTCACCACGACACTGATGGAGTTCGGCCAGGCCTATATCCAGGTGCTGTGCCGGCCCGGCGGCGGCTCGGCGATCCGAACGGTGATGGCGATCGCCGAGCGGATGCCCGACGTCGGCCGGCGCTTCTACACCAACGTCATCGCCGTGACGGCTGCGCGGCTTGCCGCCTATCTCGAGGCGCGCGCGCATCTCGACGGCCTTGAGATCGACGACTTCGAGCTGGCGGCGATGCAATTCACCCAGATGTGCCAGGCCTCGCTGTTCCTGCCGTTTATTTTTCAGGTCGCGCCGGCCCCCTCGTCTGAGCGCATCGAGCAAGTGATTGCGAGCGCGACACGGATGTTTCTCGCGGCATATCAGGGGAAGAAGGGTTGAGGGCATTAGGTTTGCCCCTTGCCGTCGTCATTGCGAGCGGCAGCGAAGCAATCCAGTTTTGCCAGGTACAAGATTCTGGATTGCTTCGTCGCTGACGCTCCTCGCAATGACGACGCGCGTCCCCATTCTCACTAAGCAAATGCTTCCGAGCTGCTGCTCTCCCCGAAGATCGGGCTTCTTTGTCTCCGGTCGCGGGCCGATCGCCTTGATCAGCTTCTCTGTTTGCAAATCTGTTTGCGGGCCGAGGCAAGCAGTTCGTCTGAAAGTTTGGGTTGGCTTTTTTTCACGGCTCTCGACAACAGAACTGCGCCAACGATGCCACTCAGCAGCGCAACGGCTCGTTGCCGAGCCTCTCGTTTATCTCCGTCCATCCGGCCTGCGAATATCTCGAGATAGGACTCAATTCCATCGGCAAAGGCCGTTTGAACGTCTTTTCCGCTCCGCGCGGCATCGACCGGAAAGGCTGACGCGGGACATCCTCCGGTCGACGTGTCGCGGTGGGCGGAACTGAGATAATCGGCGAGGAACGCGTTCAGCGCCTTTTGCAAGTCGTTCCCGGACGCAACGTCCTCCGACAACTTCTTTGCCGCGGAATCGAATGCGCTGGCAACCGCCTCCGTCACCAGTTCGTCCTTGGACTTGAAGTGGTTGTAGAATCCGCCATGCGTGAAGCCGGCTTCCTTCATGACATCGGCGACGGCGACATTTTCCACGCCTTGCAGCCTGAACATTCGCGAGGCCGTCTCGACGATCAGGCGGCGATTTTGCTCCGCCTGTTCCCTGGTTAAACGCAAGCGCTGTCCTCCGAATAAACAAACAGTGATCCCCTTGACATTAATGATGCACGTCATCATTGATGTCAATATCAATGATGGTTATCATCATTGACCGTCGTTGGACGGAACGCGCCTGTTTTCCTTTGGGAGCTCCAATGCAGTTCACGAAATTCGGTCAGACAGGCTTAACCGTCTCTCGATTGATCCTCGGGACAGGAACATTTGGAAAGCAGACCGATGAGGCAGAAGCCCATCGAATGCTCGACAAGGTAGCCGAAGCCGGCGTCAATTTTATCGACACTGCCGACATATACCCTCCCGGGGCGGAGCTCGGCACCTCGGAAGTCATTACAGGACGCTGGCTCGGCAACAAGCGCGGCCGATTTATCCTGGCGACAAAAGGCGGCGGTGCAATGGGTCCCGCGGTTTGGGACGCCGGCAATTCGCGAAAGCACCTTCTGGACGCCATCGAGGCCTCGCTACGCCGCCTCAAGACGGATTACGTCGATCTTTATCAACTGCACATGGACGATCCCGCGACGCCGCTCGACGAAATGGCGGAAGCGATGGATACGATCGTCCGTTCCGGCAAGGCGCGTTATATCGGCGTATCGAATTTCCTCGCCTACCGCCTGGCAAGGGCACTCGGACGGCAGGACACACTGAAGCTGGCGCGCTTTGTCTCCGCCCAACCGCGTTACAATCTTTTGTTCCGGGAGGTCGAGCGCGAGCTTTTCCCGTTGGCCCAGGAAGATGGAATTGCAGTCATTCCATACAACCCGCTCGCTGGCGGGCTCCTGACCGGCAGATACAGACGCAGCGATACGCCCGAGAAGGGCCGTTTTTCGGCCGAGCTTGGCGGGTTCGGCAAGCTCTATCAGGCCCGGTACTGGCACGAGCGCGAGTTTCAGACCGTCGGCAAGATTCAAGAAATCGCGGTGCAACAGGGTACGCCGATGGCGACGTTGTCCGTCGCCTGGATTCTCGCCAACCCCGCCATCACCTCCGTCATCCTTGGCGCCAGCCATATCGGGCAACTGACCGACACGCTGGCCGCTGCGGATTACCAACTCGATAGCTCGATGAAGGCGCAGCTCGACGAAGTCAGCATCGAGTACCGAAGAGGCGACGCAGGCAAGTGAGTGCCAAAGCGAGCAACCATTCAGGAGAAGCTCATGAGGATGATCCAGACAATGCAGTTCACGGGGTATCAGCAGCTTCTGCGGCTCCAGCTGTTAATGCTCACCGCCGCCGTTGCGTTGCTCGCCGCCAAACCCGTCTTCGCTGAAGCGCCGCCCCGCGTTCGCGGCGTAGTGACTGGGGTCAATGACGACAGCATCGCGGTCAAGGAGCGGGACGGCAGCACGGTCACGCTGAAAACCGGCGACGACACTGCCTATGCCTACGTCGTCCCCTCAAGCCTCGACGCGATCAAAGTCAACGACTTCGTCGGCACCGCCGTCAAAGGGCCGATCAAATCCATGGTCGCGGTCGAACTGGTGATCATCCCCGAAAGCATGCGCGCCGGGCGAATTAGCTATTACGGATGGGATCCGCTGCCCGACCCTGCCGCCGGGCCAACATCCGGCACGACAGCGACGAGCATGACCAACGGCCTGGTATCGAACGTCTCGCCGGTACCCCGTAAACTCACCAACACCAGTATGACCAACGGCATCGTCTCTGCCGAGAATGGCGGCGTGGCTGGCCTGACGCTCACGGTCAGCTACGACGGCGGCAGCAAGAGCTTTCGGATCGCCGTACCGCCTGCCGCGCCGATCACGCGCTTTGAGGTGGCCGATCGATCGGCAGTCGCCATCGGGTCCAGCGTTTTCATCAAAACCAACCCGGGCAACCAGGCCGGCCTTGTCACCGTCGGCAAGGGCGTTACGCCGCCGATGTAGATCCGCCGGAGCGACGAGGCGACGCAGGCAAGTGAGTGCAGTGGCGAGCAACAGTTCAGGAGAAGCTCATGAGGATGATCCAGGCAACGCAGTTCACGGGATATCAGGGACTTGCGCAGGTTGATGGCCCCAAGCCCCGCGTCAGCGATGGACGGGTTCTCGTGCGCGTCACCGCCGCTGGCGTCACGCCACTCGATCATACCATCGTGTCGGGCGGCCATCCGCGCGCAAAGCCACCGTTAGTACTCGGCAACGAGGGCGCAGGCGTGATCGAAGATGCGGGCGCCTCTGGTCTCGTACCCGGCAGCCGGGTCGCGTTCACCGGCGCCTATGGCGTGGCTGAAAACGGATCGTGGGAAGACTACGTAGCCGTCCGGACCGACGACCTGTTGCCCGTTCCAGCCGGCATCGACGACGTGGTCGCCGCCAGCCTTCCGGTCGCCTATCTGACCGCCCAGATCGCCCTCGATGACGCGGGCTTCGCTCCTGGCAAAACCGTTTTCACGCCGGCGATCGGCGGTTCGGTCGGCAACGCCACTTATCAGTTGGCGAAGGCACGCGGTGCGGCCGCAACGATCTCGACAGCCGGCAGCACCGTCAAAGCCGCGCAGGCCCGCGATCGGGGCTACACTGATATCATCGATCTCTCTGCGGAGACTATCGGCGACGGCGTTCGGCGGATTACGGACGGCAAGGGCGTGGACATCGTGATCGAGAGCCTTGGCGGCACTTTCATAGGTGACGGTCTCGGCTCACTGGCCATCGGCGGCACGCTCGTTACCATCGGCTATACCGCGGGGCGCAAAGCCGCCATCGATGTGACCGACCTGATCTGGAAGCGCGCTCGCATGAGCGGATTCGCGCTGCTCGTGCAGACGCCCGCCGTGAAGCGAAAAGCCTGGGAACACATCATGGCGCTGATCGCCAGCGGCGCGCTCGTGCCTGTCATCGCGCGAACCTATCCGCTTGAGCAAGCCACCGAGGCGCTACGCTATCTCCACGAGGACCGTCCGTTCGGGAAGGTCATTTTGGTTCCATGATCCGACAGCGTAACTGGTGCGGCGGACTTCTGAACCGCCGCACTCGACCGATCAACTGCCCTTCGTCACATCGATCACCGCTTCCGCGAAGGCTTGCGGGGCTTCCTGCGGCAGGTTGTGTCCGATGCCGCCGGTGATGGTCCGGTGCGAATATTTTCCTGAAAACATTTTTGCGTAAGCCGAAGGCTCCGGATGCGGCGCACCATTGGCGTCGCCCTCCATGGTGATGGCCGGCACGGCGATGACGGGAGCTTTGGCGAGCTTCGCTTCCAGTTCGTCGTATTTCGCTTCGCCTTGCGCGAGAGCGAGCCGCCAGCGGTAATTGTGAATCACGATCGCAACGTGATCCGGATTGTCGAACGCCTTCGCGCTGCGCTCGAAGGTGGCATCATCGAAATTCCATTTCGGCGAAGCGAGCTTCCAGATCAGCTTGGAGAATTCGCGGCGATATTTCTCGTAACCCTCACGTCCGCGCTCGGTCGCAAAATAAAACTGATACCACCATTGCAGCTCAGCCTGCGGCGGCAGCGGCATCTTGCCGGCCTCCTGGCTGCCGATCAGATAACCGCTCACGGCCACCAGCGCCGTGCAGCGCTCCGGCCAGAGCGCCGCCACAATATCAGCGGTGCGCCCGCCCCAGTCGAAACCCGCCAGCGTCGCCTTCTCGATCTTGAGCGCGTCCATCAGCGCAATGGTGTCGACGGCCAACGCCGAAGGCTGGCCGTTGCGCAACGTCGCATCGGACAGAAACGTGGTGGTGCCATAGCCGCGCACATGGGGAACGATGACGCGATAGCCGGCCGAGGCCAGGATCGGCGCCACATCGACAAAGGCATGGATGTCGTAGGGCCAGCCGTGCAACAGGATGACCGGCTTGCCGTCGGCCGGGCCGGCTTCGGCGTAGCCGACATTGAGCAGCCCGGCATTGATCTGCTTCAGCGAGGCAAAGGACGTATTGCCTCCCGCCTTGACCGGAACATTTTGCCCGACCGTTTGCGCTTCCGCAGTTGCGTTCAAGCCGAGTTCGGTCGCCGCAACGGTCATGGCCGCGGCTCCCAAAAAGCGACGGCGATCGATTGGGTCTGACATTTTATAACTCCCTCGCGCGCGGTGGGCCGAAACAGGGAGCGTTATAGGGCAGAATGGGGCCGATTGTGGAACGGCCGCCAACCGCTTTGACGCCGCAGCCAATTGGCGCGATAAGCCAGTCAGTTGCGACGAAAAACTGCGGTCCTTGGCAACGGCTGGGAAATGCGAAACCAGCCGTGCCTTTATCGAAATCCGCGAAACCTACCGAAGCACCTTACGAATGAACCCGATCTATTTCGACCTCGATGGAACGCTGACGAATCCAAAGCCCGGGATCACGCGTTCGATTCAATATGCGCTTCGCAAGCTCGATCATGAGGCGCCATCCGAGGATGAGCTGACCTGGTGCATCGGGCCGCCGCTTCACGCCAGCTTCAAAAAGCTGCTCGGTACTGACGCGCTGGCCGATACCGCCATCCTGCTTTACCGCGAACGATTTGCCGATATCGGCCTGTTCGAGAACGAAGTCTATCCCGGCATCGAAGCCACGTTATCAGCGCTTGCCGGGCAAGACCGGCGCCTGTTCGTGGCGACCAGCAAGCCTGGTGTCTACGCCGAGCGCATCATCGATCATTTCAAATTGCGGGGCTATTTCGAGCGCGTGTTCGGTTCTGAACTCGACGGCACACGTTCCGACAAGACCGAGCTGTTGGGCTACGCGCTGAAGGCGGCGCAGGTCGATCCGGCCGGCGCCATCATGATCGGCGATCGAAGCCACGACATGATCGGCGCAAGAGGCAACGGCTTGACGGCGATCGGCGTGCTCTACGGTTACGGCAGCAAAGACGAATTGCTAGCCGCGGGGGCGCATCAGGTGTGCGCGACGCCGCAGGAATTGCTTGATCACATCGCTTGATCAGACCGGTTAAACCGTCAGGATCGACATCGGCGTCTCGATCCCGCGCAACAGATGTTCGCCGCAAGGACGCCAGGGAGCAGCGACAGCTTCCGCGAACGGAGCGGTTGCCAATAACGGATGGCCGAGTTGCTTGGTCAGGTCCTGTACCCGCACGACCTCGTTGACTGCGGCCCCGACCACCGTGAACTGTAGACGCTCGGGTATTCCGACATTGCCGTAGATCACCTCGCCCAGATGAAGCGCGATGCCGAAGTTGAAAGCCGCGTCGGTCGCCGGCAAGGCGCCAAGGCGACGGCGGGCATCCTGGGCGGCAGCGAGCGCGCGTCCACAAGCCTCTTCCACTGAACCTTCGACGCGGAACAGGCCGAGCACGGCATCGCCGATCAAGGAGACGACCTCGCCGCCATGGTCGAGCACCGCGGCCGCCGTCATTTCGAAATAGCGCCCCAACAGGTTGAGGAAATCCTCAGTCGAGAGCCTGCCGGCGAGTTTGGTGGAGTGGCGAAGATCGCTGTACCAGAGCGCGGCCGTGATCTTTTCGCCATCGCCACGCCGGATCAAGCCGTTGAGCACCGCCTGACCTGCGCGCTCGCCGAGATAGGCGTGGGCGACGTTCTGCGCGACGCTCCGCTCGATCTTCGACTTCAGCGCAATGGCGAGTTGGCGGGTGACGCGCTGAAGCAGCGCGATCTCGTCGTCGGTAAACCCTTCCGGCCGATCGCCGAGCCAGGAGCAGATGATTCCGTTCCGCCCGACCTGGTCATAGCCGATGAGAAAGACGAGATAGTCCGTGCCGCCCTGGGCGTGAAATTCCTTCAGTATCTCGAAATCGAGAAGCGCTGTATCGCCGGTCAGCCGGCGGCGCAGCACGGGGAGCCGATGGGTCAGGGTGTGGCCAATGGGACTAAGCAGAAACCGATCCTGCGCGCTATCCTCCGCACTGAAGTTCTCGACAACGATTCCCTTCTCGGCGGTCCAGTTCACCGTGCTGGCTGCATAGAGCGGATGCAGGATCCGGAACGCCACCTGGGCCCGCAACAGCGGAATTCCGACCGCGCGCAACCGCCGGCATAATTCGCCATAGAGCGCAGCGGGTTCGGATTCGAGCAACGCCTCGTGAGCCAGCCACTCGATGATCGTCTGGCCCAGAGCCGTCGATGCCGTTGCCTGATTGTCCATGCGGCACGACTGTACCCGAGATTGCCGGGATGACCAGTACGCTAAGAGGCTTACAGGGCGTGTTGGCTACAGGCCCTCGACGCTGACAAGCCGTGCCGAGCTGCAAGCGTCCCTTATGCTTTTCAGTCCTTGATAGGTCGGGCCGTTGTAAAATTCCTCCCACGCCGCGAGTGAGGGAAATTCCAGCAGCACGATTCGTCGAGGCTCCCAGTCCCCTTCGTGGACGTGATGCGCTCCGCCGCGCACGAGATATCTCGCGCCTGCCTTTTCCAAAGTGGGCTTCACGCCAATCATGAATTCCTGATAACGCGCGGGTTCACGTATCTCGACATCGAAGATCACGTACGCACTCATGTTGTTAGCCCAATATTTTTCGGCCTGTGGTGAAGATGCAGGCTGCCGCAGGATCATCTGCCGATCCTTATCAGCACCACCTGGCCTTTTTTGGGACATCCCGCAAGCGCGACGGCGGTCCGGAATCAACCGGACCGCCATCGCGGCGTTATCTGCTATCGTTCGAGAGATCAGCTCGGAGGATTGAAATCCGGGTCGTGATCGCCGATCCGCGAGGGGTCGTAGCTGCGGTCGAAATACGTGCCATTGACCGACGCGCGCGGGGCAGCGAAAGCGGGTTCCTGCACCTGGTTGTAGCTGCCGCGATAGTGCCTGAGCGCGTGGGCGGGCTTGTGCGGAGCAGCTTCTTCCTGCGCGAAGAGCGGGCTGGAGAGGGTTGCCGTCACGAGTGCGACAGCGCTGAGAGTTCTGATCATGATTAAGGGTTCCATCTTTATGGGTGAACCCCTCGCAAGGATGTTTCCTGATGTTGGGTTACATCCCAGCCACCGGAATAGCGAAACACGATACAGAAGTTGGATTCAAACGGGCGTGAGTCACGATGACGAACCGCTCCGCCGTTCGTGAACGGTCGAGCGAGCGCAAATTACTCGTCCTCGAACTCGTCTTCCTCGTTGATCTTGTCGTTGTGCTTGTGCACGGACGCAGTCTTGTGGACACCGAGCGATCCCGTCACAGACTGCTCGCGCGAGGCATAGGGATTGCGCTGCATGGCGCGCGCGGCGACTTCCTCGCCGGAGACGGCGGCAGGCTGGCAGATCAGGCGGCGCGTGGCGCGACGCATCAAGTCCACGTGAATGTGGTCGTAGTGATAGACGTTGGAGCCCGGCGCCAGCACCGTGGTGAATTGCTGGCACGCGCCCGCTTCGACGTCGCGCAGAAAGCCCTGTTCTTCCGGCAATCCCCTCCAGCCGTCCTTCACGGAGACGTGGCGTCCGTCGGCCAGCGTGAAGGCCGCGATATCCAGCGCGTTGCCGAAGGCGTGTTCGGAGATATGCGCGTTCGGATCGCCGTTCATGCCGCGGCAGGAATAGGCGGAGATCTGCTTGATCTCGACCACGCGCTGACCGAACCAGCGCTGCGCCGCCGGCTGCACGGTATCGGTGAGCCAGCGGTCGAGCACCGAGACGATCGGGCATGCAAGCGTTGCGGCAGGCTTCACCGCGACAGGACCCGCTACCGCAAACGGCTGCATCGGCCCCGGACCGAGCCGCGGCGGCTGATAGTTGGGAGCGGGCATCGAAGCCGGCGCCCCGACACGCTCCGGCGGTGCCGGGGCATAACGGTCACGCGGATAGGTGGGCTGTCGCGCATAGGGCGAAGATGGCCCGGCCTGCCAACCGCGGGCGCCTTCGCTCGGCAGAGCGATGTCATCCTCCTCAGGCGGCGCGACACCCGGCGCGCGTAACGAAACCGGGCCGTTGGAAGGCGCGCCGTAATCAGGCGATCCATAGCTGGACCCGCCATAGCTTGGCGCGCGAGTGGGCTGGTTGGAATAAGGCTGGTTGGGATAATAAGACGAGGGCGGCGGAGAAGGCGGCGGAGGCTGGTTGGCCGGCCAGCGTGGCTGGTTGCCGATGGACGCGGGCGGGCGAAGATCTTCGTCGGCAAAGCCGAAATTGCCATTGCTTTCGCCAAGCGCTGCGACTTTGAGCGGGAAATCGGCGCCGCAGGCGCCGGGACCGGAAATCGGGCTGATCCGAACCAGATCCGGGCCTTCTTTCACCACGCCAGACTTCAGGCACGCGACTTCAGCCTCGGCCCGCCACGGTTCGCGCTCCTCGGAAAAAAATCCGTGGCCGCATCCCACCAGCGATACAAGGGCGAAGGAGCCGACGAGATACAAACAAACTCCGCGCGTCATGCGGAGAAACTTCAACGAATTTATTTAAGGACTCATCAACGCCTTGATTTCACGACTCTTTAACCACGTCGCAACGTTTGTGCGCCGCCGAGATGAGGCGGATGGACAGCAGGGCTGACTTTTTTGGCGTGAAACCGATCGCTAGCTTGCGCGTTATGGCGGGCAGTGGAGCGGATTTGACATTCGCTATCGACGCGGCCTTCGGAGGATTTCCATGACCCTTCGTCCTTTCGTCAGCCAACTGAGCATCGTGACCGCCTACCTCGCCTTTGCCCTTGTCGGCGCCATCGTGCTTGGCGTGTTCTAGGCAGAGCGGTACAGCCACACGCGCCTGCGATATCAATCGTTTTGAAAAACCCGGCGAACCCACGCCGGGTTTTTTCATGACAGCAATGTTCATGCCGCATTCAGTCGCAAACCGCCTCAATCGGTGAAGACACGCCTTGCCGCGATCCATTCGCTCGGCGAAAGTGTGTTTTTGAACAGGCGGATTGAAAGCAGTCATGTTTTTTTCATTGGTGACGCCGCGTGATCGCGGATCGAACGCGGACATCGCACGGCTCATGTCGTCATCGGTGATTCTCCTGTTCACCGCCCTGGTGTTGGAAGTTTCTGCGCCGGCCACCCCTGCAATGGCGTATGCGCCCAGCAATGCGCTCGAAAGCACCGCGACATCGGTAGCGTTGAGCACGACTGCCGCACCGACCCGGCTCGCGCAAGCCCAACCATCGCCGCCACCGGCGCCCTCGCCTGCACCGGCCTCACCCGCGGCGGCTTCAACTCAGCCGGCGGCATCGGACGAGCCGGTCGGCAATGTCGCAACGTTGACCGGCACCGCCAGCGTGGTGCGCAACCATCAGAACGCGGTTCCGCTGAAGCTCAAGGACGACATCTACCTCAACGACGTGCTGCAGACGTCAGTGAGTTCCACCCTCGGCGTCACCTTCAATGACGAGACCACCTTCAATCTCACGGCGAACGCGTCAATCACGGTCGACGACTACATCTATCAGGACGGCGGCAAGCAGAACTCGGCGCTGTTCGACGTCACCAAGGGCACGGTGGCGTTTGTCGCCTCCGCCGTCGCCAAGACCGGCAATATGAAGATCACGACGCCGACGGCAACGCTCGGCATTCGCGGCACCACGGGGCTCGTCGAGGTGAACGGGGCCGGCGGCGGCGCGCACAACATCAAGCTTTATCCCGATCCCGACGGCCATGTCGGCACCATCGACGTCAACGACCGCAGCGGTGCGCGGCTTGGCTCGCTCACGCAAGGCTCGAGCGGCTTCACGATTCGTTCCGGTGCCGGCGGCCGCTTGACCGCGGCACCCATGATGATTTCGCCACGAGAGGCGGCGCGGGATCAGGGCATCGTGCGCCAGGTGCACGCCGCGCAAGCGGTCGGACGCCGTGTCGTCACCGAACAACGCGCGTTGCGCCGCGCCAATCCAAACCGAACCAACCCGCGTGGTGCACCTGGCCAGAACGGCCCGCAGCGTCAGAACAACCTGCAACAGCGCCCTGGCGCGCAGCCGCCAGGCACACAGCGGCCGAACGCGCCGGCACTTCGTCAGGGCGGATTGCCGAACCGGCCAGCGTCGCCGCCAAAGCGTCCCCCGCCGAAGAAGCCCCCGCCAAAGGAGAAGAAGCGGTAGGCTTGGCTGATCCGATTATGACGGTGAGATCCGTTGTGCCGGTCCCGTCATTGCGAGGAGCGCAAGCGACGAAGCAATCCAGAAATCATCGAAAATCTGGATTGCCTCGCTTTCGCTCGCAATGACGAGGCGCTCACGCCGCGCGGCGCAACCAGGCCCTGACCCTTTGCAGGAGATCGACGCGCGGGCTTTGCTGCTGCGTCTCCGCCGCGCTTTGAGCAAACGACACGGGGTCGCGAGAAGCGCGATCGACCGGCATGGAATTAGTCGCGGCGGTTTCGGGCACCGATTGAGTCGTCTCCGGCATGGCCCAGAGGTCAGACGGTCCGCTTCCGATCGCCTCGTGTTCGCTCAGTTGCGGCTGAGCCGGCGCGATGGCCGGGACCGCGACGTCAGGCAGCGGCGCCACCGATGGGGCGAGCGCCGGCGAAGGTTTGGGCGCGACAGTGCGGCGGCGACGGCGCTTGACCGGCGCGGCAACCTTGGTTTCTTGCCTTGTTTCCGGAGTCCGCCTGGTTTCCTGGGATCGTTTGGCGAGCGCGGCGGACTCGAGCGCGAGCGGACCGACATTTGCAAGAAACGCCCGCTCGTGCTCGCGCGAGAGCCGCTCGACCGCGGCATCGAGCGGCAACCAGTCGACCTCCCTCACATCGTCCATCAGTTCGCGGGTCGGCCGGCCCTGCGTTTCCATCCGCCAATAGTGAACGATCTTGGAGCGCCCGCCCAAATCGTAGGCCAGCGTTCCCAGAAATTCATGTACCGAGACATCGTGGCCGGTTTCTTCCCACACTTCGCGCATTGCCGCATCGCGCGGAGTTTCGCCGTCGTCGAGCTTGCCTTTGGGGAGAACCCATTCGCCCTTGCGCAGCCGCACCACCGCAATCTGCGGCGGCTTTGCCTGCCGCAGCACAATACCTCCCGCTGCCAAAACAGGCGCTCGCGCCATCTCTAAAACCCTTATCGACCCTTCAGCCTTTGCCGAAATATTGAATCCGCTCGACTCAACTTTTATATAGGTCAGGAGTTCAGCAAAATCGACGGCGGATTTTTTTCGGGCCGCTAGTGTGGTTTCCGCAACAACGGTTGCCCGGCTTTGATCCGCGCGCCCTCGCGCACACCGTCACAAAACTCAAAACGGTCCGGCGTCAGCACGATGATGGTCGAGCCGTGCTCGAACCAGCCCATCTCGTCGCCTTTGTGCACATTGACGTCACAAGGAAACTCGGTCGGCCCGCGCGTCTGCGCGTTCAACGTCCGGTCGATGCAGTGCAGCCGCAGGCTCGCCACCAGAATGGCCGCGACCGGCACAATCGTCAGTGCCTCGCCTGAAGTGAGACGCGTCTCGATCACCGCGCGTTCGTTCTTGCAGAACAGACGCTCGACCCGCTTCAGCGCGATCGGATTGACGTTCCAGGTATCGCCCGAGATGAAGGTGACCCGCTTGATGTTGAAATCCGCCGGCGCGTGGAAGCGGTGGTACATGCTCGAAGTCAGCCGCAAGGTGACGAAACGGCCGTTGCGGTGGGCGTCGACCAGCCTGTCGTCGCCCAACAGGTCCTTGAGCGAATAGTTGGCGCCCTTGATCTGGAACAACTCCGTGTCTTCGATCGCGCCATGCGCGCCGATGATGGCATCGCTCGGGCTCGCCACGATGGAAGAGTCCTGATCGAACGGACGCAGGCCCTCCTTCAGCTCGCGGGTGAAGCAATCGTGCAGGCTCTTGAATTCGGTCTTTTTGGCTTCGCTGAGATCGAGGTCGGAAAACAGCCGCCAGCACGCAATCGAGGCGGCGCAGACCAGCGGATTCTCGATTTGGCTGAACCAGCCCATGAAACGGGTGACGGCGGCCCGCGGAATGCGGTTGGTCAGAAGGAAATTGAGGTCCTCCTGCTGTGTAAGGCTGGCAATCAGGCCCTTGATTGTCATGAATCTGTCAGATGGAGGCGCTAGCGCTTCTGGCATGGATTCGTCTCTCCCGATTCTCTCGCTGTCCGCAGCCGTCGTAGCCGGTGCAGTCGCCTTTCCCAAAGTCAAGGCGCGCCTTGAATTGTCGCGGGCCAAGCATCGCTCGCTGAGCGGACATTCGAAGATGTCCCGCCGGGTAGCACGCCTGCTGCCGTTCTACGAATTTTCCGCCGACAAATATTTCAATGCCGACGGCGCGCCGCCGGAAATCGCTGGCCAACGCAAGGCCGCCTTCTTTGCGCTCGCCAAACTCTACGCCGAGCGTTACGCCAAGGGACGGCAGATGACGGCGGATGCCGTCACCCATATCTCCGACCTGCAATTCACCCGCGCCTACCGCGTGCCGTTCCAGTTCTCGAAGCTGGTACAGGAAAATCTCGGAACATCCGCCTTCATGGCGTCGTCCGCTGGCGTCACCGTCACCGATGTCGACGGCAACCTGTTCTACGACCTCACCGGCTCCTACGGCGTCAACATCTTCGGCAACGACTTCTACAAGGAGTGTATCGCCGAAGGCGAGAAGCGCGCCGAGGGACTCGGCCCGATGCTCGGCTTCTATCATCCTGTTGTCGCCGACAATGTCCGGCGCATCTGCGAGATTTCCGGGCTCGACGAAGTTTCTTTCCACATGTCCGGCACCGAAGCCGTGATGCAGGCGGTGCGGTTGGCGCGGTATCACACCAAGCGCACCTATCTCGTTCGTTTCGCCGGCGCCTATCATGGCTGGTGGGGCGACGTGCAGCCCGGCGTCGGCAATCCGATCTCGCCGCACGAGACCTATACGCTCGCGGAGATGTCGGAGAAGACACTGCATGTGTTGCGCACGCGCCGCGACATCGCCTGCGTGCTGGTCAACCCGCTGCAAGCGCTGCATCCGAACGCCAACGCTCCCGGCGATTCCGCGCTGGTCGATTCCTCGCGAAGCGCGCATTTCGACCGCGAGGCCTATACCGCGTGGCTGAAGCAATTGCGCGAGGTCTGCACCGAGCGCGGCATCGTGTTGATTTTCGACGAGGTGTTTCTGGGCTTCCGGATCGCTGCCGGCGGCGCCCAGGAATATTTCGGCGTCCGCGCTGACATGGTGACCTACGGCAAGAGCCTCGCGGGAGGCCTCCCCATTGGCGTCGTCTGCGGGACCAAGGAACTGATGCGCCGTTTCCGCGACGATCGTCCAGCCGACGTCTGTTTCGCCCGCGGCACCTTCAACTCGCATCCCTATGTCATGACGGCGATGGACGAGTTCCTGTCTCGTCTGGCCAGCCCGAATTTCCGTAGCATCTATAACGGACTTGACGCGACCTGGAACGGCCGCGCCGAGGCGCTCAACGCGCGGTTCGAGCAGGAAAACCTGCCCTTGCGCGTTGCCAACCTGTCGTCGGTCTGGACCGTGCAATATACCGAGCCCTCCCGGTACAACTGGATGCTCCAGTATTACTTGCGCGCCGAGGGTCTGGCGCTGAGCTGGGTCGGCACCGGCCGGTTTATCTTCAGCCTCAACTTCACCGATGCGGACTTTGCCGAGGTCGAGCAGCGGTTTATCGCAGCCGCGCAAAAGATGAAGCGCGACGGCTGGTGGTGGCATTCGCCTGATCTGACCAACAAGGCGATCCGCCGCCAGATCCTCAAAGAGATGATCGCCAGCAAGTTCGGGCGGTGAGGCTGCCTTTCCCCTCTCCCCGCTTAAGCGGAGATAATCCCGTCGTGCGCCGGTGCCTTCTCCCTCCCCCTTGCGGGGAGGGTCGGCGAGCAAAAGCGAGCCGGGGTGGGGGTAAAAAAACACCCGCTCATTATTAGGTTTCTTAAAAAGAGCAGCGCCCCCACCCGACCGTCGCTTCACGACGGCCACCCTCCCCGCGCGTACCGCGGGGGAGGGATAAGAGGCGCCGTCAACTCCAAGTCCCGTGCCGCAAGCGGGGCGAGGTGAGGAAAGAAGATGCCCGGGACATTTGCTGCGAAGACGCGCTTCGCGCTGATGCCCGGGCATAACGAAAGGTCGTAACGGCTTAAAGTCTCAGGCGTGCTGCTCGGTGAGCTCGTTGTGCTCGATGATGTCGAGGCCCGGATCGATCAGCTCGCCGCGCAGCAGCGCCAGCGGCGCCTTGCGGTAGAGCTGGAAGTCATTGAAGGGGTCGGTAAGGATCTTGGTCATCCAGACGAGGCCGGTCTCGACGTCGCGGATGAAGAACAAGTGCACGGTGCGGAACAGAAGACCGCCGACGCCGACCACCAGCCAGATCTTGGCAACCTGCCGCATGAAATCGGCGGGCGTTGCCCAGGGCGTGAACAGGCCGAACAGCGTCGGATCGGCGTAGAGCACGACCGGCGACAGAGCCCAGATCGTCATCAGCACGACCTTGCGGCGCAGATTGTAGCCGACCTTGATCTCTTCCTTGTGCTCGTGCGTCACATCGTTGATGTGATCGTAGTCGCGCGGCTCGAAGAAGAAATGCCCGGCTTGGCGTGAGGTCATCGAGACCAGCCAGCCGATCAGCGCCGACATCATCGGATCGAAGAACATCATGACATAGCCGACCATGAAGCTCACGGCGCTGACGAAGTGCAGGCTCTGGTTGATCCGGCTGTGGTGATAAAAGCGATGGTCGTCCCAGCGCTGGATACGCAGCTGCTCCAGGAAATTCTTGATCATGGTCTTCCCCAAAAAGGATGAGTCGAAGGAACTCTACAGGATTTCGATGTCCGGTGTGTGACATCATCATAATGTCACACTCGGTTTTACGGCAACGCTGTCACAAAACTCGGCCGGACTTGAAACACCGGCCGAAAAATCAAGCCGGTTTGGCGACCTTGCGGATGCGGACCAACGAGAAGTGGCCGAGCGGCGGAATCAGGCGGCGCTCCGCCAGTTCGACATTCTTGGCGCCCGCAAGCCAGGTCGTGTAGCGCGACCAGGAGAATTCGGCGGTGCGGAAGCCGAGGTGACGCACCACCGGCTGCAGCCCTTGCTCGATGAAACGGCGCAAGCCTTCATCGGCGCTGACACGGGTCAGGATGATCAGTTCGCCGCCGGGCCGAAGCACGCGGGCGAATTCATCCAGCGCCACTTCCGGATTCGGCACCGCGGTGACGACATATTGCGCCATCACGACGTCGAAGGAGTTGTCTTCGAATTCGAGCTTCTCGGCGTCCATCACCGCAAGCCCCTCGACATTCTTCAGCTTCTGCTCGGCGACGCGCTTCCTCGCCTTGTTGAGCATGGCTTCGGAAATGTCGGTGCCGAAAATGCGCACGTTCGGCGCATAGAGCGGCAGCGAAATGCCGGTACCGACGCCGACTTCGAGCACCCGGCCGCCGAGCTTGTTGGTGGCCTGGATCGCGGCGGTGCGGCCCTTCGAGAAGACCCCGCCGAACACGAGGTCGTAAATCGGCGCCCAGCGGTCATAGGCCTGCTCGACCATTTCGCGGTCGAAATCCAGGTGCGTAGCGTCGTCCAGTTTGATGCTCTCTGCCATAGTCGTTTTCTCGTTTTCCTTCTGAGGCCGATCCGGCGTCGCCCGATCCGGCCGATGCTGTGGTGTTTAGCCGCCCACCGCGTGACTTTCGGCTGCGATGGGGACCTGCCGCGACGCGCGGCTCGGCTGCAATGCACTCAAATTACCGATGAACTGCCGGGCGCTGTTTTCCCAGGAACGCTCCAGCGCAAACTGGCGGCAGGTTTCGCGCGACATGTTGAGCGCGCGCAGGCACGCGAGCCGCAAATCCTTGTCCAGGGCGCCAATCGGATGGTTGGCGATCACGTCGATCGGGCCGGTCACCGGAAATGCCGCAACCGGCGTGCCGCAGGCCAGCGCCTCGAGCTGCACGACGCCAAACGTATCGGTCAGGCTCGGAAACACGAAGGCGTCGGCGGCGGCCAGATGCGCGGTCAGGTCCGCGCCCTTTTTCTCGCCAAGGAAGTGCACCTCGGGATATTTCTGCGCGAGTTCGCGCCGCTGCGGCCCGTCCCCGACCACGACCTTGGAGCCGGGCAGGTCCAGCGACAAAAACGCCTCGATGTTCTTCTCGATCGCCACGCGCCCCATGGTCATGAAGATCGGGCGCGGCAGGTCGAGGTACGCGGGATGATCCGGATTGAACAGTTCCGTATCGACGCCACGCCCCCAGAAGCCGAGCTTGCGGAAGCCGCGCGCGGCGAGCTCATTATATAGAGAGGGGACCGCGACCATCGTTGTCGCCGCCGCGTTATGAAACCGCCGCAGCACCGCGTAGGGTACGGAGGCCGGAATGATCGAACGGACCGCGATATATTCCGGAAAGCGCGTGGTGTAGGAGGTCGTAAACGCAAGCCCGCGGCGCAAGCAATAGGCCCGCGCCGCCCAGCCGACCGGGCCTTCGGTGGCGATGTGGATCGCTTCAGGGGCGGCCGCCTCGATGCGCCGCGCAATCTCGCGCCGGTTGGTCCATGCGACCCGCAAACCTGGATAGGTCGGCAGCTCCATCGAGGGGAAACCCTCGGGCGTCAGGAATTCGATGTCCGCGCCGAGCGAGCCGGCCGCGCGCTTGAGCGAGGTCAAGGTGCGCACCACGCCATTAACCTGTGGGTGCCAAGCGTCTGTCGCGATCAGGATTCGCATCGGTGGATGCCTTGTTGATTCTTCAAGGCGCGACGTTGTGCCAGAGATATTTCAAGCGTGTGACGTCATAGAGGTTAACGACCCCGAATTTCGCATCTCCGGTCTGTTTTCCCGCTTACTCGCCGCTTCATGACAGTGAGATGAAATAATTCATGAACGCGGCGACGCGATTTTTGCCCTTCGGCGAAAATGTCCGGAAATGATTTGCGGCTATGAATCGCTGCCAATGACGCACGGAAAGCGTGCGCAAGAGATCGACAAGAGATCGACAGGGCAAGACAGGGAATGGCAGATGTTCGCTTCCAGCGCCTTCAGGCCAAAGATCCGCCGCGCATTCGCGGCCGCCGCGTTCACCGCTGCTGTGATCGCGTTAGCGGGTTCGGCGACCGCCGCGCCGCGGCCATTGTTTCCCTTTGCGATGCCGAAGCCATCGCAAGCGGTCCAACCGGCGCCGTCCGATGAAGGCGATACACCGTTCGAATTGCCTGCACGCTTCAAGCGCCAGATCGTCAATTATTCGACCCATGAAGCAGCCGGCACGATCATCATCGATACGCCCAACACTTATCTTTATTATGTGCTCGGTAACGGACAAGCGATCCGCTACGGCATCGGCGTCGGCCGCGAGGGCTTTATGTGGTCCGGGACGCAGACGATCACCAGGAAGGCCGAGTGGCCGGATTGGACTCCGCCACCGGAGATGATCGCGCGCCAGCCTTATCTGCCGCGTCAGATGGCCGGCGGCCCCGGCAATCCGTTAGGCGCGCGGGCGATGTATCTCGGCGGCACCGTGTATCGCATTCACGGCACCAATGCGCCTTCGACCATCGGCACCCATGTCTCATCCGGCTGCATCCGCCTGATTAACCCCGATGTCAGCGATCTCTATTCGCGGGTAAACGTCGGCACCAAGGTGATCGTGCTGCCGATGGATCGCCGGGTCTAGAACGGGGCCTTTATCCTTCGAGACGCGGCTAACCGCCGCTCCTCGGGATGAGGAGTGAGTTCCGCTTCCATTTCCAGCCAGCAATCATTCCACCACAATGCGGCCAATGCCTTGAGCTAGCTTGGTTTTCCTCATGGCCGGGTCCGCCGCTCTAGCGCCCTCCACCCCGGCCCTATAGAGTCCAGTTGAATCAGTCCGGGGGGACGATGCGTCTTAACGCCATTCTGCTCGCGATCGCGGTGGTCGCGGTCTCGTTCTTCGTCAGCCTGAAGGCAATGGACTGGTTTTCACCGCGCGGCACGGTCTCGCGGGTGGTCCAGGCCGACTTGCCGCCGCTGCCGCCCGCCCCCCGCAGTTCCGTGATCATGGCCCAGGTGGTCATTCCCATCACCGCGATCCGCGACGCCGCCGACCGCGGCACGCCGCGCAATTTTGCCGGCAAGGCCGACAATCCGGTGGCGCAGGTGCTGCAAAACGCCGACATCGGCTGGACCGCCTCGCGCGGCGCGATCGGGGTCACCGGCGGGCAGGACGTGCTGTCGCTGACCACGGCGCTCAACGGAAAACTGAACGTCACGGGCTCGCTGGCGGCCAAGGCCACCGGCGCGGTCGGCGATGCCATCGGCGGACTGCTTGGCGGCAATGTCGCGAAGCAGATCGGCAGCATCAACATCAAGAACGTCAACGCCTCTGCCGAGATCAAGGGTAATGTGACCGTCACCGCACGGCCGAAGTTCGCGGCCAACTGGCGGATCGAACCCAATCTGAACGGGAGTGTGAATCTCGGCGACACCAACCTGTCGGTGGCCGGCGCAAAGCTCAACGTGCCGGCGCAGGTCAAGCCGGTGCTCGACAAGAATGTCGCTGACCAGATCACGGCCGCGGGCAACCGTATCCGCAGCGATCCGTCGTTCGAGCGCAACGCACGGATTCAATGGAGCCGGGCCTGCCGTTCGATTCCGCTGACGGCCGGCAACTCGTCGGCGCCGCCGCTCTGGCTTGAATTGCGGCCGACACGGGCGGTGGCAGTGCAGCCGAGCATCAGCGCGACCGCGATCAACATGACGCTCGGCATCGAGGCGGAAACCCGCATCACGCCGAAACAAACCACGCCGATGTGCCCGTTCCCCGACAAGATTTCGATCGTGCCGCCAACCCAGCCGCTCGTCAGTATCGGAATCCCGATCGACATCCCCTTTGCCGACGTCGACAAACTCGTGGAAGCGCAGTTGATCGGGCGCAACTTTCCCGAAGACGGATCGAGCTCGGTGAACGTGACCGTGAAGCACGCGCAGGTCTCCGCTTCGGGCGACCGGCTGTTGATCTCGCTTCTGATCAACGCCAAGGAGAAAGCGAGTTTCCTCTCCTTTGGCGGCGAAGCCACCGTGCAGATCTGGGGCCGGCCGGTGCTCGACCAGACGAACCAGATCCTGCGGCTCGCCAATGTCGAAATGGCGGTGGAGTCGGAGGCCGCCTTCGGGCTGTTGGGCGCGGCGGCGCGCGCCGTTATGCCGCATCTGCAGAAGACGCTGGCCGAGAAGACCACCGTGGACCTCAAACCGTTCCTGGGCGACGCGCAGAAAATGGTCGCGGGGGCCATCTCGGATTTGCAGAAGAACGACGCCACGGTGCGGGTGACCGCGGATATTGCAAACCTTGCGCTTTCCGACATCGCCTACGATTCCAAGACGCTGCGCCTGATCGCGGAGGTTTCCGGCACCATCAACGTCATGGTGGCGGCGTTGCCGGGTCTTTGACCCCTCCGATTTTTCTTAACTTTCCCCTGTCCTCTCCCAATCTCTCCCCCTTTCAGGGGGAGAGAGAAGAACATCGTTAATAGGTCGCCCCGCCTGCCTGACGTTCAGGCTTTGCGAGGCCCGCCGAAGCCGGTTAAAACAGGCGATCAAAAACAAAAAACAGCCAGATAACACCAGAGAGGGAACATGATGAAATCAGTTGCAGCGGCATTTATGGCCGGACTTGCCATCGTCGCGTCCGGTTTGCCAGCGAATGCGCAAATTTCCGACGACGTCGTCAAGATCGGTGTGCTGACCGACATGTCGAGCCTGTATGCCGATGCCACCGGCAAGGGTTCGGTTGCCGCGGTGCAGATGGCGATCGCCGATTACAAGGGCAAGCTGAAGGTCGAAATGATCTCGGCCGATCACCAGAACAAGCCCGACGTCGGCGTTTCCATCGCCCGCAACTGGTACGACAACGAGAAGGTCGACGCGATCTTCGACGTGCCCACTTCCTCGGTCGCGCTGCCGATCTCGGCGCTCACCCGCGAGAAGAACAAGATCCATATCAATTCCGGCGGCGGCACTTCCGACCTCACCGGCGTCGCCTGCTCGCCGAACACCGTGCACTGGACCTACGACACCTATTCGCTCTCCAACGTCGCCGGCAAGGCGATGGTCAAGCGCGGCGAAGACACCTGGTTCTTCGTCACAGCCGACTATGCGTTCGGGCAGGCACTTGAGCGTGACGCGTCCAATGTCGTGAAAGAAAGCGGCGGCAAGGTGCTGGGCAACGTGCGTCATCCGCTGAATTCATCCGACTTCTCCTCGTTCCTGCTGCAAGCGCAGGCCTCCAAGGCCAAGGTCATCGGGCTGGCGAATGCCGGCGGCGACACCACCAACGCGCTGAAGCAGGCGGCCGAGTTCGGCATCACCGACGCCGGGCAGAAGATGATCGCGTTGCTGCAGGAAATCACCGACACCCACTCGCTCGGCATCAAGGCGACCCATGGGCTGATCGTTACCGATGCCTTCTATTGGGACATGAACGACGAGACGCGCGCCTTCTCCAAGCGTTTCAACGAAAAGGTCGGCCATATGCCGACCATGATCCAGGCCGGCCTCTACTCGGCGACCATGCATTACCTGAATGCGATCGAGGCCATCGGAACCGACGACTCGCAGAAAGTAATGGCGCAGATGCGCGCCACGCCGATCAACGATTTCTTCGCCAAGAACGGCAAGATCCGGATCGACGGCCGCATGGTCCACGACATGTATCTGTTCGAGGTCAAGAAGCCCGAAGAATCGAAGGGCGAATGGGATCTCTACAAGCTGCTTGCCACGGTTCCCGGCGACGAGGCGTTCCGTCCGCTCGACAAGGGCAATTGCCCGCTGGTGAAGACGAACTGACATCGCTCGCCAGGTCATCATTGCGAGCGATAGCTAAGCAATCCAGTCGGGCCGAGGTTAAGATTCTGGATTGCTTCGTCGCTTCACTCCTCGCAATGACGCAAACAAAAAACGCGCCCGGCAAAACCGGACGCGTTTTTCTTGGTTCCGGCCCTCAAGCCCGAGCGCCTTCGTCAATCCTCGAATTTGAACGAGACGTTGAGCTTGGCGCGGTAGGCCTCAATCTTGCCCTTGGCATCCAGTTGCAGGTCGAGCTTGACGACTTCGGCGACGCGAAGATCTCGCACAGTTTTGCCGGCCCTTTCGACGGCGGCCGCAGCCGCCTTCTCCCACGATTCCGAGCTGGTACCGATCAGTTCAATGACTTTGTAGACGCTCTCGCTCATATGTCGTCCTCCCGTTCGGTATTAGGCAGGACGCAGGTGCTCCTGCCGCTGCCGAGCGTAGCATCGGGATATCAGCGCCGAAAGGCGCAAGTCTTAAACAGACCACCTCAAGCGAAAGCGCGCCCGGCAAGACCGGACGCGCTTTTTGTTGATCGAAGCGAGATGCCGCCTTAGCTGTTTGAATACCTGAATTCCGGCATCGCCTTCAGCTCATCCTTGGTCGCGTTGAACACCGCATGATCCGGATACCACGGATTGGATTTGGTCGCAGCCGGGCCGCCGGCCCCGGCGGAGCCCGTGGTGGTGGAAGTCGGCGGAGTCGTAGCCGGCGGTTTCATCATGCTGCTGCCGCCGCCCGGCGCGCCGGTGGAGGCCGTGCCGGTATAAACGACCGGTTCGTTGACAAACTTGACCTTGTCGAGGGGAACCGCCACCAGGTGTTCACCCATACCGAGGAAGCCGCCAACGCCGAGCACCACCGCCTTGATGCTCCCGCTCTTGTCCATCAAGAGGTCGTTGATCGAGCCGAGCTTCTCGTTGTTGTCGTTGTAGACGGAAAGACCAACGACCTTCGAGGCGCGCCAGTCGCCTTGCAGTTGGGAACTAGACGCCGTGTCCGACGACGCCGCATTCGTGCGATCGGTGGTGGCGGTCGGGGTTTGCGCCGACGCTACCGTTGCCAGTAGTGCGGTGCCGGCCAAAGCCGCCATGATGGTTTTTGCTAACATGTGTTTCCTCCTTGGTCGAAAGATGAAGAGAAAACACGATGAAGCTATCGCCGTTCCTTTGTTCCCCTAATTTCGGTTAGTGTGGCGGAACCAAAGTTCCTGATCACATCGCGCTTTCGCTTTTGCGAACACCACAGGCCGCGACAAGAAAATCAGTTTCTTCCCAACAGCTCAATTTCGGCGACGGCGGAAGGCTGCACAACGGCGCGAAATTCCACGCCATGCAAACGGATCGTCGGCGACACCCCGAAGTAATTACCACCGAACACCTTCAGCCGCCGCTCCAGTTCACTCTTCGAAATGTCGAGCGGGATGTCGCACATCGCGCGATAACATTTGCGCGAATATTTCCTGTTAGCCCATGGCACCGATAGCGCCGGCGGAGGGACCACATCCAATGCCAGCCATTTCGCCATGCGCCAGAACAAAAACGCCAGGTGCGCGTAAGCGAGACCTTCGAGGCCGAGCACCGTGGTGTGCGGCGGAATCGGAAACGACGCGAGTTCGATGATCGGACCGGCGTCGACCTGTTCAACCATCGCGTGCACGGTAGCGCCGAATTCTTCGGCCCCGTCGTAGAGCGCAAAATGCGAGGGCGCCCAGCCGGGATAACTCGGCGGCCCCGGATGGAAATTGAAGGCGCCGTAGCCGAGCTGGCTCAAGATTGATCCCGGCACGATCACCGGGGTCACGAAGGCGACCAGCCGCGAGCGGGCCAGCACGTCCGCCCCCAACTCTGCGAGCTCGCTCGCCCGTTCGATCGGCAACACGGTGAGATCAGGGTTGTGACCGAGCAGAGCCGCCGGCAAAACCGTTCGTTCGATCGGGCCGGTAAGGAGAATGACGGTATCGAACATGAGTTTTTTGTAAGACTTCTCGCCGCCGGCCCCGTGCTAAGAATCAGCCCGGAGCTGCGGAATCATATTTCCGACGACGCACTCGCATTGCAAAAGCTGACATGTTGCGTGGTGTTGCGCCTGCGAGATCGGAAATATCTGGAAACAAAAAAGCGGCGCAGTGGAGTGGATTTGACATTCGATACCGAGCCAGCCGCAAGTTTGAAATCGAATGTCAAATCCGAAAACTCCACTGGAAACTCATATCTGCTAGTGGTCCCATGGTTCTAACATTCGCAAAGGTGCCCGCTGAGAAGGGATGCGAATGTTAGAACCGAACCACTAGTGCCGGTATTCTCAGGCTGAGGAGTCATGATGCCGCCCGTGCCGCCTAACATCCTTGTCGTGGAAGACGACCGCGAGACGCGGGCGCTGATCGCGAAATATCTCCGCACCAATGCCTGCAACGTCACGACCGCCAATGACGGGCGCGAGATGAGCCGCGCGCTGACCGACCATCGCGTCGACCTGGTAATTCTTGACGTGATGCTGCCCGGCGAGGACGGCTTGAGCCTGTGCCGAAAAATCCGCAGCGAGTCGCAGGTGCCGATCATCATGCTGACCGCGCGCGGCGAAGACGTCGATCGCATTCTCGGCTTAGAGATGGGCGCGGACGATTATCTGGCCAAGCCCTTCAATCCCCGCGAACTGCTCGCCCGCATCAATGCCGTGCTGCGCCGCCAGGCCGCGGCCCAGACCGCCAGCGCGGTGATGGGCGCCACCACGCTGACCTTTCAGGGCTGGCGGATCGATTTCCGCCTGCGCGAATTGCGCAATCCGGCCGGCGCGCGCGTGGCGATGACGTCAGCCGAATTCGATCTGCTTCGCGCGTTCTGCGAGCGGCCGGGACGGGTGTTGTCGCGCGACAGCCTGCTCGATCTGACACAAGGCCGCAGCGCCGGTTCGTTCGAGCGCTCGATCGACGTGCTGGTGAGCCGGATCCGCCGCAAGATCGAAACCGATCCGCAGGATTCCAGCATGATCAAGACCGTGCGTTCCGGCGGATATCTGTTCACACCAACGGTGGAGGCGGCGGCCTCCGCGCCCCTCGACGGCGTCAAATGAAACTGGTCGACTTCCTGAACTTGAAGACCATCGGCGGCCAGATCACCGCGCTGGTGATCGCATCGATCGTCGCCATTCATCTGATCCTGACCGTCATCTTCCTGATCAACCGTCCAGACCAGGAACCGCCCGATCCGAGCATCGATCGCGGTCACGCACAGTTTGCCGCGGCCGTGCAGCTGCTCGGCGCCGCGGCGCCTGCCGATCGCCCACGGCTGATGGGCGATCTGGCGCGCGCCTTTCCCAAGCTCGACATCGAACCCCTGCCGCCGGGTCCGATTCCGACCGAGGCGGGCGACATCGAAGGCCTCGACCTGCGCAGCCTGCATCGGCGGCTCGACAGCAGCTATCACATCTTCCCCCTCGCCAATGATCAAAAACGCCACAAGGTCGGCATCGCGCTGCCCGACGGCAGCATGATCTCGGCGCGCGTGTTGCGCGATCCGCGGCCGCGGCCGCCGTTCTGGGCGGGATCGTGGATCGCGACGCTGTTGTTTGCGATCGTCAGCGTCAGCCTGCTCAGCCTGTGGGCGGCTCGGGCGCTGACGGCACCGCTATCGGCCTTTGCCAAGGCGGCCGAGAGTTTCAGCGTCAACGGCGCGGCCGCTGCACTTCCCGAACGCGGGCCGGAAGAAATCCGATTTGTGGCCAAGGCGCTCAACCGGATGCGCGAACGCATCACCACATTGATTGACGATCGCACCAAGATGCTGGCCGCCATCAGCCACGATCTGCGGACACCGATCACACGGATGCGGCTGCGGGCGGAGTTCATCGAGGACGAGGTGCATCGCCACCGCATGATGAGCGATCTCGACCAGATGCGCTCGATGCTGGAATCGGTGCTGTCGTTCCTGCGCAACGACCGCAAGCTCGAAGCGATGACCCTGACCGACATCGCCTCCACGCTGCAGCTCGTCGCCGACCAGTTCTCCGACGTCGGCCACAAGGTCTCCTACGAGGGACCGGGACATGTCATGGCGACGGTACGACCGGATGACCTCACGCGCAGCATCAACAACCTGGTGGAAAATTCCGTCAGATACGGCGCGCTCGCCACCATTCGCCTAGTGGTCTCGCCCGACACGGCGACCATCGAGGTCGAGGATGACGGTCCGGGCATTTCCGATGCCCGCAAGGAAGTGATGCTGGAGCCGTTTGTGCGCGGCGACGACGCCCGCAACATGGATGATACGACCGGCTTCGGGCTAGGCCTTTCGATCGCGCGCGCTGTCACGCTGGCGCATGACGGCAGATTATCACTGCACGACAGGCAGCCGCACGGGTTGATCGTGCGCATCGAACTGCCACTTCGGCAACAAAGCCGAAAATCGGCGGCGTGAACGCCTTAGAGCTTATTTCTTTTGACGCATTTTCTATCGCAGATAAGTCCACGCAATCTGCGTAAACTTGATTGCCATGCGAACCGGTCCGCTCGAAAACGCTCTAGGCCGCGATCGCTTCGCCGTCGGCCTCATGTGACTCGAAATACGCCACCGACTCGAAATGGTAGTCGCAGGCCATGCAGCGCCAGAGATAGAAGGTGCGGCCGGGTTCGTGCTCGACCCACTCCGGCAACGCGATCGATCTGCCGCATTGGGCGCAGGGATTTTGCCGAGGCAATGAACGGAGTCCGATACCGGGCATGACATACTCCCGCTTGCTGGTCTCTGATGAGATGTCTCTTGTCTGGCACCTGAACGCGATGGGACAGTCATGCTGTCGGACCGGCGCGTCTCAAGCGCGGCGTTTTGTGGGCCGGCAATAGGGCAAATCAACGGCAAAGTGACCGCGACGCGGCGCCGCGGTGATTTAAATTTGTCTCTCTTTTGAATTTACTTCGCGTCCGGTTCCACGACGGGACTCGCGGTGTGCAGCGCATCCGCTTTGCGAAGGTGGATCGTGGCGACCTCGTCGCTGTAGATTTTCTCCCAACCGTCCATGTGATCGAGCAGCCTGGTCGCGGGAGTTTGTGTCCGCATCAACGTCGCCTGGACCTGATACTCGTCCAGCAGGCGGAACAGACCGCCGGGCTCGATCAATTCGGACGCGTTGTGATGATCGACAAAGAATTTCTCGCCATAAAGCTCGGTGCGGCCGTCGATGAAGGGCGCGACGCCGCTCGCGATCAGATAGCCGCCGAAGTCGTAATCGTTGAAGACGCGCTCGAGGTTGAGCTTCTTGAGTTCCGTCACGGCCAGGACCGGCGAATTGGCGGTGTTCGGCGCAAAACGATGCACCGCGGCAAAGGTCAACGTGCCCGCCGCGAGCAATACCACACAACAGGCGATCGTCACGCCGCGGACGGCCCTCAGCGAAGGCAGGGAGATTTCCGCGCCGTCGATCTGAGGAGCAAGCGGGGTGGCGAGAACCAGCGGCGACAGCAGCGCCAGGATTTCCGCGGCGCGTCCCTGCGCCAGCGCCATGTGGACGAGCCCGAGCAGGATCACGATGCGCATCGGCGGCAAGGTGATACCGCGATAGAGCGCGAGCCCGATGGCCCCGAGCAGGCAGATTTCGAACGGACGCAACGTGGTGAAATCGGCCGGCCGCCATTCGGTGATCAGCGGCAGGGCGCTGCCGAGCGCCAGGATCTTCCGCGCCGCCAGCAGCGATTCCCAGCCATAGGGCGTGCAGCAGCCGGCGCCGAGCGCGAGCGCAGCAAAGACAGCCCATCGTACCGCCAGCTTCATTCGGTCGCTGGCGTTCACGTTGATTACGGCATCGAGCGCGATCGGCGCGATCATCACGACCCCGAAGACAAAGCCGCCATGGACGTTGGCCCACAGCGCCATCAACGGCAGCAGCCAGAACGACGGCGCCGTGCGCCGGTCGGCAGCCGCGATCAGTTCACCGATCCAGGCGACCATGATCGGCAAAGCCAGCACATGCGGCCGCGCCAAAAGATGCGGTGCCGTCAGCACCAGCGCGACCACGACGAAAGCCAGAGCCGCGCTCTCACTCAGGCCTCGGACCAGGTAACGGGCCAACAGTGCGAAGGTCGCGCTACTCGCGGCTGCGGCCAGCACCACCGGCCCGGTCCAGCCAAACCACGCATAGACCTTGGCGTAGAGAACCTGCGCCAGCCACTGCGTCGAAATCCAGGGCGCGCCGCCCATGGTGAAGGAATAGATGTCGGTGTGAGGCACCGCGTGATGGTCGAGGATCCATTGCCCGACCGTGATCTGCCATTGCGTGTCGGGATCGAGCAGCAGCCGGTTGCCGGCCGCGATCAGCAGCACGTAGACGGCAACGCCGACCCACAACGGCAGCGATCCGGGCACAACTTTGGTATCCGGAGCGATGTCGGCGGTGGCCAACGTCACGGGCGCGACTTCCCATCAACGACGGGTTCGGCGGTGTGCAACGCGTCCGTTTTGCGAAGATGGATGGTGGCGACCTCGTCGCTATAGATCTTTTGCCAGCCGTCCATATGGTCGAGCAGCTTGGTCGCGGCACTTTGGGTGCGCATCAGCGTCGCCTGGATCTGATACTCGTCGAGCAGGCGGAACAGGTTTTCCGGCTCCATCAGACCGGAAGCGTTGTTGTGGTCGACAAAGAACTTCTCACCATAGAGATCGGTGCGGCCGTCGATGAAGGGCGCGACGCCGCTGGCAATCAGATAGCCGCCGAAGTCGTAGTCGTTGAAGACGCGCTCAAGATTGAGCTTCTTGAGTTCGATGACCGCTTGCACCGGCGAACTTCTGGTGTTGGGCGCGAAGCGATTCATCGAAGTAAGGGTCAGCGCTACCGCCGCGAACAAGACGACAAAACGGACCATCATCACGCCGCGAACGGGCTTCGACGAAGGCAGCGGAGTTTCCGCGCCGCCGATCTGCTTGGCGAGCGGCACGGCGAGAACCAGCGGCGACAGCAGCGCCAGCATTTCGATAGCCCGGCTCTGGGATAGCGCCATGTGAAGCATTCCGAGCAGCAGCAGGATACGCGTTGGCGGCAATTGGATGCCTCGCAACAGCGCAAGCCCCATGCCCAGCAGCAGGCAGATTTCGAATGCACCGAGGCTGCCGAAATCGGCCGGCCGAAATTCCATGACCAAAGGCAACGCCTTACCCATGGTCAGGATTTTCATCGGCTCCAGCATCGAATTCCAGCCATAGGGCGTGCAACACGCTGCAATCAGCGCCGCACAACCGAATGCCGCCCAGCGCAGCGCCAGCGATTTCCGCGCGGCCGCGTCAGCACCCACGACCGCGTCGAGCGCGATCGGCGCGACCATCATCAAACCGAAGACGAAACCGCCATGCAGGTTGGCCCACAGCGCCATCAGCGGCAGCAGCCAGAACGACGGCGCCGTGCGCCGGTCAGCGGCCGCGATCAGTCCGCCGATCCAGGCGACCATGACCGGCAGCGCCAGCACATGCGGTCGCGCCAACAGATGCGGTGCGGTAAGGATGAACGCGACAGCGACGAACGCCAACGTCGCGGCCTGGCCTAAATGCCGGCTCAAGAGTTTTGTCAAAAGCGCGAAGGTCGCCGCGCTCGCGCCGGCAGCCAGCGCCACGGGGCCACCCCAACCGAATACCGAATAGGCCTTGGCGTAGAGCACCTGCGATATCCAGTACATCGAATTCCAGGGCTGGCCGCGCATGGTGAACGAATACACATCGGTATCCGGTACCGCGCGGTGGTCGAGAATCCATTGCCCGATCGTGACATGCCAGAGCGTGTCGGGGTCGTTCAGCATCCCGTTGCCGGCCGCAATCAGCAGTGCATAGACGGTGAAGCCGACCCAAAGCGGCAGCAATCCGTGCATGGCTTTGGTGTCTGGCGCGATGTCGGCGGCGGCCAATGACATGAGGAATTTCCTGTAATTTCCCTTAGGGATTTCCTTTGGGAATCTGCACTGGGATTGCAGCGGATCGAAGCACATCAGGGCATAATTCCTGGTAAACCGGACTTGCGCGATGGCCTGCATGCCGGGGAAGAACGGTGGCTTTTCGCCATATCCTTGCCGCCTCCGCCGCATTCCATACTGAAGCAGGCCGGCTTTCGGCCGGAAGGTCGCCTATTCCATGAAGCCTCTGTTAACCCTCACTTCGCTCGTCCTGACTTTGGCCCTGCTCTGCCCGGGAGCCGCCTTCGCCCAGCGCAGCCAGTATGAAGAGCTGGTCGCCAAGCATGCACAGGCCAATGGCGTGCCGGTCGCGCTGGTGCACCGGGTGATCGTGCGCGAGAGCCGTTACAACGCTCACCTGGTCGGACGTGGCGGCACGATTGGCCTGATGCAGATCAAGCTCGCGACCGCGCGCGGCCTTGGCTATACCGGCACCGCCGAAGGCTTGCGCGATCCCGATACCAACCTCGCTTATGCGGTGAAATACCTCGCTGGCGCCTATCGCGCCGCGGGCGGCGATCACGACCGGGCGGTTCGCTACTATGCCGGCGGCTATTACTACGCCGCGAAACGGCAACGCACGGAACTGCGCGTCCCGGACACAGTGCGAAATGACGTGATGCCCCGCTGAGCGGCGAATTAGCTCTCTCCCCCTGAAAGGGGGAGGGTTGGGGTGGGGGTCATGCGTGTGGGGGTCTTACGCTCGGCTTCAACAATTTGATCCCCTCCCGCTTTGCTCGACGAGCGAGCAAAGCGACCTCCCCTTTTCAAGGGGAGGTTCCGAAAGCCATGCCGCCTGGTAGGAGCAGAACCATGGCCTTCGCGTTGACACCCAGCGTCAGGGGTCTACATTAGACCTGTTCCGAGGGGAGCTCCGACGAGGAGCTGAGAGACCGCACCCTCTGGTCCCCGGACTGATCCGAAGGATTATGTCCTTGGGTCCAGAGACCGCGGTGACCCTTTGAACCTGATCCGGGTCATGCCGGCGAAGGGACAGGGATGTACCAGAGTTCGACTAGCCTGCGGGGGCAATCCCCGATTTCCGTTATCGGTGCCGGCGTCGCAGGCGCCTGGCAAGCGCTGTTGTTTGCAAGCTCCGGCTGCAGCGTCACGCTACACGAGCGCAGTGACGCCGCGATGACGCAGTCCACCAGCCACTGGGCCGGCGGCATGCTCGCGCCCTATTGCGAGGCGGAAAGCACCGAACCCGTGATCGTCCGGCTCGGCCTGCGCTCGCTAAAGCTCTGGCGCGAGTATTTTCCGCAAACCCCATTCAACGGTTCGCTGGTGGTGTCGCATGCCCGCGACCGCGCCGATTTCGAACGCTTCGCACGGCTGACAAGCGGTTACCGGCGGCTGGACGCGCAAGGCGTCAGCGAGATCGAACCGTCGCTTGAGGGGCGTTTTCGCGAGGGACTTTTTTACGCCGACGAAGGCCATGTCGAGCCGCGCAAGATCCTGCCCGAATTGCATGCGCGCATTCGGCAAGCCGGTGGCACCATCGCGTTCAACAGCGAGCTCGAGCCTGAGGATATCCAAGGTGATGCAGGAGGCATCGTGATCGATTGCCGCGGGCTCGCGGCACGCAAGGACCAGAGCGAGCTTCGCGGCGTCAAGGGCGAACTTATTCTGATCGAGACTGACGAAGTTGAACTGTCGCGTCCGGTGCGGCTGATCCATCCACGCTTTCCGCTCTATGTGATCCCGCGTGGCGATCACCGCTTCATGCTGGGGGCGACCTCGATCGAAAGCGAGAGCCATGGCGTCAGCGTCCGCTCTGCGCTTGAGCTATTGGGCGCGGCCTATGCGGTGCATCCGGCCTTTGCCGAAGCGCGTATCCTCGAATTCGGTTCGGGCCTTCGCCCCGCCTTTCCCGACAACCTGCCGCGTATCGCGGTGAACAACGAGAAGATCGCGGTGAACGGGCTTTACCGCCACGGTTTCCTGCTGGCGCCAGCGCTCGCCGAGCTCACGCTCGGCTATGTCGAGCGCGGCACCATCGACAACGAGGTGATGCAATGCGCGTGATCATCAACGGCGAGGAGCGCGAGATCGCCTCGATGAGCGTCGATACGCTGCTCGGCGAGCTCGATTATGAAGGCACGCATTTTGCGGTCGCGGTGAATTACGACGTGCTGCCGAAGAGCCGCTGGGCCGAGACGCAGCTCAAGCACGGCGACGAGATCGAAATCATCACACCGCGGCAAGGAGGCTGAGGATGGCAACGCATGCTCCGTCGACGCTCCGTTTTCTTCACCTCGCCCCGCTTGCGGGGAGAGGTCGAAGCCCAAGGCTTCGAAGACTTGGGCTTCGGGTGAGGGGGACTCTCCGCAATCGCGCTCCTGGAAGCTCCCCCTCACCCCAACCCTCTCCCCGCAAGCGGGGCGAGGGAGCAGACCGCAGCGCGCGGAGACACTGATGCTGAAATTCTACAACCGCGAATTCTCCTCTCGCCTCCTGATCGGCACGGCGCTGTATCCCTCGCCGGCGATCATGCAGAACGCGATCCGAGCTTCAGGTAGCGAGATCGTCACGGTGTCGCTGCGGCGCGAGGCCGCCGGCGGCAAGACCGGCGATGCGTTCTGGAATCTGATCCGCGAACTTGGCGTGACGGTGCTGCCAAACACCGCCGGCTGCCGCAGCGTGCGCGAAGCGGTGACCACGGCGAAACTCGCGCGTGAACTGTTCGGAACAAGCTGGATCAAGCTCGAGGTGATCGCCGACAACGACACGCTGCAGCCCGATGTGGTCGGCCTGGTCGAGGCCGCTGATATCCTGATCAAGGACGGCTTTGAGGTGTTTCCCTATTGCACCGAGGATCTGTCGGTCGCGATGCGCCTGGTCGATGCCGGCTGCAAGGTGGTGATGCCCTGGGCCGCGCCGATCGGCAGCGCGAAAGGCATCATCAATCCCGATGCGTTGAAACTTCTGCGCGACCGGTTGCCCGACATCACACTCGTGGTCGATGCGGGTTTGGGCGCACCGAGCCACGCCGCCCGCGCGCTCGAACTCGGCTATGACGCGGTGCTGCTCAACACCGCGATTGCGAAAGCCGCCGATCCCGTCGCGATGGCAACGGCGTTTCGCTCTGGCGTCGAGGCCGGCCGCGCCGCCTTCGAAGCCGGACTGATGGAAGCACGTGACTTCGCCTCCCCTTCAACCCCTGTCGTTGGGACCCCGTTCTGGCATGCCGTATCCTGATCGCTTTTATCCTGTCGTCGATAGCGTCGCCTGGGTCGCGCGACTCGCGCTGCTTGGCGTCGGCACCATCCAGCTCCGCGCCAAAAACCTGAGCAAATCGGATGCGCTGCAGACGGTGAAGGACGCGCTCGATGTTATCCATGGCACCAACGCAAAGCTCGTAGTCAATGACTATTGGCGCGCGGCGATCGAGGCCGGCGCCAAGCATCTGCATCTCGGCCAGGAAGACCTCGCTGCCGCCGATGTCGGAGCCATTCGCGACGCCGGGCTCACGCTTGGCATCTCGACCCATGACGATGCGGAGCTTGAGACGGCGCTTGCCGCCAAACCCGATTACGTCGCGCTCGGCCCGATCTTTCCGACCACGCTGAAGTCGATGCGGTTCGCGCCGCAGGGCATTCCGAAGATCACCGAATGGAAGAAGCGCGTCGGCGCCCTTCCGCTGGTTGCGATCGGCGGCATCAAGCTCGAACACGCGCCAGAGATTTTCGCCGCCGGCGCCGACTCGATCGCGGTGGTTTCCGACGTCACCCAGAACACCGACCCCGACAAGCGCGTTCGCGCCTGGCTCGGACTGAAAGAGGCCGCGTGATGATGACTTTTTTCACCGTCATTGCGAGGAGCCCGCGACAAAATTGCGAAGCAATTTTGCGCTGGAGCAACGAAGCAATCCAGTCTTGCTGCATGATCCTGGATTGCGGAGCCTGTCATCGGGCGCGCATTCGCGCGACCCGTTGGCTGACGCTCGCAATGACAACAACAAGCGCCTGTGCGCATACCAATCAGTAAGGAGGACCTCATGAACATTCGTCCCAACCCCGACACGACCCTTCCCGCCGTGACCACGGGCCCATTGCCCTCCTCGCGCAAGATCTTCGCAACGCCGCAAGCAGCGAGCGATCTGCGCGTGCCCCTGCGCGAGATCATCCTCTCCGAAGGCGCCGGCGAGCCGAACCTTCCCGTCTATGACACCTCTGGTCCCTACACCGACCCGAGCGTCGTAATCGACGTCAATGCCGGGCTTTCACGCCATCGCACCGCCTGGGTGAAGGAACGCGGCGGCGTCGAGCAGTACGAAGGGCGCACCATCAAGCCGGAAGACAACGGCAATGTCGGCACGGCGCATGCCGCCAAGGCCTTCAACGCGCATCACCAACCCCTGCGCGGGCTCGACGGCCACAAGATCACCCAGCTTGAATTCGCCCGCGCCGGCATCATCACCAAGGAGATGATCTACGTCGCGACGCGCGAAAATCTCGGACGTCAACAGCAATTGGAGCGCGCCGAAGCAGCGCTCGTCGACGGCGAAAGCTTCGGCGCGGAGGTCCCCGCTTTCGTCACGCCGGAATTCGTACGCAGCGAGATCGCACGCGGACGGGCCATTATTCCTTCGAACATCAACCATGGCGAACTGGAGCCGATGATCATCGGCCGCAACTTCCTCACCAAGATCAACGCCAATATCGGCAACTCCGCGGTGACCTCCTCGGTGGAAGAGGAAGTCGACAAGATGGTGTGGGCGATCCGCTGGGGCGCCGACACCGTGATGGACCTCTCCACAGGCCGCAATATCCACACCACGCGCGAATGGATCCTGCGCAACTCGCCGGTGCCGATCGGCACCGTTCCCATTTACCAGGCGCTGGAGAAGTGCAACGGCGATCCGGTCCAACTGACCTGGGAGCTCTACAAGGACACGCTGATCGAACAGTGCGAACAGGGCGTCGACTATTTCACCATCCACGCCGGCGTGCGCCTGCCGTACATTCATCTCACCGCCAACCGCGTCACCGGCATCGTGTCGCGCGGCGGCTCGATCATGGCGAAGTGGTGCCTGGCTCATCACAAGGAGAGCTTCCTCTACACGCATTTCGACGAGATCTGCAACCTGATGCGCAAATACGATGTGTCGTTCTCGCTCGGTGACGGCCTGCGGCCGGGCTCGATCGCGGACGCCAACGACCGCGCGCAATTCGCCGAACTGGAAACGCTCGGTGAACTCACGAAAATCGCATGGGACAAGGGCTGCCAGGTGATGATCGAGGGCCCCGGCCACGTGCCGATGCACAAGATCAAGATCAACATGGACAAGCAGCTGAAGGAATGCGGCGAGGCGCCGTTCTACACCTTGGGCCCGCTGACCACCGACATCGCGCCGGGCTATGACCACATCACCTCAGGCATCGGCGCTGCGATGATCGGCTGGTTCGGCTGCGCGATGCTGTGTTACGTCACGCCGAAAGAGCATCTGGGCTTGCCCGACCGCAACGACGTCAAGACCGGCGTCATCACCTACAAGATCGCGGCGCACGCCTCCGATCTTGCCAAGGGCCATCCGGCGGCGCAACTGCGCGACGATGCGCTGTCACGCGCGCGCTTCGATTTCCGCTGGGAGGATCAGTTCAACCTCGGGCTCGATCCGGAGACCGCGTGCAAATTCCACGACGAGACGCTTCCCAAGGACGCGCACAAGGTCGCGCATTTCTGCTCGATGTGCGGCCCGAAATTCTGCTCGATGAAGATCACGCAGGACGTGCGCGACTATGCGGCAACGTTGAATGATCAGGAACAGGGCATGGCGCAGATGAGCGCCAAGTTCAAGGAGATGGGCTCAAGCGTCTATCTCGATGCGGACAAGGTAAAGGAAAGCAACAAGGCGTTTTAAGACACTCGGAAACGCCGTGGAGAAACTTCCTGACTTACTCCGGGGCGGCCTAAAACTGGTCTTCGTCGGCACCGCTGCTGGACAGCGGTCTGCCGACGTAGGCCATTATTACGCCCATCCAGGCAATCGCTTTTGGCACACGATCCACGAAGTCGGGATAACGCCACGCCAATATCGACCGCACGAATTTCCGAGCCTGCTAAATCTTGGCATCGGCTTCACCGACATGTGCAAGACCGGCGCGGGAATGGATCATACAGCCCTCAATTTCCCCATCGACGTCCCAGCTTTCCTCAAGAAGATGCAGCAATATCGGCCAAAGACGATCGCCTTCACCAGCAAGAAGGCCGCAAGTCTCTTCTATGGAAGGCCCACGAAGGCCGTTGCGTTGGGCCGACAACCGCAAGATCAAAATTCTCTGCAGGATTTCCCTGATGTCTTCGTGCTGGCCTCGCCTTCCGGCGCCGCATCGGGCCATTGGTCCGTTCGGCCATGGCAGGAGTTGGCCGATTGGGTCAGAGACGCTTAAACTCTAAGGATCGCTAATGCCCAACCTGATTTTCCGCCGCGCGACCGAGGCCGACGTGCCGGCTATTATCAAGATGCTCGCCGATGATAAGTTGGGCGCGTCGCGGGAAGCACTCGGGGCGGAAAGCCTTCCGCGATATCTCGATGCTTTTCGGGTCATCGATGCCGACGCGAACCAGTTCCTGCTCGTTGTCGACGACGGCACCGAGATTGTCGGGACGCTTCAGTTGACGTTCATCGCTGGCCTTGCCCGCGGCGGACTGAAGCGTGGCCTGGTTGAAGCGGTGCGCGTGGCAGGCGATCGGCGCGGCGAGAAGATTGGCGAAGCGATGTTCGCCTGGGTTCTCGAAAAATGCCGCCGTGAGAATTGCGGGATCGTTCAACTGACGACCGACAAATCGCGAACGGACGCGCATCGTTTCTATGACCGGCTGGGCTTTGAGCCGTCGCATGTCGGTTACAAGATGATGCTCTAGCCCGATTCCGGCTGCAGCAATCCCCAAAATTCCCTTGGCCAGCCGCGATCACGCCTTTTCTACTGGCCAAAACTGCGTCCTTGCCGCACCACCTGCCCGTCAACGCCATCACTTACGGTGGGAATCGCTTGGCCTCATCATGGCTGATGCGGTAAAGGACAACATCTCAATATCCAAATGGGGAGATCTTTTCATGCGTCGCGTTACCGCTTTCTGTGCAGCCGTCACCATCGCCGCCACGACCCTTGTCTCGGGCGCCGCCTTCGCGAAGCACATGCGTGCTCCGGACAATGGCTATTACGTCATCCGCTGGAACAACACCGGCGTCTGCACGATCTGGAATACCGATCTCCAGGAAAAGCCGTGGCACTTCTTCTCTGACTACACGGTCGTCAGCAAGCCGGTGCCGACTTTCACTGAAGCCGCCGGAATCCAGGAAAACATGCGGCAGAGCCGTCACTGCACGCTCTGAGCGTGACGCACCATAAGGCCTCGATTTCAGGGGCATGCTCGTCGAGCAGGCAACACAGAAGGCCGGGCCATTGCCCGGCCTTCTGGTTTTGACACCACCGCCGTGAAATAGTGTCGCCAATGCACGGGGGACGGGACGGCATGTCGAACGATTTTCGGCTGGAAAATTATCTGACGCGGATCGGCTATCGCGGCCCGACCGCGATCGATCTCGAAACGCTGAAAGCCCTTCAGACCTCGCATCTTGCGGCAATCCCGTTCGAAGGGATCGATCCGCTGCTCCGCCGTCCCGTCAAACTCGACCTCGCCTCCGTACAGGCCAAGCTCGTCGATAGCCCGCGCGGCGGATATTGTTTCGAGCACAATCTGCTGTTCAGAGCCGCGCTTGACGCCATCGGCTTCAAGGTCACCGGGCTCGCCGGGCGGCCGCGTTGGATCGCCCCGCCCGGCAGTCCGCTCGGGCCAAAGACGCACATGATGCTGAAGGTCGATCTCGCCGACGGCGCTTATCTGGTCGATGTCGGCTTTGGCGCCTGTCTGCTCGACGCGCCGCTGCAACTCAAAAACGACGTCGAGCAGACCACCGCGCTCGGCACCTACCGTCTCACGGCATCGGATGGCCTGTTCTTGCTCAGCGCCAAGCGGCAGGTGGGATGGCGGGACATGTACGTCTTCGACCCGCAACCGCAAATTCAGGCCGACTATGAACTCGGCAACTGGTTCACCTCGACCAGTCCGGTGGTGCCGTTCACTACCCGGCTGGTCATGGAGCGGATCGCCGGCAATCAGCGCTTCAAGCTGGTCAATCGCCTGCTGTCGACGGAGACGCGCGACGGCGAAGTGATTGCCGAGCGCACGCTGCAAAACGCCAACGAGCTAGGTGAGGTGATGCACGACACCTTCAAGGTGACGCCGCCGGTGCGGCCTGAGGAAATTTTCGAGCGCACCGGCGGTTAGATCCGCGCTTGCTAGTGCAGCGTAATCGCGAGCCCACTCAAATCCGCATTCGCCATCAGGCCCACCTGCGAGCCCGCGAGTTCGAGCACCACGCCCTTGGCATTGGTGATCGCGATGCCGCGAACGCCGCCGCCGACCACAATGCCCGCGCCTCCCGCTGCATAGACCCCGGCGATATCCGACGGGCGCCAGATGTTATGCACGCGGCCACGCAACACCGCGCGCGATCCGCCGAATACCAGGCCGTAATCGATCCCGCCGATCCCGAGCGAATAACGGCGGCCGTGGAAATCCAGCACCCCGCTGCCACCATTACCGCCAATGATCCATCCGGCCTTGATGATCGTAAGCTGCACATAGCCTTCATCGGCGCGCGCGGCCGACGAAAGACCGGCAAAAGCAACTAGCGCAAGAACGGCAGCGCGAAAGGCAGATGACAGTTTCATGAGTTTTTCCCCCGAGGTTGCGATCAGATGGATCGAATCGTCGGCCGCACCTTAGCCGATGGAAAGCGCCGGTAAAAAGGCGGGTTTTGAGGTAAAAACGTGGATGGCAGGGCTATCACCCCGCCTGTGCCTTACGCCTTCTCGGCCGCTTCCAACCTGGTGAATTCGGTCTTGACCAACTCGTGGAAGACATCCTTGTCGAGCACGCCGGATTTGCGGAAGGGCGCCGCGGCGAGCGCGTTGATGACCGCATCATGAACTTCGAGGCCGCCTTCCGAGTGCTTGACCATGCCCCATTTGAGCAGCTTCTTGTCGCTGACGATTTCCGTGAAGCGACGGAGCCGAAGGCTGAGGCTCAGATACTCGTTCGGGTCAGGAAATTCGCGCTTCACCGCGAGCATGGCGCGTAGTCTCGCGGGCTCTTCGTCCGGCGATGCCGCGTCTTCAGGGCCGGTGCCAGACTCGGCAGCGATCAGCGTCGACTGATAAATGCCGAGCGCCTGATGCAGCCGCTCCGGCTCGACGGGATTAACCTTCTCTTCGGTCGCAGCACTCATCTCATCCTCCCGTCGCGGCCAATCATGTCCCCTCAGGCCCGCGCCATGCGCCAACGGAGGCCGTTTTTGCTCCATCGGAAGCGGCTTGGCAACCTCCCCGAAGAAACCATTTTGAAGCCATTCTGAAACCCGATTGATTGAACCACTTCTGTGGTCACCGACACTCATGGGCATTCGGGTCGATCCCCCGATCCGAACGACACAACCTCCGCACAAGGCCCTCTTCAGCGGGACCGGCGGAGAACTTCAAACACCCCATCAGGAGATAACCCGTGCATCACGTTCGTACCCTTGCTGCTGCCGCCTTCGTCGCCGTCACTGCCTTTGCCGCCGCGAGCCCGGCGGAAGCCGCCCCCTTCCATGTGATCCGCTACGCGGACACCGGCTTCTGCCAGGTCTGGGACAACGGCTTCCCGACTGCGCCGTGGCCGACGCACTACACCGTCATGACCCATCGCCAGCCGACCTACGAGCGGGCGGTCGCCGTCAAGGGCTGGCTGATGAACAAGCACTACTGCACGCTTTAATAACCCTATCAGCCGATGGAACGATGGGCACTGGCAGGTTGTTAACGCTTCCAGTGCCCACTTTCCGAAGTTCGTGCTCTGCCTTCATCGGGAGGTTTGATTGTTGCTCCATCAATTCTCCAGATCCGCGGTTACCTCTATTGGCGAACAGGATGGCGCGCGCGAGCAGCGGCTCAAGGAAGCGATTTCCGTCCTGCTCGATCTCAGCGCGACCGTGGCGCGGGCCTATCTCGTCCGCGCAAGTCGCGACGGCATAACCGGCGGCGTTATGCTCGGTCTTGTGACCCACGACAAAAAAGAGAGCGGGAAGCTCGCGTTACAGATGGACCGCGCCTTCGGGGCGCTGTTCAACACCGAGGCGCATCTCGACGTCGTCTTTCTCGACGATGAGGCCGATGCGCTAGTCCGGCAAAGCTGCCGACCCTTCTATCACTACCGGGCCCGCTACCACTAAGTCCCTATCGATACCGGGGCGGGCTTCGCCGCTCCCTCATCAGCACATCATGCGCGGCCGATATCTTCAGGAAGGCTTCCGCATTGCCGCCCGCGTCCGGATGGGCGCGCTTGGCCAGCAGCTTGTAGGCGCGATGAATTTCGCTCTCGGACAGGCGGCGGTCGAGCGGCAGGCCGAGGAGTTCGCGACAACGTTCTTCCGCCGTCAAGGTTTTCAGCGCCGCCGTTCGCCTGCCGAATTGCGGCGCGGTGAGCGCCGACAGCACCTCGCGAATGACGGCGATCCGCCGCCGCGCGGCTTCGTGCGTCGTATGGTCGGCATCTTCATCCGCGGCGCGTCGCAAAATCGGCAGCGCCTGGGAGGCGGCCTGACGCAGCATTTCTTCCTCGTCGCTGGCCGCAATATGTTGCGCGAGCCGCACCGCTTCGCCGTAGTCGGGCGCATGCGCCGACCAGATGCGATCGAGTTCAGCTTTCCATTCCGCCAGACGTCTTTCCATGGCACGCACACCGTGGGGCATCTCAATACGACCTGATGGTCCGATTCCGCATCCCGCCTCGGCAAGCCGTCTGGCGAATGCCGGGATCAAAGCGCCACCAGAAAATATATGTCTCTAGTAAAGTCTTAGATTTGACATTCGCCATACCAACGCGCGGTTACTACCGTGGTGAATGCCAAATTCACTACACCAGGGATAACGCTTTCGGTTCCTGTTGGCGCGCATTTGAATTAATCTGTGCAGAAAGCTCCAAGGAAACACCCAAGGAAACCCAAGGAAAAATCTCAAGGAAAAATATCATGGCCCTGCTCGAAGACCATATTGCCGTTGTCACCGGTGCCGCATCCGGCATTGGCCGCGCGATCGCGGCCGGTTACGCCCGCGAAGGCGCCGAGGTAGCGCTGCTCGATATCAACGAACAGGCAGCCGAGGAGGCCGCGCAAGAAATTCGCCGTGAAGGCGGCCGTGCCTCAAGTTTTCGTCTCGACGTCACGAAGCGCGAGGATTGCGTCGCGGTCGCCAAAAGCGTGGGCGAACGGGTCGGGCGCGTTTCGATCCTGGTCAACAATGCCGGCATCAACCGCCGTAATGCGTTTGCCGGCGAGGCTGCGGCTGTGATCAAGGATTGGGAAGATATCATCTCGATCAATCTCAACGGTGTTTTCAACGTGACGCATGCGTTCCTCGAACCGCTTCGCGCCGCCAAGGGCCGCATCGTCAATATTGCTTCCATCCAGTCCTTTGTGCATGTGCGCACGCCGAACTCACCGGCCTACACCACCTCCAAGCACGGCGTGCTCGGCTTCACCCGCGCGCTCGCCGCCGAACTCGGCAAGTTCGGCGTGCGCGTCAATGCGATCGGCCCCGGCCTGATCGAAACGCCACTCAATGCCGCGGTGCGCGCCAACAGTCCGGAGCTGGTGAAGATTTTCATCGACCACACCCCGTTGGGGCGCGCAGGCCAGCCCGAAGATATCGTGGGACCGGCGATCTTCCTCGCCTCGGACCTGTCAGCCTACGTCACGGGATCGATCGTGATGGCGGATGGCGGCTACCGCACGATCTGAAAGCAAGGGGCGGAAAATGCGAGTGCGGTTAGTGTAGCGAACGTCGCATTCGCTTCACTGGCGATTTGACGCGCGCTACTTTTCGATGAACCGCGCCTTCAGCCTGTCCTCCGCGCTGTCCTGAACCTGCCGCAAGTGCTCGGCCCAGACGCCGCACATCAAGATCAGCGAAATCAGCGACACGCTTCCTGATATCAGTTCGAGCGCGCGCAGCACCACCGCGGTCCCGATCGCCCACAAAGGCTGCGGCACGTCGGCGAATGCGACCGGCACGATGTCAGACACAAACGTCCGCTCGGCGCCAAACGCCACGGCGAACACCACCGAGAACAGCCAAAACACCTTCCAGCCTTCGTTCATTTTTTCCTCGCGCCATGAGCGTTGTTTGCACTGATACTACCTCCGGCGAGGTTTACGATTGATGTTGATCACTCCCCCGTAGAATTGCTGGCGCCATTCACCGTCTGCTAAACAGTTGAGAAATTCACCAGGAGTTAAGCACGTGGCAAACGACACAGCCGGCCGACGCGGACCACCGGGACCACAAGGTCATCCCGGCCGGCCCGGTCCCGCAGGCCCGAGCGGCAAGCCGGGGCCGGTGGGCAAAGCCGGCCCGCAAGGCGCACGCGGCGAAGTGGGTCCGCAAGGAAAACCCGGAGTACAAGGCGAGAAGGGTCCGCGCGGCGAAGCCGGGCCGCCCGGCCAGTTGCCGTCGATCGAGCAGGTGATGCCGTGGCTGCATTTATTGTTCGACGCCTATGAAGACTACAAGCGCCAGCGCGAACGTGAGGCGATCGAGGCCACTGAAGCGGCCGAACGCGAGGCCTCGACACAAGCAGCCCTTGCCGAGCACAGCGACGACATGTTCGACAAAGAGGACGACGAACATCGCAAGAAGAAAGACAAGAAGCACAAGGACAAGAAACACAAAGACAAGAAGCACAAACACAAGAAGTAGTGCGCTTCAGGGATGCGGCGCTTCCTTCCGCACCTCGCCGAAACGCCGCGCCAGATAAAGCGCCAGGATCAGCCCGCCGATCAGCGCCACCGCACATAGCGGCCAGGGCGGCGGCAGTTGCGGCAGGAAGATATAAAGCAGCGCGATGCCCACCGCGAGGTTGAAGAATCCCCAGAGCACGTTGACGACCGCGGAGGATTCGCCGGCGCCGCGCGGCCTCGCAAACGGCGTCTGAAAGCGGTTGCCGCATGTCCCTTGCACGATATGCGGGATCGCATTCGTCAGAAAAGCGCCGGCAAAGAACCAGCCGACATAGACATACCAGACCATTGTCGATCCTTTTCGGTCGCCGACCTGGAAACGCTATCCGAATCTCAAGCGCGAGCGTTCCTTGGCCTTCTCGGCCTCTATTGCGCGGTCGCGGGCCGGTGCATGGGTATGCAGCGAGGTGAGCAGCCGGTGCGCGGCAGCGGTGACCTCCTCGACCGCGCGGTCGAAGGCAGCCTCATTGGCCTGCGACGGCTTGTTGAAGCCGGACAGCTTACGCACGAATTGCAGGGCGGAAGCGTTGATTTCATCCTCCGTCGCCGGCGGCTCGAAGTTGAACAGCGTCTTGATGTTTCGGCACATTTTGATCTTCCCTTTTGCGAAAGGTGGCAAGTGTGGCGGTTCAGAAGTCCGCATCATTCCAGCCGCGAGTTCATCATGCGGACTTCTGAACCAAAGCCACACTTGATCAATAGGTTTGCTAGTGTCCTTTCGATTCCGAAGTTCGAAACGTGGCTCCCCAAAATGCTACGAACTTCGCAATCGAGACACTAGCCGGATGGCAACCGGCTGGCTCGCCGCCCATTTTGTCGTAGAATAACCGGCGCGCTTGCTTTCTGTAAGCCCGGCCAAACCACGAAAGGCAAGTTCCCGATGAGCCATGTCACTTACAAGATCGTCGAGCATGATGGCGGCTGGGCCTATACCGTCAACGGCGTATTCTCGGAGAGTTTTCCGTCCCACGCCAAGGCGCTGGCCGCCGCCCGGCACGCCGCTGCCGAACAGCGCGTGCCCGGACGTACCGAGGCGATTGAATATGAGACGGCGGACGGCAAATGGCATACCGAGACCGCTCCCGGCGACGATCGCCCGGAGACCGACGTCGAAGACAAGCTATAATACAAGGGCGAAGCCATGAGAGATTTGCGGCTCGCGCTATCGCTGATCTTTGCTGCCATCTCGTCGGCAGCAATGGCCGGAGAGTATCCGTCACCCCGGCAGGGCGACTTTATCGCCCTGGATTTCAAATTCCATAGCGGTGAGTTGATGAAGGAGCTGAAGCTTCACTACACCACCGTCGGCGAGCCGACCGGCCAGCCGGTGCTGGTGCTGCACGGGTCCGGCGGCTCGGCCGCCAGCATGCTGACGCCGGCGTTTGCCGGCGAATTGTTCGGCGCGGGCCAGCCGCTCGACGCCGCGAAATACTACATCATCATTCCCGACGGCATTGGCCACGGCAAATCTTCCAAACCTTCGGACGGGATGAAGACGGCCTTTCCGAACTACAATTACGACGACATGGTCGAGGCGCAATTTCGCCTGGTGAAGGAGGGCCTCGGCATCAAGCATCTGCGGCTTGTGATCGGCAATTCCATGGGCGGCATGCACGCCTGGCTCTGGGCCGGAAAATATCCGGACATGATGGACGCCGTGGTGCCGATGGCCTCGCAACCGACCGCGATGGCCGCACGCAACTGGATCTTGCGGCGGATGATGATCGAGACCATCCGCAACGATCCCGATTACAATAACGGCGACTACACAAGTCAGCCGCGCATGATGAAATATGCCGTCGCGGCTTACGGCTTCGCCAGTTCCGGCGGCACGCTCGCCTATCAGAACGAGGCGCCGACGGCAGAAAAGGCCGACCGTATGGTCGACGAACGGCTGGCGGCACCGGTGACGACCGACGCCAACGACTTCATCTATCAGTGGCAGGCCTCGCACGACTACGATGCGTCGGCGCGGCTTTCCAAGATCGAGGCCAAGCTGCTTGCGATCAATTCAGTCGATGACGAGCGCAATCCGCCCGAAACCGGCGTCATCATTGATGCGCTCAGGCAGGTCAAGAACGGCAGGCTTTATCTGATCCCGGCTTCCGTCGAGACGCGCGGCCACGGCACGACGGGAAGCGCGAAATTCTACAAGTCAGAACTTGAGCAATTGCTGCGCTAGTATGCGCTGTTACACTCTGCGAAGAGATTGCTTTTCGCGGCGCATCAATTTCGCTGCGGTGCCATCGCATATTATTTGAGCGTGCATCTATCGAGCGTCTCGGGCCTAATCGCGCTCAAGTTTGATTCCCCAAAGCCGGGTGGAGGATCGAATGCGAAGGTTCGCGCCAATCGCCTTGCTCGCCGCCTGTTGCGCGTGTGCCGGCACCGCGCTCGCCTTCGACAACGGCCAGTATGAAAATGTCCCTGCCGATATCCGCGCCTGGTTCAAGGGCGTGATGGCGCCGAACGGCGTCCCCTGTTGCGACATCTCCGACGGCCATACCACCGAATATGATTTTCGCGCCGGCGCCTATTGGGTGCCGATCGAAGGGCAGTGGATGGAAGTGCCGTCGCATGCCATCATTCGCGACCGCGGCAACCCGGTGGGTCAGGCCGTGGTATGGTATGTCCACCACCGCGGCAGCATTGTGATCTCCTGTTTCGTGCCGGCGGACGCGGTCTGAGAAGCCCTTGCTGGTGTGGTGGCGGCGGGATTTGGGGTAGCTTTCGATTTCGCTGCGGTGATAATTTCGGCGTAGCCCCACGATTTTGGAGAGCGATGGTGAGCGAGCTCTGCCCCGACGACCTCAAGACGATCTACCCCGAGCCGACCGCGCGCGTGATCGCCAAGGCGCGGCCGGCGATCGACGTTCACGCGCAAAAATTCATCGAGATGTCGCCGTTCTGCGTGCTGGCGACTTCGGGCTCCGACGGCAGCGTCGATGCTTCGCCGCGCGGCGGCCATCCGGGTTTTATCCGTGTCGACGGACCGAACCGGCTGCTGATGCCGGATCGCCCCGGCAACAACCGGATCGACAGTTTCAAAAACATCGTCGATGGCACCGGCCTCTTGCAACTGGTCTTCTTCGTGCCCGGGCTCGACGAGACGCTGCGCGTAGGCGGCAAGGGCTCAGTGACGGTCGACCCTGAGCTGCTCGAGGCGATGAAGGAATTCGGCAAGCTGCCGCGCGCCGTGCTGTGCATCGACGTCACGGAAGCCTATTTCCATTGCGGCAAGGCCTTGATGCGCTCGAAGCTGTGGTCGAGGGACATCCAGGTCGAACGCGAGGTCTTTCCTTCGATCAGCCAGGTGATCCACGATCAGACCAGCCTTGGCGAGGCGGAAACGCAGGCCGAGGTCGTCGCGCGTTACAAGACGCAGTTGTAGTTATCTCACCGCTGTCGTCCCGGCCAAGCCAACGGGTCGCGCGAATGCGCGCCCGATGAGAGACCCGGCGCGAGACGTCTGAAAGCGTGCCCTATTGATAGCTTCCGCGGTATGGGTCCCCGCCTGCGCGGGGACGACACCGAATTTGTTTCGACGACGAAACTCAGCTCTCGCTCTCGAGCCCGCCGATATGCTTCTGCGTATAAAGCTCAAGGCCGACCCGCCCGATCAGGTCGAGTTGGGTTTCGAGGAAGTCGATGTGGTGCTCCTCGTCCTTCATCAGCTTCTCGAACAGGTCGCGTGAGACATAGTCCTTGACGCCGTGGCAGTAGGTTGCGGCTTCCTGATAGAGGTTGCGCGCACTGTGCTCGGCGGCCAGGTCGCACTCGATGATTTCCTTGACGTTCTGGCCGATCCGCAAGGGATCGAGCACCTGCATGTTGGGAAAGCCGTCGAGGAACAGGATGCGGTCGGTGAACTTGTCGGCGTGCTCCATCTCCTCGATGGATTCCTTGCGCCAGACCTTGGCCATCTCCAAGAGGCCCCAATTGTTCAGGATCCGGTAGTGCAGCCAGTACTGGTTGATGGCCGTGAGTTCGTGGCGCAAACCCCTATTGAGATAGTCGATGACCTTTGGGTCGCCCTGCATGGTGCACTCCGGTTGAAAGACCGCGGACGAGTCTCACGCGGTAATTTAGAACACTTCTAAATGAGATTTCGAGCGGGAGCAACTCTTTTGCCCAGTCGGCAAAAGCGGCAATTATTCAATATGATACGAGATAATCGGAGACCGTTAGCCCGCCGCGATGGCGAAATCGGCCGGCGCGTGTGAGTCGTTTTGGCCGTGGCCGTGGTTCTGGCTGTGCGGACAGCCGGCGCAGCAGGCCTTGGCGCAGGCCCCTAACGCGTCATCGATGATGGTCTTGATGGTGCGCGCGCAACGGCCGCACTCGGCACTGCATCCGAGACAGCCGTAAATCTGCTTGGCATTGCGGGGAAGGTGTTGCGAACTTTCGACGACACTGCGGACATCTTGGTCGCTAAGCACGTTGCAGGAACAGACGATCATTAGAGCAGCAGGCCCATCGGTGAGTTGAAGCTTTTCGATATTCAATGGGCGCACGGGATGCAACCGGATGCGACGGGAAAAGCCGCGTTTTGAAGCAATTCCAAACTGATAGACGGCTCACACTGGAATGAATCTAAAGAAGCAGCGGCGGAATAAATCAACCCGCGCGAGAGTCTGCGTCTCAATCCCCACCACTTCCGCCGCCGTCACCTCCGCCCCCGCCGTCACCACCACCGCCATCGCTCCCGCCCGAATCGCCGCCGCCGTGATCTCCGGAATGGCCGTGCCCACCGAACCAGCCATGGCTGGCGCCGTGGCCGCCGCCTTCCCCGCCCGCATCGGCACCTCCCGAACCATCTTGCCTCGATGCGCGGTCTTTCGTTGTCCGGCGCTCGCGATGCACGAGCCAGCCAAGCAAGACCGCGCCAGCCACGACCATCAGCGCCAATAATCTGTCTTTCACAGGCGCTATCCCGTCGAATTGTGCGTTGCACAATTGTTTCGCAACGCTGCCGGATTGAGCCGGCATTATGACCGCGTCGTTCATTGATCATTCAAGTGGAATATGGAACGTTTGGTGCACGGACAGCTTCGACAGCGCAGTCTCGTATTCAATCAGAAAGGTGATGCCATGAGGAAAATGCTGGTGGCACTGGCCACTATTGCCACCCTTGCCTTCTCGGCCTCGGCGCCCGCCCATGCCCAACGCTACCTCGGCGCAGCGATCGCCGGCGGAATCATCGGCGGCGCCATCGTCGGCAGCGCCGTTGCAAACCCGTACTACTATGGCCCGGGTCCCTATTACGGTGGACCACGCCCCTATCCCTACTACGGCTACGGCGGCCCGGCCTATGTCGCGGCTGAAGATTCTTATGGCTGTTACTGGCAGCGTCAGCGCTTCTGGGATGGCTACAGCTGGCGCATCCGCCGCGTGCGGGTTTGCGGCTAAGCCGTTCATCTTCATTAAATCAGGCGGGGTTAGCCCCTAGTTCCGCCTGATTTCGAAAACGCTCAAGAATAAAGGCCTGAAAAAACCGTTTTTAAGACGAATGTCCTTGAGGATGTTCACTACGGGTTGACCGTTGTGCGCTTCGTCGGCGGCAAGGTAAATTCCAGGCTCGGCATACGAATCATCTTAAGCTTCCTAACCCACTGGCGCTGACAGGCGCCGCATCTATCAGGAGAGTCCAAGACATGAAGAAGACATTTGCTGCGCTCCTTGCGGTCGCAACGGTCGCCGGTGCGCTCACCACGACCCCGGCCAGCGCTCAGCGCGCGCTCGGCGCCGCGATTGCCGGTGGCATTGTCGGTGGCGCCATCGTCGGCGGCGCGGTTGCCGCCAGCCAGGCGCCGGCTCCGGTCTACGTGGCGCCTCCGGGCCCGCCCTGCCGTTGGGTGCGTGAGCGCTATTGGGATGGTTACGACTGGCGCTTCCGCCGCGTTCAGTACTGCGATTGATAGCCATAGCGTTTTCAAGCGAAGTGGCTACCAGTTCGCGTGAAGAAAACGCGTCAGACTAAAACGCGTCAGACTAAAATGACAATTTGATCTTCGAAAACCCGGCCCATGCGGCCGGGTTTTTATTTGACCGGCCCTCACCCTGAGGAGCGGCACATGCCTCGTCTCGAAGGATGAGAGGCTTCATGTGGAAGGTTTATCGCGCGGCCTCAATCGAGCGCAGCACAGCTTCGCTCGGCCAGCAATCCACTTTCAGCCCGGCCTTTTTCTGATAGGCGCCAAGCGCGGCACGCGTCTTCATCCCCGCCTTGCCGTCGATCTTGTCGGCGTAGAGGCCGATGCGCGTGAGGTGGCGTTGCATCGCCTCGACGTCCTTGGTGCGCAACTGGGTCGATGCCGACCAGGGCGTGGCGAAGGGCAGCGGGCTCACCATGCGATCGGCGAGATGGCCGACGAACAGCACATAGAGATCGGAGAAATTATACTCCTTGATCACGAAGTAGTTCTTGGTGGCCAAAAATGACGGGCCGTAAATTCCTTCCGGCTGCAACAGCGAGGCATCCTCGGCCTGCTCGGCCGCGCTCAATTGTTGGCCGCGCACCGGCACGATGCCCTCACGCAGCCATTGGCGAAGCGGTTTCGTCACCTCCGGCACGCCGGAGGTGCAATCGACATTGGCAGGCGGGGTCACCTCATAGGCCCAGCGCACGCCCTTCTGCCAGCCCTTGTTGACGAGTTGCTCGGCGGCCGAGGCCAGCGCATCCGGCACCGAATGCCAGATGTCCTTGCGGCCGTCGCCATCGAAATCGACCGCGTGCTTGTAGAATTCGGACGGGAGGAATTGCGTCAGCCCGGTCGCGCCCGCCCACGAGGCGCGCAGGTCTTTGCGCGTCACCTCGCCGTCGTTGATGAGCTTCAAGCCTAAGATGAACTCGTCGCGGTATTGATCCTTGCGGCGGCCGACATAGGCCTGCGTCGCCATCACGCGCAAGCCGTCGTAAGGCAGCGTGTAACGGCCGAAGTCGGTCTCGCGGCCCCAGATCGCGAGCACGATCGGAGCGGGCACGCCAAATTGCTTTTCGATTGCCTCGAGCGAGCTGCGATATTTCGCCATCAGCCTCTCGCCCTCTGTGGCAAGCCGCGCGATCGAAGCTTCCTTGAGGTAATCGGCCGGCACCTGGACGAACTCGGCCTGCGACGGCGCGCCGGTGGCGGGCCGTCCCGGCAGGATCAGATCAGGCAGTTTGTAATCGGGCTCAAGACCTGACGTCTCACGGTCGAAGGTAGCGCGCGAGACGCCTTGCGCTTCGGCCTCCGGCCACAGTGAGGCAATGAACTGCGTGAAGGCGGGATCGGTCGCGGCGTGGACGGACGACAGTCCGGGGAAGATGGCGAGCGCGATAACAATGAGCGTTCGCCACCGCATGTCATCTCACCTTGTCAGCTTCTTGTACTTCACCCGGTGCGGAATGACCGAGTCCTGGCCGAGCCGGCGCATCTTGTCCTTTTCATAATCCTGGAAATTGCCTTCGAACCACTCGACATGGCTGTCGCCTTCGAAGGCGAGCATATGGGTGGCGATGCGGTCGAGGAACCAGCGATCATGGCTGATGATCACGGCGCAGCCGGCGAAATCCTCCAGCGCCTCTTCCAGCGCGCGCAAGGTATCGACGTCGAGATCGTTGGTCGGCTCGTCGAGCAACAGCAGATTGGCGCCGGACTTGAGCATCTTAGCCATATGTACGCGGTTGCGTTCGCCGCCCGACAACGCGCCGACCTTCTTCTGCTGGTCGGCGCCCTTGAAATTGAACGAGGAGCAATAGCCGCGCGAATTGACCTCGCGCTTACCAAGCAGGATCAATTCGTTGCCGCCGGAAATTTCCTCCCACACGGTCTTCTTGGCCTCGAGATCGTCGCGCGACTGATCGACGTAACCGAGATGCACGCTCTCGCCGACCACGATCGTTCCACTGTCCGGCTTTTCCTGGCCTGTGATCATCCGGAACAGCGTGGTCTTGCCGGCGCCGTTGGCGCCGATCACGCCGACGATGCCGCCCGGCGGCAGCTTGAAAGTGAGATTGTCGATCAGGACGCGATCGCCATAGGCCTTGCTCAGCCCTTCGAAGTCGACCACGTTCTGGCCGAGCCGTTCGGCGACGGGAATCGTGATCTGCGCAGTCTGCGTCTGCTTCTCGGATGCCTGCTTGAGAAGCTCCTCATAGCGCTGATAACGCGCCTTGGACTTGGCCTGGCGCGCCTTTGGCGACGCCGCGATCCACTCCTGCTCGCGCGCCAGCGTGCGCTGATGCGCGGCGTCTTCGCGGCCTTCCTGCTCAAGCCGCTTCTGCTTCTGCTGCAGCCAGGATGAATAGTTGCCCTCGTAGGGAATGCCCTTGCCGCGGTCGAGTTCGAGAATCCAGCTGGTGACGTTGTCGAGGAAGTAGCGGTCGTGGGTGACGATCAGGATCGCACCGGGATAGTTGCGCAGGTGGCCTTCGAGCCAGGACACCGATTCGGCATCGAGATGGTTGGTCGGTTCGTCCAGCAGCAACAGTTCCGGCTGATCGAGCAGCAACTTGCACAGCGCAACACGACGGCGCTCACCGCCGGAGAGTTTCGTCACATCGGAATCGTCGGGCGGACAGCGCAGCGCATCCATCGCCTGGTCGACCTTGCTGTCGAGATCCCAGAGGCCCGCGGCCTCGATCTCGTCCTGCAGCTTGGTCATTTCGTCGGCGGTTTCTTCCGAATAGTTGACCGCAAGCTCGTTGTAGCGGTCGAGGATTGCCTTCTGCTTGGCGACCCCCAGCATGACGTTCTCGCGGACCGTCTTGGTAGCGTCGAGCTGCGGCTCCTGCTCGAGATAGCCGACCCGGGCGCCCTCGGCGACCCAGGCCTCGCCGTTATATTCCTTGTCGAGCCCGGCCATGATCCTGAGCAGGGTCGATTTACCGGAACCGTTGACGCCGAGCACGCCGATCTTGGCATCGGGATAGAACTGCAGGTGGATGTTATCCAGCACCTTGCGGGTGGGGTAGCTCTTGGTCAAACCCTGCATGAAGTAGACGAATTGGCGCGCCATCGGGGCCCCTGAAATACGGATTTTTAAGGATGTTTAGCTTGGCCGTCATGTAGCGGCGCGGCCCCCAAAGGGCAACCGCTGGCGCCCCGAAGTTCGCCGCCTTTGCTGCACCACACCGGGTACCGCGCCCCTGCGGGGTGCCGTTTTCCCTCTGTTCACCAGTGTTCACCAGTAGAAACACCGATCGCGACAATTGAAACCTTCTTTTAATAAGTTGCGTCCGAAACTCCTGCTAGCGCCAAAAATAGGCGCTCCGCCCGTCAGAAGACGCGGGAAAAAAGACAGGATTCGTCATGGTTAGCGGCGATTTGGCGAGCATCGATTCGGCCCCCCTTCCCTCCCCGGCAGAACGCCGCGACGGACACAGCAATCCCTTCGCCGGAATCCGGACCTTCTTCGGCGCGTTCCTTGCCCGGGCGTTCGACCCCTACCGGCCGGAACTGCATTATATGCGCGGACCTGGCCCCGCCTGCCGCGCCAAACTGGCCGCCGCCCGCCGGAAGTCGAACTGACCCTCCCTGCCGCGGGATGGCAGGCTCGCCGCCATAGGACGCTTCACCTATCTGCAATCGCAATTTTGACGACGACAGCGCTTGCCTGAAAAAGCGCCGCGCGCGACCATGGCACCATTCTTTCGAAGACGCGCGATCCGGCGCTGTCCTCACCACTATGAATGGATCTCGCCATGACGCGGCTACGCTGTGCAATTCTCGATGACTATCTCAATATCTCGCTGAAACTCGCGGACTGGTCCAAGATCGAGGATCGCGTCGACGTCACCGTCTTCAACCAGCCATTTGCCTCGCCTGAGGCCGCCGTCAGCGCGCTGAAGGATTTCGAAATCATCCTGGCAATGCGCGAGCGCACGCCGTTTCCGCGCGCGATGTTCGATCAGCTCCCCAAGCTGAAGCTCCTGATCACCTCCGGCATGCGCAACGCCGCGATCGATCTGGCGGCCGCCAAGGATAAAGGGGTGGTTGTCTGCGGTACGAATTGGCCGCGCGATCCGACCGCGGCGCTCACCATGGGCATGATCCTGGAACTGACGCGCAATATCGGCCGCGAAAACGCCCGCATGCATGCCGGCGAATATCTGCAGAAGCATGTCGGCATCGAAATTGACGGCAAGACGCTGGGCGTCGTCGGGCTCGGCAAACTGGGCGCCAAGGTTTCGACAATTGCGAAAACGTTCGGGATGAACGTAATCGCCTGGAGCCCGAACCTGACGGCCGAACGCTGCAAGGAAGTCGGCGTGACCTATGCCACCAAGGAGGAATTGTTCTCGACCGCCGACATCATCACCATCCATATGGTGCTGAGCGACCGCTCGCGCGGCCTCGTCGGCGCCGCTGATCTTGCCCGCATGAAGCCGACGAGCTTCATCGTCAACAGCGCGCGCGGGCCGATCATCGACGAGATGGCGTTATTGGAAACATTGAAAGCGCGCAAGATCGCGGGCGCCGCGGTGGATGTGTTCTCGGTCGAGCCGCTGCCGGTCGACCATCCCTTCCGCAAGCTCGACAATCTCGTGCTGACGCCGCATCTCGGCTACGTCACGCAGGAGACCTTCATCGCCCACTATACCCAGATGGTCGAGGGCATCGACGGCTGGTTCAAGGGCGAGCCGGTGCGAAAGCTGGCGTAAGTAAGCGATCGGCCAAACAAAAAGGCGCGCTTGAGAGCGCGCCTTTCGTATTTTTGCTGCGTCATCTTTCCCGAGCGCTTTAGCGCACCGTCACCGGCGGAGGCAGCGGCGGCATCGACGTCGGTTGCGTGCCGGGCACGTTCGGCGCTACCGCCGGGCCAGCACTTGGTCCGGGCACGGGTGCAGCGGAAGCGGTCGTGGTCGAACCGGGCGGCGGGCTGCCTGGCCACACGACCACGCGGGTGCCGACCTTGACGCGGTCGAACAGGTCCGAGACGTCCTCATTCAGCATGCCGATGCAGCCCGAGGAGACGAACTTGCCGATTGTCGACGGCTGGTTGGTGCCGTGGATGCGATAGACGGTGCTGCCGAGATACATCGCGCGCGCGCCCAGCGGATTGCCCGGACCACCGGCCATGAAGCGCGGCAGATAAGGCTGGCGCTCGATCATTTCGGTCGGCGGATGCCAATCCGGCCACTCCGCCTTGCGCGAAATCTTCTGCACGCCATTCCAGGTGAACCCGTCGCGGCCGACACGGACGCCGTAGCGGATCGCGCGGTTATTGCCCAGCACGTAATAAAGATAGGTGTTGGGCGTATCGACGATCAGCGTTCCCGCCGGCTCTTTGGTGACGAAGTTGACCTCCTGCCGGCGCAGGTTCGGCGGCAGGTTGACCGGTGCCGCATCCGGCTGCTCTTCCGGCGGCAACAGGCTGGCCGTGCGGTTCTCCGGCCCCTGCGGAGCGGCGCCTTGCGGCGGCTGAACGCTTCCGGTGACATTGCCGGAGCCAACGACGCCAGGCGGACGAGATCCACGGCCGTAGTCATCGGCGGGGTCATAAGGCGGTTGCGGCAGCGGACCGGCAGGCCGGTCCGCATAAATGACCGCCGGCGGGTCGGCGCGGCCATAGCGTGGATCATCCGGCGACATCACGGGACCGGAATAGCCTCCCGGCGGCGGCGCGGGACGGCCGTAACGCGGATCGTCCGGCGACATTACGGGGCCACGGTCCGAATAAACTCCGGGGGGACGGCCATAACGAGGATCGTCCGGCGACTGGATCGGACCCTGGTCGGGATAAACCGGGCGACCACTGTAACGGGGATCATTCGGCGACAACACGGGACCCGGCGGCGGCAGTGCGGTCGAACCGGGACCGCCATTTGGTCCGTCGTCGTCATCCAACACGTCGTATTCCTGCGGACGGGGCGCGCCACGATAGTCAGTCGGATAGCGGGCCGGCGGATAGGGCGAATAGACCGCCCCCGGAGGCGGATAGCCCTGCGCCAACGCCGGCAAGGCTCCCACAGCCTCCACCGCCAAGGCAGCAGAAACCACGGCACAAATCGTCAGAATGCGATTGGTCATCATTGCTCTTGTATAGCCCCAAGCCCTGTATAGCCAAAAGGCGCCACTGGATCGTTAACGGGAGATGACGGAAGATCGCGGCGCATTCAAGACAATAACCGTTGTTGACGCCCGGCTCGACCCTTCGTGAACACCCGGAACCCGGTTTTTGGCCGGTTCTAGCCATCGGCGAGAGCGGTTCCCAGAGCCCGGGATGGTTGATCGGCCAGACCACGGCCAAAGACCGCGACCAGAAACTGCGACCAAGACCTGCGGCGGCGAGGTGACAGCTCGGCATCCGATTTCGAATCGCGGCGAAATTTCACAAGCGTCGCAAAGCCGTTGCGCTATTCTTGTGTGAACCTGATTCGTCGCTGTCTCGCGCGCGCAAATCAACTCGACCCAGTGGCCACCGCGTTCCCCTCCGTCAGCTTTCGCGAGAATCCCGCGCGCCATGCTTCCCGGTTTTCGTTTCCTGTTCGCAGCGATCATGTTGTCCATGTCGCTGCTGGTTTTCGGGCTGGGTGCGGCAGCTCTGCTGCGCGCCGCCCATGAGTCCTTTGCCAGCAATTCCTCCTGGCGCGCCGCGCCGGAAGTCCCCTTCGCCCAGCATCCCGACACGACGCTGCCGATGCTCGCGACGCTCCGCGTCGAACCGGCCACCATGGAGAAGGCAAACGAGCCGGCGAAGGCTGCCGCGCCCATCGATCAGTTGCCGTCTGCCGCCGAATCCGCCGGCAGCGAACAGGTTGCGGCTTTAAAGCCTGCGGAAACGCCCCCGGCTGAGATCGCAAAGCCTGCCGACGTACCGTTGCCCATGCCGCTCGCGGAAAATCCGCCAGTTCCCGAGGCCACACCTGCCGCGGCCGCTTCGTCCACAGGCGAAACCGCCAACGCGGCCGACGAGCAAAAAGTGACGGCGGTCGCGGCTATCGACACCGCACCGGCGAAGAGCGAACCAGCCGCGCCTCAGGCTGAGCCGGCAAATCCGGCATTCGCAAGTTCGACAACCGGCACTTCGGCGACGGCGTCCGAAACCGACGTCGTCACGATGAAAATCGCCACGCTTGGCGGGCCGCCAGTCGATGTCTCCGACGATGCGTCCGTTCTCGATATCCGATCGGTGAAGCTTCCCCGCGCCAGACCCGATGCGAGCGCGATCAAGAAGCGCGTACAGGCACGACGCGCACTGCGGCGCAGGCTCGCCGCACGCGCGCGGCTTCTGGCGCTCCAACAGCTTCAGGCCAATCCATTCGGGCAGCAGCCGCAGCCCTTCCCGCCGGTCCCGCCCCGTCAACAATAATCGGATCAGGCAGGACCCGTCGCGATCGCAGGGCCGTCAGCCTTGCCCCACTCCGACCACGAGCCGTCGTAGAGCGCGGTGTTCTCGACGCCGAGCCGATAGAGCGCGAGCGTCAATACCGCCGCCGAAACGCCCGAGCCGCAGCTGGTCACGATCGGCTTCGTGGTATCGACGCCGGCGCCAGCAAAGGCCTTCTTCAACTCATCGAGCGGCTTCATCGTGCCGGTCGCAGCATCGAACAGGTTATTGTAGGGCAGGTTGAGCGCGCCCGGAATGTGACCGGCGCGGATGCCCGGCCGCGGCTCCACCGCGCGCCCCTCGAAGCGATCCGCCGCGCGGGCATCGATCACCTGCTCGGCGCGGCTTGCGACATTGGCGATCATCACTTCGATCGAGCGCACACGCTTGGCGTCATAGCTGGCATTGAAGATGGTCGGCTTCGCGGTGACCTCGCCAACCTCCACGGCGCGCCCTTCCGCGCGCCACTTTTTCAGGCCGCCATTGAGAATGCGGATATCGCGGTGACCGTAGGAGAGGAACATCCACCACACCCGCGGGGCCGCGACCCAGCCGCCGGCATCATAGACCACGACGGTGTCGCCATTTGAGACGCCGAGCGCACCGACGTCGCGGCCAAATTGATCCGCGCTCGGAAACATATGCGGCAACGGGTTGGAATGATCCGACACCGCATCGACATCGAAATACACCGCGCCCGGAATGTGCGCGGCAAGATAGTCGTCCTTCGGCAGTGGCAACACGCCGGGCAATTTAAACGTGGCGTCGAGCAGCTTCACCTTCGGATCGTCGAGGTGCGCGGCCAGCCATTCGGTGGGGACGAGCGGATCGTTATTGATGGTCATAGCTTCATTATCCTTTCAACACTCTTCATGCCCGGCCTTAGTAGTCTGCCTTGCGCAGACGACGTAAACTTGTCTGCGCTGCCGGGCATCCACGTCCTTGGAGTCCGCGGCGGGTGAAGACGTGGATGGCCGGGTCAAGCCCGGCCATGACAAAAGAGAGAGCGCAACTAGCCTTTCTTCTTCGGTTCCCATTTCTCGGTCGGCCCGCCGGCGTCGCGCCAGGCGGCAAAGCCGCCCGCCATATGCGCCACCGGCTTCAAGCCCATGTCCTGCGCGGTCTTCGCCGCAAGCGCCGAGCGCATCCCGCCCGCGCAATGAAAGATGAACTTCTTGTCCTGTTGGAAGATCGGCTTGGCATAGGGACTGGCCGGATCGATCCAGAATTCGAGCATGCCACGTGTGCAGGAGAATGAGCCGGGAATTTTTCCTTCGCGTTCAAGCTCGCGGGGGTCGCGGATATCAACAATGACCACGTCGTCACTCTGCGCGGCCTTGATCGCGTCAACCGCGCTCACAGTTTCGATTTGGGCATTGGCCTCGTCGACCAGGGATTTGATCCCGCGATGGATGGTCTGGGGCATTGTGGCCTTCCCTTTAATTCGATAGCAGCCACAAAGACGGTCGGCCCCCTCTCCCATTGGGAGAGGGTTGGGGTGAGGGGTTAAAGTCTATCGTGAGGCCATTACCCCACACCCGGATCGCACTGGACGATGCTTTCGCATCGCCAGAAGCGATCCGACCTCTCCCCATGGGAGAGGTGAAGTAGATCACCGCACCAACTCCTTCATCGCGTTTTCGAGACCTTCGATCGTGATCGGGTACATGCGGTTTGAAAAGAGGCGGCGGATGATGCTGGTCGATTCCGAATAGTCCCAATGCTTCTGCGCGACCGGATTGAGCCATACCGCGTGCGGATAGGTGCGCGTGATGCGTTCGAGCCAGACCGAGCCCGCTTCTTCATTGACGTGCTCGACCGAGCCGCCGGGCACCATGACCTCGTAAGGCGACATCGAGGCGTCGCCGACGAACACCACTTTGTAATCGTGCGGATATTTGTGCAGCACGTCCCAGGTCGGCGTGCGATCGGTGAAGCGGCGGCGATTCTGCTTCCACACGCCCTCATAGAGGCAGTTGTGGAAGTAGAAATATTCCATGTGCTTGAATTCGCTTTTCGCCGCCGAGAACAATTCCTCGACCTGCTCGATATGGGAATCCATCGAGCCGCCGATGTCGAAGAACACCAGAACCTTCACCGCATTGCGCCGCTCGGGACGCATATGCACGTCGAGATAGCCGTGATTGGCGGTTTCCTTGATCGTGGTGTCGAGATCGAGTTCGTCGGGTGCGCCGGTGCGGGCAAACTTGCGCAAACGGCGCAACGCGATCTTGATGTTGCGGATGCCAAGCTCGACATTGCCGTCGAGGTCTTTGAACTCGCGGCGATCCCACACCTTCACGGCGCGGAAGTTGCGGTTCTTTTCCTGGCCGATCCGCACGCCTTCCGGGTTATAGCCGTGGGCGCCAAAAGGCGAGGTGCCTGCCGTGCCTATCCATTTGTTGCCGCCCTGATGACGGCCTTTCTGCTCTTCCAGGCGCTTGCGAAGCGTCTCCATGAGCTTGTCCCAGCCCATCGCCTCGATCTGCTTCTTCTCTTCCTCGGTGAGGTATTTTTCGGCGAGCTTCTTCAGCCATTCTTCGGGAATGTCGGCCTTGAGCATCGCATCGAGCAGGCTCTCCAGCCCCTTGAACACCGAGCCGAACACGCGGTCGAACTTGTCGAGATTGCGTTCATCCTTCACCAACGCGGTGCGCGCGAGGTAATAGAAATTCTCCACCGACTGCTCCGCGAGGTCGGCGTCGATCGCCTCCATCAGCGTCAGATATTCGCGCAGGGTCACGGGGACCTGAGCCTCGCGCAGCGATGTGAAGAATTGTAAAAACATGACCTTCAGATTGCCCGGCCGACTGCCTTCGTCAAGGGCAGTTGACGTAGATCAGGGCCGCATGACAAAGCGCTATCGGTCTGGACCTGCGAGGTTTTTCAACTAAATTAGCAGAAACGACCGCCCTCCCGGCGGTCTTTCCCTTTCCAGAGGCGTCTCCTCGTCTCGACCAACAAGGCAGCGCCCCGATGAAATTTACCGGTACCAAGGACTATGTCGCGACCGACGACCTTAAGGTCGCGGTCAATGCCTCGATCGTGCTCGAGCGGCCGCTTCTGATCAAGGGCGAACCCGGCACCGGCAAAACCGTGCTGGCCGAGGAAGTCGCCAAGGCGCTGAAAGCCCCGCTTTTGACCTGGCACATCAAGTCCACCACCAAAGCCCAGCAGGGTCTCTATGAATACGACGCGGTGTCGCGGCTGCGCGACAGCCAGCTCGGCGATGCGCGCGTGTCCGACATCAAGAATTACATCAAGCGCGGAAAGTTGTGGGACGCCTTTGCCAGCGAAGCGCGGCCGGTGCTGCTGATCGACGAAATCGACAAGGCCGACATCGAGTTTCCCAACGACCTTCTGCTCGAACTCGACCGCATGGAATTCCATGTCTACGAGACCGGCGAGACCATAAGAGCGAAGCAGCGCCCGATCATCATGATCACGTCGAACAACGAAAAGGAATTACCCGACGCGTTCCTGCGCCGTTGCTTCTTCCACTACATCAAGTTTCCCGACGCCGACACCATGAACCGGATCGTCGATGTGCATTTCCCCGGCATCAAGAAGCGCCTGGTCGAAGAGGCGTTGCGCATCTTCTTCGAGGTGCGTGAAGTACCGGGCCTGAAGAAGAAGCCCTCGACCTCGGAGCTGCTCGACTGGCTGAAGCTTCTGCTCAATGAAGACATCACGCCGGAGATGCTCCGGGAGCGCGATCCGCGCAAGCTGATCCCGCCGCTGCACGGCGCGCTGCTCAAGAACGAGCAGGACGTGCACCTGTTCGAACGGCTGGCGTTTTTGAGCCGCCGCGAGGTCTAGCGCGCGCGGCGCGTCAACGATCCGTCCGCAGCGATGCCATCATCGAGATGAAGGCGAGCAGGATAATGACCGCGCCATAGATATAGGCCGTGGTCGCAAGCCCGATCTTCGGGACCGCTAATCCGGCCACGACCGCGGGCAAAGCGAACGCCAGATAGGATTGCAGATAGAACGCCGATAGCAGTCCGGCGCGTTGATGGGGTTCGGCGGTGGGCAGCAACGCGCGCAGCGTTCCCGAGAACGTCGAGCCGAACCCTGCGCCTGCGATGATCGTCCCCGTCAGCAACGCGGCCACCTGCTGTTGCTGGATCCCAATCATCGATACGGCAACGCCCAGCCCCAGCGTGCTGGTGCTCATTACGATCAGGCGCCGCACTGGCCAATTCCGGAACGCCGCGACCGCGACGGCCGCGGTCAACATCAACGCCGCGACAACCACGCCGCCGACCCAGGGCGAGGCGATGCCCATTGTCGTCGCCACCACGGTCGGCATCAGCGAGAGGTAGAGTCCGCCGAGCGCCCAGGCTGCGACATTCGCCGGCGTGAGCCTGGCAAGAATCGCCCGCGACTGGGGCGGCACGCGAAGATGCGGGCGCAGCGAGGCCAGCGCGCCAATTTTTCGCGTGCTGCTTTCGGGCATGACATAAAGCAGCGCGATCATCAGCCCCGTCAGAGCGAGCAGAACCTCATACACCCGGTGCAACGGGTCGGAGGCAAACGTAATGAGCGCCGCCGCTCCCAGCGAACCCGCGGTCATACCCAGAAACGCCGTCACGCTATTGAGAAGGGGTCCGCGGGCGCGGTTGGTATCGAGGATGGCAGCGCCCAACGCGGTGGTGCCGACCCCGACGCTAAGCCCCTGGACCATTCGCGCCAGGATCAATTGCCCCACACCTTGTGCCTCCGAGAACAGGATCATCGCCGAGGCGTTCAGCAGCAAAGCCGCGAGGATCACCGGGCGGCGGCCAACATAGTCGGACAATCCGCCGACCGTCAGCAAAGCCGTGAGCAGGCTCGCGACATAGCTCGAGAACACAATCGTGATCCAGAACGGCGTGAGATGCATCGACGCCTGATAGAGATGATAGAGCGGCGTCACCGCGCTGCTACTCGCCGCGATCAGCATCGCGCCCGCAAAACTGAACACGGTCATGGCGGCGGGCGTCAGGGCGCGGACGGAGCTTTCCGAGCCGGTAACGAGCGCGTCGGCGGCCGCGCTCGGCGAATTTGTCTGACAGGCTTGCATGGGAGCCCCCTAAAGCTAATATATTGCTTTAGCGATATAGGGAGCCTAGAAGCTTAAAGCAAATTATTTGCGTTAAGATGGCCCCTCATTTGGGCATGGCAAGATTGCAGGGAGCGGAGTGTGGCCGTCAGGGAGCTCATTCGGGTCGGGGGACGAAGCGCCCGGATTCAGAGCGCCGTTCACGAGGCGGTACAGCGTCTTGCCGCGGCGACCTCCCGGGATGAACTGACGGTTCCCCAAATTGCCGCCGCTGCCGGTGTTACGCCGTCGACGATTTACCGGCGGTGGGGCGATCTGTCGGCGCTGTTTGCCGACGTCGCCGTGCAGCGGCTGAGGCCGATCGCCGATCCCGAGGATACCGGCGCCGTGGCGTCGGACCTACGGGCGTTCATCGAGCAATTCATGGAAGAGATGTCGTCACCGGTCGGCCGGGAATTGCTGCGGGACGTATTTGCTCAACCGGGAGCCCACACGGTCCAGTGTGGAGGCTTCACCATCGAACATCTGACGACCATTGCCGAGCGGGCCAAAGCGCGCGGCGAGGTGCCGTTCGATGTCGATGAGGTGATCGACCACGTCGTGGCGCCGATTATCTATCACATCCTGCATGGCGGTCGGAAACTGACACTGGACTACTGCCATTCGCTGCTGGACCGGATCCAGTCGCTGCCGCGGACGATGTGATCAGTTCAAAGGCGCGAGCGTATGCCTGAGCTGTTCCTTTGATATCTGCATCAAGCCGGCAAACGGCTGACTCAAATCGGCGACCAGGAACAGCGCGCTCGAGACCGACAGCGCGAACACCAATAGCGCCGTCCAGGCGACCATCCCCGGTTCGACGAACATGCCGTAAGCTGTGAAGATCACCGTCAGCCAGACGATCAATATCAACAGGAACGGGGTCAGGATCGGCTTATCGCCGTCGGCAAAGAGCAGGAGTCGCGTGCGCGCGATATCATTGCTGGCTTGCACGATGCGGGGTTTGAGCGAACGCTGCGCGTCATTGACGGGCGACAGCGCCTCGATCGCAGCATAGAGCTGCTCGGCGAGCGAGCTCGCCGTGAAAGCGGTATCTTGCGAAGCTACCGCCTTCTCATTCCAGATCCGGTCCATCGCCGCGGGAACGGCCTGCCGCATCAATTGGCGAACCGGCCTCGCCTCCGCGCCATACTGCGCGAGCAATTGATCGGTCTCGACAAGATACGCGGCCAACAGGCGGAAGTGAGCGTCCTGGGCGTCGTAAGACGATTTGGCGGAGGCGATCAACAAACTGATGACGACAGCCGCCAGCGTCGCCAGCAGACCCGCGCCGAGCCGGATGACTTCCTTGGTGTCATGACCAAACTTGGGCGGGGAAATCCGCGCCCGCAGCGTCATCCCGAGGACGATACCGGCCACGATCGACACAAATGACAGCAGGAAGGTCCAACCGGATGTCAAAAATCGCTCCTGCTGCAAATCGGATTTTCTGAAAACGCGAAATGAACCTATCAACGCAATCCCGAGATTTATATCGGCAAAACCCGCTGCCGGTTACTCAATTTGCCGGACCGAGCGTCACGCGCCGGCGCTTTAGCCGAGCATCACCGCCTCCAGCGGCGTCTTGCCGCGAATGAGATCGGAAGCCTTGTCCGCGATCATCTGGGTCGAAGCGTTGAGATTGGCCGAGATCATCCGCGGCATGATCGAAGCATCGACCACGCGCAAGCCTTCGAGGCCGTGAACCCGCAACTGGTCGTCGACCACGGCCCATGAGGCGTCCGCAGGGCCCATGCGGCAGGTGCAGCCGGGATGGAAGGTCGTGGTGCCGCGTTTGGTGGCGGCTTGCAAAAATTCCTCGTCGGTCTGCACGCCAGGTCCGGGAAAATCCTCATGGTCGTAATAGGGCGACAGCGGCTCCGATTTCAGCAATCGCCGGGCCAGTTTCATGCCGGCGACAATGACGCGGCGATCGAGCTCGGCGGTAAGGTAGTTGGTCTGGATGATCGGCTGAGCAAACGGATCGGCCGAGCGGATGCGGACATAGCCGCGGCTTTCGGGGCGCTGCTGCCAGGAGGTGACCGTCATGCCCGGCAAATCTTCCAGCGTGCCCTGCACACCTTCCTTGTAGCTCGCCGGCGTGAACGTCAGTTGCAGGTCCGAGCTTTCGGTGGTTTCACCGGAATGCCAGAAGCAGTAGACCATGGTCGGCGACAGCGAGAGCAAGCCCCGCCGCGTCGCCGCCCATTTGATGGCTTCGCCGACCAGATTGAGTCCGCGCCGACGTTCGTTGATGGTCTTGATGTTCTTGACGCGCGCGACCGAGCGCGGCGCGTAATGATCCTGCAGGCCCTCGCCGACGCCGGTTAGCGCATGACGCACCTCGATGCCGTGCGAAGCCAATAACTCCGGCGAACCGACACCGGACAATTGCAGAAGCTGCGGCGAGTTATAGGTGCCGCCGGAAAGAACCACTTCCTTCGTCGCGCGCACCTCGTGCAGCGTGCCGTTCTTGCCGCCGCGCCGGTAGCGCACGCCGACCGCACGTTTGCCTTCGAAAACGATTTCGGTCGCGTGCGCATGCGTGCGCACATCGACATTGCCGCGCTTGCACGCGGGATGCAGAAAGGCGGTGGCAGCGCTGACGCGAAGGCCGTTCTTGATGGTGCGCTGGGCGTAGGACACGCCTTCCTGAATCGCGCCGTTGTAATCGGGATTGCGCGGAATGCCGAGCGAGACCGCACCCGCCATGAAGGCCTCGCATAGCGGGTCCTGCCAGTCCATGGTGGTGACGGTGAGATTGCCGTCGCGGCCGCGATAGGTGTCGTCGCCGGGGCCGACGCGCTGCTCCAGCCGCTTGAAGTACGGCAAGATGTCGGAATAACCCCAGCCGCGATTGCCGAGCTGCGCCCAGGTGTCGAAATCCTGGCGCTGGCCGCGGTTATAGATGTGGCCGTTGATCGAGGACGAGCCGCCGAGTGTTTTGCCGCGCGGCGCGTAGATGCTGCGGCCGCCGGTCCATGGACCGACCTCCTGCTGATAGGCCCAGTTCACGCTACGCATGTGGAAGGTTTTGATGAAGCCCGCCGGCAGATGAATATACGGGTGCCAGTCGCGCGGCCCTGCCTCGAGCACGCAGATTTTTGCCGAGGAATCTTCGCCGAGGCGATTGGCCAGCACACAACCGGCCGAACCCGCACCGACGATCACATAGTCGAACGTATCCATGATTTTTGATTCTTTGTTTGACGCGTTTTATGCCCGCGGTTTGTCGTTGAGTTGAAACGTGAGATGCGCCTTCGCCGTCGGCCATTCCGAGGCGATGATGCTGAAGACGACGGTGTCGCGCAGCGTGCCGTTCGGCGCGATCTGATGGTTGCGCAAAATGCCGTCCTGCTTGGCGCCCAGACGCTCGATACCGCGCCGGCTCTGGTGGTTGAAGAAATGCGTGCGGAACTCGACCGCGATGCAATCGAGCTTTTCGAACGCGTGCGTCAGCAGCAGCAATTTGCACTGGGTGTTGAGCGCACTGCGCTGCACGCGCTTGGCGTACCAGGTCGATCCGATCTCGACGCGCCGGTTCGCCGCATCGATATTCATGTAGGTCGACATGCCCGCGATCTGCCCCTCCGCGTCGAACACGGTGAAAGGCAGCATCGAGCCTGACTTTTGCAGACCCAGACGGCGATCGATTTCCTTGGCCATATCCTCGGGCTTCGGGATCGCCGTGTACCAGAGCTTCCATAGCTCGCCGTCCTTCACGGCTTCCGTCAGGCCCGCAAGGTGCGTAGGCGATAGCGGCTCGAGCCGCGCATGCGCACCCGTCAGCGTCACCGGTTCAGGCCAGGGCATCAGTGTCTCCTTCTTCCGTCATTGCGAGCGTAAGCGAAGCAATCCAGATTGCGAATACAGCAAGCGATCTGGATTGCTTCGTCGCTTTCGCTCCTCGCAATGACGATAACGACTTTGTTCATCGATTCAAAAAATTCAGCGGCAGGCCGGGCCGTTGCCACTCCATCGCGACGAGTTCGCCCTTGCCGGACAGCGTGATGTAAGCCGTCTTCAACTCAGGTCCACCAAAGGCGATGTTGGTGGTGACGCGGTCGCCGGTCGGCACCTGTTCGACGAGTGTGCCATCAGGCGCGATCACCGAGATACAGCCCGAGATCAACGTTGCGACACAGACATTGCCGTTGGCCTCGACCGCGAGCGAATCGAACATCTGATAGCCGCCGAGCCCCGCGATCGGTTTTCCTCGCTCGCCGCGATAGATCACCTCGCGCGGTTTCACCGTACCGGGCTCCGGAATGTCATAGGCCCACAGTCGCGCGGTCGGCGTCTCTGCGATGTAGACGGTCTTCTCGTCCGGCGACAGGCCGATACCGTTCGCTGGCCAGATGCCATGCACGCCCTCGACGATCTCCGCACATCCGGGCTTGAGATAATAGAACGCGCCGACATCCATGTCGCGAGCCCGGCGCTTGCCGAGATCGGAGAACCACAGGCCGCCATGCTTGTCGAAAACCAGATCGTTTGGCCCGCGCAAGGCGTGCTCACCGCATTTCGTCACGACGGTCTCGACCTTGCCGGATTGCAAATCGATGCGCTGGATCGAGCCGCCGATATAATCCTCGGGCTGCGGTCCCGGCATGATCATCTTGCCGGTCGGAATCCAGGCAAAGCCGCCATTGTTGCAGATATAGATCTTGCCGTCGGGGCCGAGCGCCGCACCGTTTGGACCGCCGGGAATTTCCGCGACTACTTCTTTGCGGCCGTCGGGATAAACCCGCGTCAGTCGTTTCCCACGGATTTCAACCAGCACCACGGAACCATCCGGCATCGCCACCGGGCCTTCGGGAAATTCCAGGCCGGTAGCGAGCACACGAACGTCAGGCATCAAACCTCCCCGATTTTATTTGCGCGCGAACGGCCTGCCCCGTCGCGCTTTTCATGTTGGCGCAACGTTAGGGCAAAGCCCTTGGGGCTTGCAAGCAGCCGCAACGCATGTGCGGTGCAGAGCAGGCCTGCCGGGGAGCTTCGGACATCTATTCCGTTACCGGGACCCAGATCTCGAAACCGCCATTACCCGTGATCGGGTCGAAATGTTCGTCGTAGCGCTCGAAGGTCGGCGCGTCGGCGACTTTCAAGCCGGATGCAGGCAGCCAATGGTTCCAGATCGTATTGATGGCGTGTCGGATGGTCGAGATGTGGTCGCGGTGGGTGAACACCGCATAACGCTGCTCGGGAATCCGGACACGAGAGAACGGACGCGGCAAATCGGAGAAATCGGAGACCTCAACGCCCGCAATGTAGTCGAAATTGCCGGCATCGTCGCCGTTGCAGCAAACGCCATAGGCGACTTTGCCGGCGCGATGGGGAATATCGTCGACCGACTGATGAAAGCGCTGCCACTGGCTCGGAATGCCCGCGCCGTTCTCGTGGGTATGGCGGTCGCCGATGCCCGCCACGAGCAGCGGCCGCGCCACTTCGAAACGCGGTGGGTCGAGATTTTCGATGATGGATGAATTCATCTGGATCGGTTCCTGAAGCTTGAGGTCCTCAATGCACGCAAGACTGCGAACCGTCTCGGGCGTGAGCCCGAAATGGTCGCGGAACGCGCGGGTGAACGCTTCGTGGGAGCCGTATTCCGCATCCAGCGCCACCTGGAGGATATCGGGCGCGCCGGATGCAAGTGAGCGCGCCGCCTCGCTGAGACGACGGGCGCGCACATAGCGCATGACCGAGAAACCGGTGGCGGCGGCAAATGCCCGTACCATGTGAAAGCGCGTGACGCCGGCAACATCAGAGATGTCGTCCAGCGTCAGCTCGTCGGCCAGATGGCTTTCGATAAACCAGAGCGCTTTCTGGGCAGGATTCATGAGATCAAGGCTTTCCACGAAGCAGCGCCATCATGCACAACCCGCGTGCGTCACGTTTGATCGTCGTTGCGCTGTTCCCCCTGCGAGATGCGCGAAGCTACTTGGTTCCCTGTTTTGAGCCGTCCTTTGCCGCCGCATCCTTCGTTGCGTCTTTGGCGGCAGAGTCTTTGGTGGCGGTATCCTTCGCGACCGTATCGGGAGCCTTCTTCGCCTCATCCGCCGGCTTTGGCTGCGCAGCCTGAAGATCGCCGACCAGCTTTTGCAGCGCGGTGAGGTTCACTTTCAGCGCCTCGATCTGGCGATTAGCCGCATCGAGTTTCTGCTGATGGTCAAGCGTCAGCTTCCCGATCGTCTTCTGAAGAAACTCGACATTGCTTTGCAGACAACTGGTGCGCCGCTCCATCGTTTTTTCGACGGTGCAGATTTCGATACCGGGAACGTCCTGCGCGTGGACAGCGCTCGCGCCGAGCGCCACGGCGAATATGCCGAGAACATATCGACCGATCATCGCAAACCTCGTTTCAATGAATGTCTCAATATGTGTCGCGCGGTAAACTTGTTGGGAGTAGCTTTTCATGGCCGGAAGCTACCACACTGCGACCTCAATCACGCATTGAGCTTGATCGACGCTGACGGCAACGGGACGAAAAAGCGGGACCGGAAATGGCAACGCGCGAAAAACGGCTGGCTCAATTCGATGGCGAAGGCGAGCCGCCGCCGGGCCTGCCAGTTCAGGTGTTGTGCGAGGACCAGAGCGGCACCTACGAGCTGCCATTTGCCTGCAGCTTCAGCAACGGCGCCTGGCGCAACCATGAGTCCGGCGGCACGTTGGAGGCCACTGTCATCGCGTGGCGGCGAGTGCGGCGGGGCTGATTCCACATCGCGGCCGCCGGCGATTGTCCCAAAATGTGACGCGCGAGCGGATCAATAACATCGGCCGTTAAGAAGCTGGAACGCGCGCGGAACGAATCGCGCCCGAATCAGATGAACGGACGTGTACGCCGATGTTCACGGCTAGATATCGGTCCGGATGAAATTGTCAGCACTACATCCAGACTATCGATATCAGGCCGTCGCCGATAACGGCTCGGAATCGTTAATTCCGTGAAGGCCTTACTTCCAGGGCGTCACCGGAGGCACGTTGTCGGTAGCCGGCGGCATATCGACCGTCTTGAAATCCGCCGGGCTGACGATTTCGAGATATTCCATGTCCGGCGAGTAATCGAACAGGTAGTGCACGATTCCCGGCCGCTGATGGACGACATCGCCGGCCTGCACCAGCGTCGGCTTGTCCTCATACATGAAGCGGGCCCAGCCCTTCATCATGATCACGATCTGAAAATCGCAATCATGACGGTGCCAGCCGGTGCCGTCTTCCGGCGGCATGTCGGCATTGGCCTTGACGAGGTGGCAGATCACCTGCCCGCCGGTCGCCGCTGCGATACCGAGATCGCGGTACAGGAAGAAATCGCGAAGGCCTCCGCCCTTGAATTCGGTATCGGTGGGTTTGACGTGGGAAAATTTGCTGACGGCCGCATGCTGGTTCATCTCAGGCTTCCACCACTGTTGGCGCAACCGCGACAATCGCCGGCGTCCAATTTTTTGGCAGCACGGACTGGCGCGTTTAAAGCATGATGTTGCTATGCGAAAATCGAGCCAGCCCCGCTGCGCCGCAGCGGCTTTGTAAGATCGCAGCATCGAACGGCGCGAAGCCGTTGGGCATGGTCCTGAATTTCGGTCAGGCGATTTTTGCGCGACGCTAACGGCGCGGCGCGTCAGTTCGCAAAGCCAGCGCCGTTGGCACGAAGTCGAGCAAGTTGTGCCGCACAATCAAGCCGTGCAAACAGGCAGCGCCCGTCGTGCGCTGCCTAATAATCCACCTCGAGCTCTTCGATATCGGAGGGTTCGGCTTTGGCGGCCTCGATCCATTCCTGCATTTCCGGCATGCCCAGGATGACGTCGGCATACTGCTTCATCCGCGGATCAAGCTTGACGTCATAGGTCATGAAGCGGGTCACGACCGGCGCATACATCGCGTCCGCCATGGAACGTGCGCCAAACAGGAACGGGCCGCCCGACTCCGCTAGGCACTCGCGCCAGATGGTGCTGACCCGGTCGATGTCGGCTTGCGCACGCGTCCAGATCTTGAAGTTGGGGAAATGCCCTTTGAGATTGACCGGCAGCGAGGCCCGAAGCGTCGTGAAGCCGGAGTGGATTTCGCCGCAGATCGAACGGCAGTGCGCCCGATGGACGCGATCGGCGGGCAACAGCCCGGCATCGGGCCGGATTTCGTTGAGATACTCCGCGATCGCCAGCGTATCCCATACGGTCGCGCCCTCGTGCCGCAAGCACGGCACCAGGATGGTCGGCGACAGCAGCAGGATTTCAGCCCGCGCCGAGGGGTCGTCCGGCGCGGTGACGATCTCCTCGAATTCCAGCCCCGAAAACCGCGTCAGCAGCCAGCCGCGAAGCGACCAGGACGAATAGTTCTTGCTGCTGATGGTGAGTGTCGCCTTCGCCATTTGGCCTTTCCTTGCCGGGCTTACCCGCTGGTTCGCCTACCGGTTTCCTTGGTTTTCCTCGGCTTCCTTCATTTTTAGCAGCAAGTGACGTGCCAGTTTTTTGGGCTGTTTGACTCCGCCGTGGCTTCAATATTGCATAGCAACATGGGCGGGGGTTTTTGCGAATGACGTCGTTGTTGTATCAGGCCTATCAGAACCATGCGGATCTGACGGCACCATGGCGGACCGGGGCTGCGCACGCGCTGAAATACCTCAACCTGCTGCCGCAGGGCATTTCCGACAAGTTCTTCCGGCGCCTGGCGGCGGCGCTAGAGCTGATCTCGCGGACCTCCCTCACCTATTCCCGTCCGGCCTACGGCATCGACAGGGTGATGGTCGGCAATCAGGAACTGGAGGTGACCGAGGAAGTCGCCTTTGCCACGCCGTTCGGCTCGCTGTTGCATTTCAAGAAGGAGAACGGGCCCGAACAGCCGCGGCTATTATTGGTGGCGCCGATGTCCGGCCATTTCGCCACGCTGTTGCGCGCCACCGTGCAGACGCTGCTTCAGGACCACGACGTCTACATCACCGACTGGCACAACCCGCGCGACATTCCGCTTCATCACGGCCGCTTTGGCCTCGACGATTACACCGAGCACCTGATCACGTTCCTCGATCAGCTCGGCCCGCGCGCGCACATGGTGGCGATCTGCCAGCCTTCGGTGTCGGCATTGGCTGCGGCTGCAATCATGTGCGAGGACAATCACCCCTCGCGCCCGGCGACGCTGACGCTGATGGCCGGCCCGATCGATACCCGCATCCAGCCCACCAAAGTGAATGAATTCGCCAAGAGCAAGCCGCTCACCTGGTTTGAGAACAACCTGATCAACTACGTGCCTTTGCAGTGCAAGGGCGCGTTCCGGCAGGTCTATCCTGGCTTCGTGCAAGTCACCGCGTTCGTGTCGATGAACCTCGAGCGTCACATCAAGCAGCACATGGATCTCGCCAACCACCTCGCCAAGGGCGAAATGGAAAAGGCCGAGACCATCAAGACATTCTATGACGAATATTTCGCGGTGATGGATTTGCCGGCGGAGTTTTATCTCGAAACCATCCGCGACGTGTTTCAGGAGCATCTCCTGCCGCAAGGCAAATTGACCTATCGCGGCCGTCCGGTGAACCCCGCCGCCATCCAGCGCATGGGGCTGATGACGGTCGAGGGCGAAAAGGACGACATCTGTTCGGTCGGGCAAACGCTCGCGGCGCAAGAGCTCTGCACCAGCGTGCGCGCCTACCGGCGGGTGCATCACCTGCAGGCCGGTGTCGGCCATTACGGCGTATTCTCTGGCCGGCGCTGGAACAACGAGATCTATCCGCTGCTGCGCGATTTCGTGCACGTCAATTCGTGAGACCCGTCATTTCGGGGCGATGCGGCAGCGCGAAGCCAGCCGGTGCGCTGCCCTTTTGGTTACTTTTGCGCATAACACCCTGAAAATCTTGCTCTTTCTACAACTTCGGCGGGGAATCCGGTCGTTCCTCCAGCCGTCGCCCCCCCCTTACCGCGATGAGCGAAGTTGAGCGAAGTAGTGTGTCTGATCAGACATGCTTTGAGTCGTACTTTTAAGTCTTCGGGGGAAATATGCGCACCAAACTCCTTTTGACTGCGGCCCTTGCGCTGATTGGCTGGACCAACATGGCTTCGGCCGCCGACCTGCCGGCACGGACCTACACCAAGGCACCCGTGATGCCGGAAGTGTTTAACTGGACCGGCTTCTACATCGGCGCGAACGGCGGCGGGATGTGGACCCATAACGACGTTTCCAGCAATTTCAACGATGGCAGCGCGGTCCTGTCGGCGCAGACGTTGGCCGCGCTCGCCGGCACCAGCGGAATGAACGGAAGCGGCGGTTTTGGTGGCGTTCAGATCGGCTACAACTGGCAGACAGCGACGGCGTGGGTGTGGGGCGTTGAGGCCGACATCCAGGGCATGTCGCTGAATGCGAACCGCACCAGCCCCATTTTCACGATCGGCGCCGCCAGTGCTCAGGACTTCGATCAGATTCACCACGACTGGTTTGCGACGTTTCGCGGGCGCGTCGGCTATGCGGCAAATCACGCCTTGTTCTACCTGACGG
>Ga0210397_10000087_pt1 | contig 75130 bp, 113 predicted proteins | sample IncBWH2OmetaG_FD_160126 | JGI IMG/M metagenome (GOLD analysis project Ga0210397, IMG submission 160126) | Forest soil microbial communities from Barre Woods Harvard Forest LTER site, Petersham, Massachusetts, United States - Inc-BW-H-2-O ...
CAGAGTGAGCGAGAAGCCCTTCGGGGCGATGATGGCCTCATTCACGCCGAAGAGGCCGTGGAGTGGGCAGCAAAACACCCCAAATCTGCTCTGTATGCCCACCTCGAATGGGACGATAAGAAAGCAGGCCATCAGTACCGTATTTGGCAGGTAAGAAACGTACTCCTTTCTATCGTGAATGAAGAGGATGTTAGGCAGGAAGTGTCGCTTAGCATCGACCGCGCTACCGGCGGCGGCTATCGGAATCTTAAGTCAGTCATGAGTACAAAGGAATTGCGGGAGGTTCTATTGGCCGATGCTTTGGCTGAATTGAATCGACTGAAACTGAGATTCAGCGTGCTTACTGAACTGGCGAGAGTCTGGGAGGAGGTTGATAAGGTTGGCATCAAAACCAAGAAAAGGAATCGTCGTTCAGACAGAGGAGACGATGCAGGAGCGACAGCGTAGCAGGCTAAGCGGAGTACAGCCAAGCGGAGTAGAGCATAGTTCAGCGTGGTGAAGCGAAGCAAAGCAGGCGTAGCCCAGCGGTGCCCAGTTCGGCGCTGTCCAGCGTAGTGTAGACTAGCAAAGTTGAGCGAAGCAGGCCCAGCCTAGCTTAGAAAGTCTAGTATAGTTGAGCGAAGCTTAGCAATGCAGGCAGAGCTAAGCGCAGCCGAGTGCAGCCAAGCGAAGTTTAGTGCAGCACAGTCGAGTGCGGCGAAGCCGAGCGTAGCCTAGCCAGATTCCTTCATTGGAACTCTGTCTAAGTCAGGTGGGAGGCCGACCTTTGGTTCGATTTCGTTATGTCGAACTACTTGGGCGACCTCCCGCTTGTACTGCTCCCAGTTCCTACCGGCGGCTTCGACTAAAACTCTCTCTGCGCATGTTGCTAACGTATGCGCGCGGCTGTAATTCATCCCTAAAACGGACCTAAAAGCCTTTTCTGTTCTTTCGTGCCAAAGAATAAATTTTCGTAAACCAACAGGAACATCGCGATCTTCATAGTACGTTCTTCCATTCCTGTTACTACCACCAGTCAATGGTATCGTATGGGAGTAATCAACTCTGAATGGCTTCGCCAGAAACTCCTTAATCTCTGGCGTGGCCAACAAGCGTCGAGTTTCTCGTTGGGTAACGAGGGAGTGGACGTACTTGTGGCGATGCCCGACGCTCAATGTGGATTGACGAAGGTAAGCCTCGCCATCCTTACCGCATGAGTGCCCCAAGAATCGGCCACAGTAATGGTGCCATCGCCATTGACACCGACCACTGGTGCCACATGGCGGCCTCCTGGCCATACCGCAGCGGTTCCAGCAGCGGGGCTGGTATGGGGGAATCTGAGCCATTCCCTGGCCAGCCATAGATTCATGCCGTGGAATATCCGCGCAGCACTGCCAAAGAAATGCTCCTGTGCCCAACAGCCGCAAGGGCCGCCTTGACGCGCTGCGCTACGGCACGAGGAATCGAGGTTGGCAAAGCGACTGATGCGAGTCTGGTTCATCTTCCGAAACGGCCAGCCTTTTGGCGGCACATCTACGAGGTTTGGCCAAGACCATGCAGGGCGATGGTACTTCTCGCGATTCTCGGTCCAGCCCCATTGCGGCTTTCCGGTATCCATGTCCTGATTGCGACTAGCACGGAGCATATGGATAAGCCCCAATCCAAGCCCGCGAGCTACCGGGTTTTGCTGGCCTTGGTGATGCCTGTAGTGGTGGGCGTCCGCTTGAGTAGTGAGAGCAACAAGTAAGGCAGCGATGAGAAAGATGCCGCTTTTCATCGTAAAATCCTCAAGTTGTTGGGGATGGCGGGAGGATACCCGATGACGCTTATATGTCAACGTCCGGCTTCGTTATTGGCATCCTTTCGACCTTGAGCGATGCCATCTGCTCTAGCGGCATGGGCACTTGCCGCAAGTAATTCACTCAAGCGGCTATTAAGATCGACATGCACGGATTGAAGCTTGCGATTATTCAGATAGGAAACGAGGACCGCTCCTATAGCAGCAAGGGCTGTGATAACTTCTGATGCCTCTTGAATCATGGCGTAGCCTAATGCTTTGTCTGAAACCCACCACCGACTGCGGACCCGCCACCCGATCCCGGCCCCGAAATCGGCGCAGCCCGGCGCAACGCATCAAGCTGGCCGCTAATCTTATCCAATGAGACTTCCAGCCCTTTTACTTCTACGTCTTGTGCAGCATTGTGGAGCAAGATCGCGGCTACATCTGAAGCTGCCTTATCGTAGGTGGTGAACTTGAATGTGCTAACGGCATAGAATCCGCCAGCCATAAAAACAACAGTAATAAAGGGAATTAAAAGGACATTAACGATTGTCCCGGCGTTCCAAACTGGCGCCACAGCGAGTTTTTTTCTCTTAGTGGCCATCGCATCTTAACTGCGCCCAGTTACACCCACACTGCCATCTGGCTTATAGTAATCAACCCCCGGATTCGCAGCAGCCCACTGCTCGAAATTCGTAATCGCCAGATTAGCAATCTCCTGGGCCTTAAGTCGCTGTTCAAAGGCGCCAGCGAGAGAGGCCAGTACCGGGTGCAACGCCAGGAATGCCTTGAGAACGTCAGGCTCCGCACCCAGTAACGTGCTGGCCAAGCTTACCCATTGGACAGCAGTAAAGCCGCCAAGGATGGCCACAAGAGACTGGCCACCCACTAGAGCCATTATCATCGACAGCAGGATCATTAGGCAGCCGGTAGTGTCAGACCAGCAAGAATGCCACCGATGGCGCTGTTCGATGTGGCATTGTTAAGCTCGGCCTTGGCTGCGATGATCGCTTGGATATAAGCGGTCGGATTCGAGGCCAGAGCAACGGCGCCATTCACCTCGTTAAGCACGCCCGGAGGCACGTTGGGCAGAGAGGCGATCAGCGCCGCATAGGTTGCAGCATTGACCGGATTGCTCTGCATTTGCTCCAACAGCGTATTAAGGCTGGCATTGGTATTCGTATTGCCCTGCATATGCTGTCCGAGGGCATTGAGAATCGGAATGCCGATGCTGGGCGCCGAAGTGAGAAGCCCTGAGAGGCCGGAAAGAGCAGCGAAGATATTTTCACCCATAGTGGTAGCTCCTATTTTGCAGGAAGAGAGGATGGGGTTACGGTGGGAGTAAACCAAGTCTTTATGACCCAAGTGACGATGTTGGTCACAACGCCAATGGTGACCACAATATCGACTTGCTGTTCTGGCGTGATATTGAGCTTGCCCCCAGTAAGAAACGTCACGAGCATGGCAGCGCCAGAAATCGCCTGAGTCCAATTAATCTTGGACATCCAGGCCGTTTTGATTTGTACGTTAATCGTATCCATGAGCTACCCCTTTATTGCCCAGTCACGGAGGATGCTACACCAAAGATTGCGACAAATATAGTGTGTAGAGCCATGTAGCCCGCTACCCCTAGTCCCAAGACTAAAGTACCGGCCACTCCAAACCACACGATCTCGGCTAAATCATCAAACCAATGCATTTGCGAATCCGCTTCCTATTTCCGAGTCTAGTCCGGCTATGGCTCGCGCTAATTCCACGCAACCCAACTGGGTATCGAAAGTACCGGGGGACCATACCCCATCAGCAACGTATTTACCGCCTTGGTAAATCGAGGTGCCTGACCAGACATAGCCAGAAGGGCGTCCATGGTTGCGTGGGCCGAACCCGTTCCATAGCTCCCATTCGTAGCAGGCCATGGGCCAAGTCCAGGTTGCGACCTTGGTAATTTCATCAAGAGTCAAAGCATCGGCGGCGCCAACCTCCCAAGAGGCAAAAGGCCCGCGTCCTTTCGGTACATGGATGGTCGGGTGACTAAGCGGGTCGCCATTACCAAGGTAAGAATTAAAAGATGGATTTTCCCGCTCAAACACCGGCATAACCCACAGCGCCGGTACACCGCAAAGCTTCTGCATTGCCAGGAATCGCTCACGATTAACTAAAAGGGTCTTGGCAACCGCAACAGCCTCACTGGATCGCGTTGGTTGAGCATTAGCTAAATCGGCCATATATTCGGATTTTAGCTGATCGAAGTTCATTGCACACCGTAGTATTTCTGAGCCAAGGCTCGAATGGTTTGATCGTCCCGTGTGTTCTTGCTGGCCTTCGCATAGTATTTCTTGAAGTCGACAGGCTGCATGTTCTCCAGCGTATTGATCTGGTCCGAGGCCGGAAGCCGCGAGAACATATACACCATCCCACCTCCAGGTTGGAGCTTTCGGATCGTTGCACTCTTTACACCTAAATCGGCCAGTTTCTTGGCCGCAGCAGAGGTAGCCGCTGTATCTTTGCGCTGCATGGCACCGAGATATTCGGTCCTCGCGTCGGCCCGTTGCTGAGCGTTCTCGGACTCGGCAAACGGCTTTTCTACCGGCGCCACATGGCGGCTATAGAGATTAACAATATGGTTCTCAATGTTTGAGCGACTTGCATAAGCAGGCGCCGGGCCAAAGCCAAGCATTGGCATATATACATCGGGATCGGTGATCTGCTTCATAATGTCGGTTGGGCCATAAGGTTTACCGGACAGTTGCAAAGACCGCCTTGCTCCCACGATGGACATGGGATTCAGGTCCTCGTTGAGAATCGACTTGCCCATCTGCCAAGCGCGCTGAAACGCTGGCGCATTCTCATCATAAATCTGGTAGCCAAAGTAGTCGCGGTTAGCCAGCATCTCAGCAACCGGGGCGTACATCATCTTGTGATAGGCAGTTTGCAGCAATCCATACAGCGGGGATTGCTGATCCTCGATATTCTTCTCCACCATCGGGATTTCTCGGGTGTAGAATGGATTGGACATGCGACGCGGCGAGCCATCGGTATTCAGCCCACCCATGCGCGGAAAGATGTAGTCCATTGCCTCCTGTGGCCAATCATCGCTGAATGCCTTGTTCAATAGCGCATTGGCAATCATCGAAGTCATCGCGTAGAAAAACAGATTCGTGGATTTGGTCGTGGTGTCGCGAATAAGCTGCCGTGTAGGCGTTGGCGCCGACATAAGACGCCGAGCGGCGGGTTCCAAAGCACCTCCGACAAACTCTCTGGCAAAGCCTAGATTCCAGCCCAGCGATAGAAAAGACCCAATCGCGGCATCTTTCAGCGTCCTATTCCAGAATAAGCTGCCATAGAACATCTCACCAAAGCGGTTGTCGATCTGCCTGCCTATGGCGCGTAATGCGACCTGACGATTGGCTTGGTCATCCAGCAGGTCAGGGCGGCGCCGAAACAACGCAGCAGATTCCCTGGCCAAGGCAGCGGCCTTAAGATTGGGAATCCATTGCTCGAATATCCAACCCGTGAGTTTTTCAACGCCAAGCCGCATTCCCGGTAGAACCGATTTAAGATACTGATTATTGTTCCAGGCGTCGCTGAAGTCCCTCTTAGCCCTAATCCGCATCTGTTCCGATAGCTGAAGGCTCATGCCAGCTTCGTTGGCTATCTTGGTGATGCCTTTCTGGAGATTGTTTTGGTCATCGCCCGGCGTTTTCCAGGCTTCTTTCCAGGTTTTACCGACAAATGGCGTTCCAATCGGGAGAGCCATTGCTGTATCTGTAATCGACTGCGCAAGCGCCTCTGGTATGGCAGCAAATCGTCTGCCGATGCTTTGTTCACCTCGCCCAACTGCTTCATTCCAAGCCCTCGATAGGTTGTTGGATAGCGAAATACCCATGACGTGTATCGGATGGAACAAGCTCAAGCCAAGCTTGATCGGTACCCACGCATTCTTAAGGCTCATCCATTTCTGGAACAGTGTTCCAGGCAAGCCCTCGTTGGCCCATAGCCCCTTGGCCACGACAGCATTTTCCCACATTGGTTGGGCATCGGGGGCAATCATCCAGGACTTGCCATTCGGCGCCACGATCTCTTGCCACGGATGCGGATCATTGCGCATCGGATTCATAATCGGCCCCGGCGCATTATCCTTCGGCACCGCTACGCCTTGCGAATAAAGCTCGCGCAGGAGGTTTGTTTTGTTCACCATGTCAGCGCTAGACATAAGGCGCATAGTGACGAGTTCTTCAGGATTGTTGGACTTAAGCTCCAGCCCGCGATCCAAGCCTTTCTGGATCAAATCGTAGTAACGGCCTTTGCTGAACCAGTTAGACCCCATCACTTCCGGTGACGTGTCGGCGTAGTTCTTAAATACATTCCTGGCTACTACGGGGTCTTTCCAGATGTGCGGAAAGTAATTGGTGATAAAGTCGTAAGGTGAACCTGCTGCGGCTTCGTTACGGTTGGCAATATCGAGGTATTTCTTGTAAGCTTCAGCCCGTTCCTGCATCCACGGGTACTTGTCGGTTAAATCCTGTGGCAGCTTGCCTTCTTCATAGCTGGTCATAAACCGTGTGGCATCTTCAGCGGGAACCTTATTCCACCGATAGTAGGAATCCTCGGCGCGGCTAATGATGGCATCGCGCATCTGAGCGACGCCGGATTTGAACTTGGCAAAGATCGGGTCAATCTGGAGTGCCTTGTCGCTGGTCAACTCCGGCATGAAGTTCTGCGTCCAGCTTTTGGCCACCACTCCTTTCGCTGTCACATCAGGCGGCAGATTGGCCAACCAGCTTTCATGCAGCGCCGCATCCCGAATATCGTTGGCTTGCTTGAAGAGATCGTTGCGCTGATCGACTATGGATTTAGCCGCCGCTTGACCTTGCGGTGTGGATTGATCGGGCAACACCATCGCATGGGCTTGCTGCTCAAGCGTTTCGGCCTGTTGGCTAGCAGCTTGCAGCTTGGCTTGGGCAGCTTGTTGTGGTGGAGTGAGTTCCCGGCCTGACGTATCGGCACGCGGCCCTCCTAAGCCCCCTGCTATAAGTCCATGCGCCAGTGCCGGGACTATCGTGCCCACGCTGCCCTGGGCATAGGCTTGCTGGAGACTGTCCGTAACCGGCTTACCCTGCACCATGTTGCGGGTAGCCTGCTCGGCTACCGAAATCGGGGCTTGGACACCAAGGGCTTGGAACACGAGATTCTTAAGCGGCGCCTCAAAAGCTTTAAGCGGGAACGCAGCCCAGGCAGCACCGGAGAACGCCCCCGAAATCTCCGCCTCATGCATGGCCCGTTCCCAGGCCCCGTTCGGATCGTGGGGGTCCTTTCTAAGTTCCTCGGCAAAGACCGGCCCCAAGGTTTGGGCAGCAGCACCTATGGCCATGCCCGTAGCGCCTCCCACGAGGCCGCCAGCAGGCCCAGCAGCGGCAGTGCCTAATCCAGCCCCAGCCATACCAGTAGCCATGGAAGGGGCTGCGGACCCCAACATATAGCCAAGCTTGGGGGCTAGCCTGCCCCAAGGCTCGGCAACGTCTTTCCAGGCCAACGGATCAGCGGCGGGAGAGGTGGGTTTGTTGGGGTCAGGAGTGGTGCCAGAGACAGCTTGGCCGGTCTGTTTAAGGCCGGTCAGCCCAGCCCCTATACCTTGGTATGTAGCCTCTAATACCCCTGGCATAGGATTCTCAGGTTGCTCAGGAGGCTTAACGGGAGGTCCCCAGTTAGGGTCAGGTGCAGGCTCAGCTTGGGCCGTAGATATGGCTGGCCCCCAAAGAGAGTCATTCTGTGGGGGCGGGATCGGAGGGGGCGGAGATGGGGCTACAACAGGTCCCCAGTCGGTATCAGCCATTACGGACCCAGATATTGTCTAACGCCGTTCGGTGTCTGGTAATATTCTCCATGAACCGGCTTCTGGCCATCCTGTAACGGAAGCGGCTTGGTGGGCGAGGATTGCGTAGGTGTAGGTGCTGCACCCGCTCCCTGTGGTGCATTAGCCGGGGCTAGCGGCGGCAAGCCAGCTTGTAGCCGGTACTTGTTGGTGGTCCCGATAGGATCGGCTTGGTAAGCCGCAGCATCGTTCTTGGCCGCAGCGGCAGCCTGTGAGGCAATGCTATTAGGCGTCTCAATCCCAGCATTGCGGCCAGCAAGTCTACCTACTGCTATCGGCTGGTGCGTGTCGGGATCGAGAATCTGGCCATGCTTCGGATCGAAGATGCCAACATGGTATTGCCCATCAGCGCCGATGTAGTTAGTGGCCGAGAACTTGCCTTGCTCAAGTCGCGCCCGCTCAACATCGAGCTTGCTGGCTTCAAGAGCCTGCCTGCGCGAGTCCTCCATCATCTTCTCACCAAGATCGCGGCCCTTCTCGGCCGCTGACATGGTAGAATCCCATTGCTTGTCGAAGTTCTGTTCGGTGGCCGCTATGCCTTGGCCAATACCACGAATACCAAGCCTGTCGCCTGGAGGTGCAGCGAGGATATTGGCGCCCATACGGAACAGCGCATCGGATCGCGTAGCCGGGTCCTGGAACTTGGATATGATGCCAGGATTCTGCGGCACGCTGCTCTGGTAGTTACGCAGATTGAGAACGTCCTGATCTCGTGTTCCTAGGCCAGTACGCGCCAAGCCAGGGTCTTGTGGAGCAGGAGGCGTTGTTACAGGTGGCCGCACTCGCGGCATCGTTGGTGGCGCCGTTCCAACAGTCGGCTGTGCAGCCGGAGGCGCCGGAACATCCGGTGTTGGATAAGCGCCCTTGGGCGCCCCAGCTTCAGCAGGTGCCGGAGTCGCGGGAGCGGCAGCAGCCGGAGCTAGTTGAGCCGGTTGCATAAGTCCAGGATGGGCTTTGATAAAGGCCAAACCAGGGCTGTCGCTCACTCCAACATAGTCAGGACTCGCCACATCAGGCAGTGTGTCATCAGCGCCGCCTTCATCGAAGTGCTGAATGCCACCCCCGCGCTTTTGGCCGAATGCCTGACGAATCTTTTGGTTGTTGGCCAATTCCATCATCTGGCCCATCTGCTCCAGATAATTACTGCCCTGTTCTGGATTAGGTGTTTGGGCGGGTAGCAATCTTGGCGGCATCATCAGTGTGCCAAAGTTCGGCTTGCCGGGCTGGATCATCGGATTACCGTTGGCATCGCGCTGCAACGGCACGCGGCCTCTCACGCGATTCAATGCATAAGGATTCGATGAATAGCCATAAGCATCCGGGGTTGGGCCGCCATCATCAAAGTGCAATCGCCCACCGGCTGCTTGAGCGCGTGGCGCGGTCTGCATTTGATGCATCGTTTGGAGGTAATCGTCTTGTGCAGTAGCCGCTTCGCCAGGATCGGCGGCGCCAGCCATGCCCATCACACCTTGCGGAATGATCGGATAAGGCGAGCCACCAGTATCGTAACCACGGACAGCGCCACCGCGCTTGGCCAGCGCCAGGAACGGCAGAATATCCGCGATGCTTGCGGCTCCCGCATCGGTTGCTGCCGCAGCGCCAACGTCAGCCGCTCCGGCCGCAGCATCAATACCAAGGCCAACATCGGCCGCTGCTCCAACATCGCTAGCTATGCCAATTCCTGCATCGGCAGCAGCGCCACTTGCGCTTAGGGCCGGATCAATGCCTGCGCTAGCCAGTGAATAAGCTGGAGCATCGGCTGTTACTGAGGCAGCCGTTCCGCTGTAGTCGCTGGCATCAAGGCCCGGCAGCGGGTTTGCGGCACTTCCGCCATAAGCATCGGTAAGCGATGTGCCACCACCGTAGCTCGGGCTTGGCACGAGGGCGTTCTGGGCGGTCGTATAAAGATTGCCCAGCCCCTTGAAAGCTGAGCCAAGCTGAGCCGCAGTAGCGGCGCCAGTAAGCGGATTCGATTGGGTATTACTATTGGCAGCTTGTGGGATTTGGATATTCGGTTGCGGCATCGCCTTGATCTGCGAGCCAGGAACCTGAATAGACTGCCCCGGAGAACTGCCGCCGCCAGTAATGTTAACTGCATTAGCATCCCACGGCATATCGTCGGGGCTGCCGGATTGGCTGCCAATGCCAGGATCGCTGCCACCAATCGCGTAGTGGCCAATATGACCACCTACAGCGTAAGGATTAATGCGGCCACCAGTAGCACCTGTTCCTGTCTGACCAGCCCCAACGGTATTATTAGCAAAGCCCGTAACTGATCCTGGCGCTTGCGCTGCATTTGATCCAAGCGCATTGCCAAGACCGCCAGCAATCAAGCCGCCACCAACGATAGCTTGTGGCCATGTCAGGCCAGGAGGCGTGATTGTCTCGCCGGTTTGACCGATCTGGGTCTGATAACCACCCATGCCACCCAATGCAGGTAAGCCGATACCAGCCAAGAACTGCGCTTGTTGATACGGAAACGCCAACTGCTGAAGGTACTGCTGATACTGCGCTGTATCTTGGGCCTGTTGGGTCTGCTGTTGCAACCCACCCGCTTGAATCTGCGCTCCGGCGCCCTGAAGCCCGAATTGCTGTTGCTGTTGCGCAGCGCCAAGCCCCTGCGCATAGTTCTGCGCGTTCAAGCCAGCCAGCGTTTGATTGGCCGCTAGGCCCTGTTGATAGGCCAGTTGCGATTGACCAACCGCAACACGATCAGCGCCCACACCCCCTGCTGCTTGATTAAGCTGTCCGGTAACCTGTTGTTGCTGTGCGGCATTAACCTGCTCAATATTGCCCATCGTCGCATTGATAACCTGCGACTGATAGGGATTCATGTACTGCTGAATCTGGCCGCTGGTTAATGGCTGAGAGCCGACCGCTTGAGTCTGCGCAATACCAGCCTGCTCAGTAGGATTTACGCCAGCGACAAGCTCTCCAGTATAAGGTTGATAGGGCGTGTTGGCGACGTTGGACGCCTGATTGTAGATGTTTTGAAAGCCCTGAAGCCCAGTCGGTGTATAGGCGACGTTCTGATTGGTCTGTTGCTGGACCTGAGTGGGCGCCCCGCCCTTCCCTGTACCCATCTAGTGATTCCTGCCGTTCAATTTTGGAGGCATTGCATTATACAAGAAGAAGCTGCCAGCCTCAGGTAAATGCCGTCTATAGAGACGTATTTTGGCCGCTGTTCTGACGTTGGATACTATCCCAATACTCAGCGGGACATTAACACGATCCGCAAGATTGCGCGCGTAACCTATCAGGGTCTTAGCGTGGTTGGATTTGCGATGGTCTGGATGGACGAAGTTAGCGTATTCCTCAAGCATTATATCTTCGGAATACCAGTAGGAACTTAGGACCAGAAGTATAAAACCCTCTAGCTCTCCAACCGGACCAATAACACCCATAAACCCGCGTAGCCCACCGTCAGTAGGATCAATCCGGTCGTAATCAAGAATGCGATCAAGTAAGTAATCAATCTTGCGCTCCGAGCGCTGAAACATCGCATTCTCGTCGTACAGCAGATCAAATAGCTTCCAAACCCCATCCCTATCTTCCGGTCCAGCGCGGCGTACAATCGAGGCGCAACTCATCTCTTCTTAGGTCCAGGGAGCTTCTTGAGGTCTTGAATAAGCTTCTTGCGAACATGTAATACCATGTGGTCGAGAATCTCGTGGCCATGTTTCATATCGCCATGCCCAATTCGCAATACCACCTCGGGTGGAATTACGGTTTCTCCGCCTGCGGCGACGATAGGTACGGTATTGTGATTGTCCTCATGAACGCCGCCAGCGGCCATGATCCCAGGAGTGCCACGCAGGTTTAACCTAGGCATCCGTAGGCTGCTCTGAGCGGCGCGACCATAGTTAACCTTGGGTGTGGGGAGCGCCTTGTCGGCTGAACCGTAAGGCCCCATGCTGAACATCTTATTGATGATGGCTGACCCAGCCATCGAGTTACCTTGTCCAACCCCAGAAACTACATCTGCGGGCAGTATGTAGGAGCCGCCCTTGACCCCCATATTGATCTTGTCGGTTCGGCCAGGAATCGAGGAATGAATCATGCCGACATGCGGGGTCTTGATATTACCAACTCCAGGCATTCCTCCACCTGGAGGGTGGCCAATGCTGGATCGATAGAATCGTTGGCTAAACTCGTTCAGCTTAGGCTTGATCCCAGGTGCGCTTGGGGCGCCGCCAGGACCGTAACGCCGAAGGGTTTGGGTAGCCGTATCTGCCTTGGACATGGTGCCTATCCTACCACCTTCTTGCCTAGAAGGATTCTGGTTTTCATCGAGTTGATAGAGAGCGCTTCCGGCGCCAGCCGTACCCATGACGCCCGCCAGCGGCCAGGGGTTGTGGAGATGTTCTGGCGCGAACTTAGCTTTAGGGCTACGAAGCGTACCTTTCGTATTCAAGAAAATGTACTGAGATTGATCTGGTCCACCTGTTTCAGCTTGGTAAAATGGGCTATCACTACCATTATCTCGGATATGATGAACCACAAGGAGGTCGTGGCCGCGTTCTTTGGCCATACGGATCGCGCGGTCCATCGTTTGGCCAGTATAATGGCCTGCGGTACTGACCTTTCTCCAATCTAACTGTGCTGGATTATCAGCCTTGCTAATGTAAGTACCACCAAGAGGGCCTGAGTAACCCTTGGCAATCTCAGGGTGGTCAGCGGCAAACCATCCCGGTTCATAGCCCTTATAATTTGGGTCCGGCAGTTCGCCAGGATAGCCTCCCTTCGGAGAAGAGATGCCAGTCTTGTAGAGAGGAATCTTAAGATTCCAGTTGTTCTGTTTAGCCCACTCTTTGGGATTGCTAACATGAGTAATGTTGGGAAGTTCTACCTCTGGACTGGGATCAACGTGTTCTGGTTCATATTCTGACCACTTCGGAATTGGCTCGATAGCATTCTTCACGAATTGATCTTTTTGAGACTGAGAGTATCCAGTAGCGCCACCACCTTCAGGTGGCTTGGGTTTTACATCCTCACCTTTCTTATAAAGCTCTATAAGATTGTCACTAATCTGCTTTTGGGCAGCATTAAAGTCGTCTCCATTAGAAACATGCGGTTCCATATTCTCCAGGACGCTCATTACGTTCTTATAGAACAATTTTTGATCTGACAGATAATGAGTTGGTGCTGCCGCCTTGTAGGTATCGGTATGGGTCGCAAGGTACTTGCCTTCAGTATCGGGTAGTTTGTCAAACGGAGAGCTACCTGTGAGTTTCTTTAGAAGCTCGATATTGGAACCAATAGGCTGCTGAGCAGCGTCCGGGAGGCTACGGTAAAGCTGCTCAGCAGTATGTGGATTTATCTCATCGGCTACGTGCCATAGCTCCGCAGCAGCATGGAGTGGTGTTTGAGCATTCTCCCATAGACTTTTGGCGGCCTGCTTAGCGTCCCATTTACTTAAGGTGCCAGCAGCAATCTTATCGAGATATTGTTGACCACCCCACAGCTTGGCTGTCGCCTTAGCTTGCATCTCCGCCAGAATCGTTTGATTGGGAGTCTTAACGGGCGGAGGCTCAGGTATCGGAAAATGGTCATCTTCCTGAGCATGAGCGTTGTCGCCGGACTGCCACCACTCGTTGCCCGGCTCATCAGGCTTCCACTCTTCACCCGGCTCAGGACCGCGCCATGGCTCCAGAGTATGCAGCGCCTCCTTAGTGTTTAAGCCAAGAATATCGCGCTGCACCTGTTGAGGTAGGTGAGAGAATATGCTGTTGGACATGGCGGGACCGTTATCGCCATAGATAACTTCTATCTGCTTGAGATATTGATTAATTGGCTGCGCGTTCCAACCATGCTTTTCAATAACCGCATCAGCTATCTGCTTAGCAATCTGAGTAGGATCATTCTCCTTTGGAAGAATCTGGTTAACCACGCTGTCGCGGCGAGCAACGAGAGTGTTATAAAGCTTGGTGGCTTCACCGATATTCGATGGGCCGTACTGGTTAACGAGGTCCCCAATTTGCTCGTTGGAAATAGCTCCAATGCGCCCGGCAGACTCCATCATCTTGCCCTTAGGCATTCCACCAAACACTGCGGCAGAACTAGCATTCTTATTGGGGTCTGCCATAGTCTGAAGCTCGGTGACTTCAGGCCCGAAGGCACCGGGATTCTTGAGAGCGCCCTGCGCGCGGTAACGCAGCGCACCACCCATGTCTATGCGATTGGCGCCTGCGGTCTTATCGACAATGATGTTATCGTTATTTAGCCCCACTACATCCCAATTAGCGAGCCACGCATCGACAGGAAAGTGAGACTGAAGATCGTATATGTTATTATATTCACTAGGATGGTAATCAGGTAGTAAATTACCTTCAATCTGCTTACTTGCTATCGCGGGCTTACCGTTAAGCTGCGTGAGATAAATCTCTGGCGTTGGCACTCCGGCAGCCTTGTAAAGCTCAGCGGCAAGCTTCTCATTCTTGGCGTGTTCAAGCGTTGGCGGTGTCTTGATGTAGTAGCGGTCGCCGCTGTCCAAGTCCTCGTACCAGCCGCCAGGATTGCTACCCTCCTGCTTGCCAACCTTGGTAAAGTTCTTAACGAGATTAGGATCGAGATCAAAGAACTTGGCCGCCGCTTTCGCCGCTGGCGCTGCTTCCCTTGCAGCCATCCCCTCTCCCGGCATTGGGAGCATGAACATAGCTGATGTAGCGAAAGCAGCCTGTTCCTCAGGAGTCATCTCGCCGATGCGAGATACATCACCAATCCCAGCCATGTCGGCAATGCGTTGCGCCGAGCGTTTCGGATCGGCAACATCCGGATACGGGTTAACCGGCTGGATTGTCTCTCCTGGCTTGGGAACGGCTTGATTGCCAAGATCGACTGGCGCCGCAGGCTGGTACTGCGCTGGTGCTGCTGGTGCTGGAATCGGTCCAACCTGCGGCACGCCCTGCTGTTTGGGTACGGGCCGATCACCGAGATCAACTGGTGGCGCAGGAATGGTTATACGTGGAACGCCATTCGGGCTTGGTAGCGCCCCCCACGCCTTCGATTCATCCTCATCGTCGGTGCCACCTTCGGCGTATTTCTTAATAGCGCCGCCCCGTCGATTAGAGACCAGTGGATATGATTGATCCTGATGTAGTCTTACATCCAATTCATCTGCTGTAGGACCACTAGACTTGGGCGGATTTGCGCGAAGAATAGCTAGCGCGGCGGCTGTATTTGATAATCCGAAATCAGTAGCATCAGCTTCAGCGTGTGGCGCTGGTGGTAATTCTTGAAGTTGTCGATAAGGTGTTAGTGGATGCTGCAACATCCTACCGAATTCTGGTGGTCCCATCTGAAACGTATTCTCGAAGGCTCTCTGCCAAAGCGGCTTAACTCGATCATCTTCAACATTAGTCGAGGGACGGAAATCGGATGTATCCATTCCGCCTCCGTCAGCACGCTTGGCTCTGCCGCCGTATTTCTTGCCGTACTCACGGGCAGTGCGATATGCAGCAGCGATGGCTTGTTTTTGAGGATGCCCAGCGTGCATCATCTCGCGAATGTTAGTGGAAATTGCCTGACGCGAGCCTGACTTAATTAAGGGCATCGCTCACCTACGGGTATAAAGCGATGTGGTAGAGATGCCCGGAACTGGTAGTGACCGTTAAAAATGCTGATGCCTCTGAGCTAGTAAACGTAATGCTCCCAACAGAGGATGGCGCCGTTGTTGAGACTCCAGTAGCCTGCGGAAACGTAACAGAAATCTGCTGCGTTAGCGTTTGAATCGCTGTCACGCCGTTTTGGAGAGCAGCGAGAATGTCTGCAAGGCTGGTAGCCATTAGGCGGCCTTGACTGCGTTAGGCCGCCATCGCATACTTCTAGTATGAGAGAGTCGTGGCGGCGTGTAATTCTGAATAGAGAGATTCTGCCTTATGAAGTCTCCAATCAAGGCCAAGTAAGACGGCTGCCTGGACCAGACGGCGGCGGTCACACATGGCCACTTATGATAATGAGCCAACATACGCACCGTGCTGGGTACAAGCAGCTTGGACTGAGGTGGGTAAGTCAGCACGGTAGGAAATCCAAGGTCATCGTAGTTCACAAACTTGTCGCGTTTGCCTTTCTTGAGCCGCCTCCCGGTCAATATGGACGCGGGAAGATAGCCATTAACCATAAAAACTCTATAAAGTCCGATAACAGAGCCGAGAATCTTGAGTGGGTTACATATCAACAGAACAGCAATCACGCTATGATTAATGGTCGAATGTCTGTTGGAGAAAGCAATCCGAATAGCCGATTTACTAATGACGATGTTCTTGAAATCAGACGTAGATTCGATGCGGGAGAAAGCATGAGGTCCCTGGCACGATCTTTTAATAGCAGCCGATGCCCTATTATGATGATTTGCAAAAGGTTGACTTGGAAACATCTTTAACCTGCGCGCACAAGCGTTATCCCGCCAACGTAGCCAGGGGGCAATACTGGGGCCGGTGTAGGAGATGAACTGCCTGCTGTGATATTAGTAACGGCAGTCCCAGTGAAGCCAGTACCGGCGCCGCCGCCAGTAGCGGCCGTATTCGGTCCTCCCTGTAAACCACTCTGATTCAAAGTGTGAGAATGCCCAGGGTCGGTAATGGGAACTGGCGGCATATTTTGGCTAGTGAGCGCAACACTCTGCGAGCCGCCCGCAGCGAATAGCGTTGTTCCATCAATACCTCCAGTCGAGGTAATACGACCTGTACCTTGACTAAGATTAAATCGAGTTCGCCCCCGTGAATCTGGGAGCGTCGTGCCAATAAGATTAGCCAGTGCTGGATAGGTAGCCGAACTAAAAGTCGTACCGTCGCAATTCAGGTAAGGGTTAATCGAGCATCCAGTTACCCAAGCCGGAACAGACGATCCGGCATATTCCCAGTACGTTCCAATCCGACCAAAATTGCGAAACTTGACGTTCGTACCATCAACAAGAATATCAAAGGGTTCATACGGGGGGCACGCTATAGTCTGTCCTACACCAGCCCCCACAGTAAGCTGAACGATAAACTGGGATGATCCAGTACAGAGATTCTGAACGGTATAAAAACCACTGACACCAACTGGAAACTCAATAATGCAACTTCCTGTTAGTGTGCTTTGAAGAGTAAGAAAGACGTTCTGAGACTGGGCGGTGCTAAGAACCGTGACGCCGTTATTAAGGGTAAGCGTGGTAAAGCCACCGAGAGCCGCATCTAGGATGCTCATATTGCCATTTACAGGCACGTCCCAAGTGCCCACAAAGGAGCTATTCGCCGGAAGCGTCAGGGCCTTATTGGTGGTAAAGGTAACCATTGCTTAGCGCCTTCCTGACACCGCGTACCGGAATCGAATGCGGCCCAATCGCCAAAACGCCTGATTATTACTCTGGACCTGGACCGACATTAATCGGGCACGCAGCCGCAGATTAATGTATTCTGTAGCCTGAGTCACGGTATAAGGCCCGTACTGCCGAGGTGTATCGCCGGGATAGTCAGCGCTATAGAAAGTCACATTCACACTGGCGGTATCGGTGCCGTAAGTCCCCCAGATGAAGTCCGGCAGAATCCAGTCCACGAAGGCCAAATCCTGCCCCTCGGTCAGCGCCCACCAGCCGCTTCTAAAGCTTGGCAGAGTTACGCCGGTAATCTGTACTCCGGTTTCGTGCTGATAGAGATAACCATTATTATCACAGCCAATAGGCATTCCCAGCGGGGAAATATCTATCCAGGCTGTACGAGCAAGAGAACCGAAATCCCACTCAAACTCATTGCCCTCGATGTGAACCTTCACATAGGAATCGTTCTCTCCGGCACTCATTGCCGATGGATAGAACCAAGTGACCTCGCTAAAGGCCGAATTGATCGCACAGCAAACCTTTGTTTGGTTAGCGGCGCTGATGTTCTGGAAGATCGCGTCCCACACCGAACATGGAATCGGCACAACACCATTGGGGCCAACAGTGTAGAAGTTATTAGTTCCGCACCAATAGGGATTACCAGCCATGATTGCGCAGGCATGAGGGCCTATCCAACCGCAACCGGCGCCAACGCGAGTGAAGTTAAAGATGACCGTGCCACCTACATACTGCATGATCCAAACATCAACATCAGTCGAGATCAGTCCGTAGGTGGGAGCTTGTAATCCGCCGATGATCTTGGACCCAGTAGGCAGATGAAAGCTGCCAGCGGCGGTAGCCGACGTGACTGCCCAGTTGGTATAGTCGGCGCTATCGCTCCAGCGCACAATCAGTTGGTCCTGAACGCCAGTCGATTGAACAGACCCATAGCAAACGAGAATCTGTTGCGGTTGGGAGATGAATATTCCATTATTGAAGAATGGTGCTTGCGGAACGACCTGAGCATTAAATGGCCCACCATCAACGGACCACGCATAAACCGCTCCGCCATAGGGGCACGCCAAAAGAATCTCGCCCCAATTATCCAGTGTCCAGTCGGTAGCCGTAATCGGAGTACCAGCCGTAGGACCCGTACCAGTGCTGCCAGTGCCAAACCCACCAATGCCAAACGGTCCCGTTCCAAACCCACCACCCTGTACCTGAGGACCCGGCGTGATGTAGTAAACTGCTTGTACGTTACCGCCATTCATAGTCGATGCAGCGGTAGTGGTTGCTGGATTGGCAGCAGTAATGGTGAAGGTAGTCGAATCGAGGATGCTGTTGATATAGTAGCGTCCCTGAATCGTTAAACCGCCGACAGATGTTGGTGCAATAAACTGCTCATACAACCCCACAATGGAAACGTAATTGTTGTTAGGGATGGCGCCAACAACAACGCCGGAGTTAGCTGAGGTGGTAAAAGTAAGAAGCAGTCCGCTGCTGGTTATAGTCGTTGTAGCAGCGACGCTGGATATGATGGTATATTGTCCGCTGCTCGGCACAGTAGCAATCGGATAGGCGCCATTGATGAAGAGATTGCCGATAGCAACTGGGGTGTTGAAGTACACCGTATCGTAAATGGATGCCGTGAGGTTCTCATCGGTAACCGTGACCACGAAATTGGCACCACTTCCCGTAGAGCTTGAGATGGAAAAGTTAGGCGCAAATGTAGAGATGAAAGTCTGCGGTGTAATGTCTCTGATAGAGCCGTTCTTGATAACGACAAGATTCTTGGTGGCTGCCACTGCCAACCAATCATTGAAATTGGAATCGACCCAGGCATGAAGCTCTCGAATCGTAGAGCCTATTGCAGTGTTATTGAATAACTGCCAGCCGCCATAGGTCTGAATTAAGCCTTCTTTGTAGCGGATAAGCTGAGATTGAGAGACACCAGCAGAGTTCAATGTGGCCGTTTGTTGAGTATCTACCCCCGGCTTTAACTGCACAGCCCCCATTGGTGCCATGATTACACCCTGGGCGGCTGAACAAGAGGATCGGGAATCTGGTTAGTCCAAGCTTGGCTCTGGTACTTCTTGCGAAGCTCCTCGACGTTAGCCGACTGAATCAACTTACCATATTGAGCTTCCCACGATTGAGCCATTTGCGGATTATCTGATTGGGCACCAAAGTCCCGCATATAACCAGCCGCAAAGACCATGCTCGCAGCCACGAATAAGTCAGGCAACATCTGCGTCAGAATAGTGGATGAATTACCAGACGAAAGTGGAGTTGGACGTTGTGTTCCAATGATGATACACTGGTATGAAGAATTCGGAGTCGGCCCTACAAGAATCTGCGCATTCGTTGCCATAGCAAAAAACTCAGGAACGCCTTGTCCAACAGAGTTAGACGGACAAGTTACATCCAGAAAGTCTCGGCTGACATTCACCAACGATACACGATTGCCTAATGGCGACAGGGCGCTCGCTGGTGTGGTTATCAATACTTGCTCAACAACCAAAAATGTCCCGATTGAAGTAGGTAGGATGAATGACTTGCTGTTGGTGGTAAGAGAGCCGGTAGTATCCACTACGCGAGTGGCCAAGAGATCGAGTTCTCTGTACAGTCGTTGTTCAGCGTAATCAATCATGCCGGGTTCCATAGTCTGGAAATTCGGATCGGCGCTGCTGATAGCAGTAATGTTGGCAATCTGACTGGTATAACTCGTATAATTTATCATCTGGTTTCGCCCACGTTGAAGATAACCTGAGCTACCGAGATAGCGGTGCCAGTGCCATAGAAAGCAGCGCGATGAAAGCCGAACTTTCCTCCCGTAGTAGCGCCGCTGATGGCTTCGCCAATAGCGCCAGCGGTGTTACCTGAAGCAATCGTATTCCAGGCGCCCCACGCGGGAGAGCCAGTCACGGAGCCTTGAATCGCGTAAGCTGTTGATCCAAACGTACCACCCATCGGGGCGTTGATAGTAAAGCTCGTTACGGTGTGAGTAATGACTGGAGACTGGAGACTCGATGGAGCATTCAGTACAGTCTGGTTGCCTGTCCAATTAATGCCCACGTAATTATTGAAGCTAGAATTAGACACAGATATGGTGGCACAAAGAAACGGCGGCTTGTATGGATTACCATCGAAAGCAGCATTTATGTTGCCGTTCTGTGTCATGTTGCCGATACGATTGCCTTCGGTTTGGTTAAACCAGTTGGCGCCAACGCCAATGGCCGAAAGTGGATTATCATCGCCAACGTAGTATTCTGGGCGCGCGTTCTGGATAGGAACGGGATCGGGAGGGATCAGGATTGTGCGTTGGCCATTTTGTTGGTACTGGTCTTGGCATGGCTCACAAACTAAAAGCCTGAGATTCTGAAGCCGAGGGCCGCGCCAGTCGTACTGCCAACGCAGTTGGTCATGGTTATAAATCGCACCACATCGGTCGCAGGTCGCTCTCGCGCGAGGACGGGTTGCATCTACATCATATCGTCCGTGGGGCCTCATTGCTGCCAATACCCACCGATTCCCGGACTGATATACATTGGGACGTTTTCCGTGTCTTGGGTTGTGGCAATCTGGAAGGCCCGTTGATACCGAATGAACATCTTGTCCTCTAGTTGAGGTGCATAGGTCTCAGCTAGCTTCCACGCTAAACCCGCACAGTAAGCTTCGTAGAATCTATAAGGTATTTCCACATTGTACCCATTTTGCACATCGGCATCCTGAGTCTGCCTTACGGTATAGAGATTGGCTACATATGGTCCATTACCGTCAGGAACGGGATAGAACGTCACTGTCTGAGAGATGAGACGGTCGTACCAGAATACATTGGGTGGAGCTTGCGTGGTCTTGACGGCGTAGGAGGCATATTCTGTGCGGCTGATCGGGTAGATGTAATGATCCACACCGCCCCAGTTTACATAGCAATCCAGGATCATCACCGTGGGCGCCGGGACCGCATAAGTCGCGATTCCTTGGGTAAGTGGTAGAGATTGTAAGTTTACCTGCCACAACATAGGAGTTGAGTTCGACCACTCAGAGAGAATAAAGTTTAACGCCATACGAGCGTTCAGCATGTGCGTCTGAGTTAGCTCCGATGGGCGCACTTGGATGCGCCCAAAGGCAGCCAAGACAAACTCAGCGCCAGTAGGTGAGAACTGGAATTGCCCACTCGTTTGTTGTGCGGGGGTAAACATTATGGCTCCAATATTCTTATAAGGCCGGTTTGTTCTATGTTCGTACTGCCAGTTACCGACAGAACCCAAGTAGCGATTCCTAGCGCCGCAGAGGTACTGGACCAAGTGCCGGTGAAAAAGCTGTTTACCTGACTTAGCGACACCGTATCGGCCTGCGTTGCCGCTGACGTATTCGTATAGGTTACGGTGATATATCCCGAGCTAGGCACCGTAAGATTACCATTGGAATCCAGGTACTCCACGACAAATTGCGCCGAGTTGTTCTGGCTGATGTTTACTGGGCCAAACTGCACTTGCGTCACGGATCAGTCCTTTATCGACACATTGCCGCCAGCTATGGCTGGGACTTCGTAGATCGACACATTGGCCCCCTGGAGCGATGGTGGTGTTGGTTCTGGAGTATATACCTGTACGCCGAATTCGGCGCTATCGTTCGTTTCCACCGACCTCGCACTCATCGTTCCGGTAATATTAGGTTTTGGCAATAATCGCGTTGGCGCCTCAAAGAAGTGCTGAAGCGACGAATGGAGGATTCTAAATCGAACTGGTTCAGACCATGGTTGGTGCCATGCGCTCTCAAACTGAGGTATAACCTTGATAAATGCTGGAGGCGCCTCTGTTTTGCCCTGATATTGGAACGACAATGCGATGGTCATGCATCATCTTATATAGCTAACTTGGCTCATTTTCGGTTTTCCTTTGGCCACCCATTGCAATTAGCGTCCTCGACTCTGTGAACCATATCCTGGTCAGCTTGAGAAATGTCTGCATCCACCTCTGGAATTACTATCGTACAGCCAGCCGGGCCTCGCCAAGAGCAACCATAAAGTACCCCATGAGGCAGGCGAACACCCAAAGTATAGCAAGTCCTTTGAGCTTGCTTTAAAGGCTGGATTATCACACCTGCCAAACTTGGATGGTCATAAATAGCTGGTGGCGGATAGTCGTAGAGCCAGATCATTTCGAGTCTCTAAAAGCCCTCTCCACATCACTCTGCATTGTGACGGTCTTGCCGATGTTGGCGAGGATGGATTGCTCGGTCATAGGGTGGCTATAACGGCGCTAAGGGTTGCTCCCCAAATCGGCGCGAGCCTAGCATGTCCCGCTGTCGTCGGGTGGATTTGGTCGCTATTGTAATACGTAGCGTTGGTGGTGTTTGCGATATTGCCCATGATCGAGTCCGAGGCGAAGTCAAATATGCCGTCGATGCCGTTTGCTGCGGCCCAGCCCGACGCGGTGATTGTTGAGTTGTAGGCCACGCGGTTGGCATCCACCATTGGACCGCCAGCATCGGTGCGCGGCAGGACGGTGCCGATGATGACTTTGTTCCATCCTGCGGTTTTTCGAGCAGCACAGAAAGCAACCACATCGGCAACAAACTGCGCCACCGTGCCGTCGATACACCCGTCGTTCGATCCCGGAAAGACCGAATAGACATATCGGCGCTGTGGGATTGGAGAACTGCCGCCGCCAGCAACTGCGCTACCAGATGCCGTGACCATCGGGTCGCCGTAGGTCGTCGCCATAGCTGTCATGCTAGGCGAGCCGCCATCTAGCTTTGATCCAGAAATCCCAAGGTTCTTCGCAATGACAGGAACACTACTGACGGTCGCATAATATTGGGGCCACGACTGGCTAAATGCCGCTCCGCAATCTCCAACAGCATTCACGCTCAAATATTGATAGGGGTAACATGTTCCTACGCTATCACATCCAGTGATGCTGTCGCCGCCAATGCCAAGAATGACGAGCTTGCTCATACAGCACCGAACGTGTGAAGCAGCGTGTGAAGCGCATTGAAAAGCGTCGTTTCTTGCGACGATGTAAGCGCGCCGATAGCGAAGGCCGCCAAAATCTGGCTGTTGCCACCCGTACCGTGGCCGAAGTAGATGCTTGAATTAACCAACGCTCTCGAAACGGTTGTTGGGCTTGCGAGCGTCGTATTGTTGCGTTTGACCGTGTAGAGATTCGAGGCGGTGCGATTTACGGAATACCAGCCAGAGCTATCGGCCCCCGGCGGGTTGCCAATCTCGGTGCCGTCGTTCATTTGCGTGTAGATGTTGTTGTTTGAATAGAACGGCCAGCACTCAATGTCGGTGTCACTGTGATCGACCCATAGCGTTGCATTGATTTGCGTGGTAGACAAATTCCATGCACCGATAGTGGCAGCGTTCTGTGTGTAGTGTCCCCCTGCGGTGGACGGATTGAAATTGGAATTTATGTCATTAACTGTCGGTGCCGCAAATCCGCTCCACCCTCGATAGGCCGTGAAGGTAGGAAGGCTGCCATCTACTATTGGCGTAAAGGTTCCGGAGGTTATTTCCGTCAAAGACGTTCCACTATCGGGCGCGGCGGTCACAACGATAGCGTCAGAGTCCGACCAGGTATTATCTGGAACCAGCGAATTGATGAACGTCGCGTAAGCCGTCTGGTCCGAACTAGACGGCAGCATCGCCAGACGATTGAAAAACTGCTGCACTTGCGGAGTGTTGCCTGAAACTCCCGCTCTAAATCCAAAGCCAACCCTCATGCGAGTTCTCCGATGAGAACCCACACATCCTTCGCGCGTTGATAGATCGTTGCGCCGCTGTATTGCCCAGCGATATTGACCTTCCCGCTCGCAGATAACAGGGTCACCCCTCCAGCGGCGACGACCGTGGTAGTACCGGCCCCGAGTTGCGTGATGTCGATGCGCGTATTGATCGGAAATGGTGTCGTCGCATTTGCGGGGATGGTTAAATTGTTGGCGCCAGCGGCGTTCATTTCAATGACGTTGCCGGCGTCGGAAAACACAAGCTGATATGACGCCGTTTGAGTATTTATTGTGGGTCCGCCACCTGCTCCATTATAGGACGAACTGCCATCTATTGAGCCGGCCGTGTCACCGGGCAGCGTTGTAGGATCAATCCCTAATCCAACAGCGCCATTGGTAAACGCAAACTGCGGACCCGTCGCAGTGCCAGAAACAATTGTTGGGACCAGAATTCCCAAGCTGGCGTCATCGCCAGAATAGAATCCCACCGAGTATGCCTGCGCCCCGGACAACGTATAGTTTCCGGAGATGAGAGACTGACTTTGTGCAAGCCCTTGAATAGCTCCGGCGCAATTTCCCGAAATGGTAATATTGGCCCCGGCGTTAAAGCCGTCTTGAAAATATCCAAACACGTCGTTCTGAAAATGAAACTTGCCGGCAATAGCCGTCGAAGAAATATCAACCGGAGTGCCAAGGTCGGTCGGGTCGGCAAGAATTACGATGTTATATTGCTGGACATACACGTTCCCGCCAGCAGAGCCAGTAAGGCCGGTGCCGTCAAAATCGACGCCCCCCATCCACCATTGCGTTCCCGTACCCTCCGTGTACCAAGAGGCGCATTCGCTGAAATTGAATAGTCCGTCGTTGGGGCCAGATGCTATTGTTGTTGAAGCTGTCCCGGCGCCCTTAATAAAGATATTGCCGCCGCCGACCATCGCCTTGGCGCCAAAGCCGACATAAGTACCCGCTGCCACATTAATCGTAATAAGAAATCCGGCGATATCTATTGTCAAGGCAATAACGCTGACCGCGTGCTGCAACGTCGCCCACGGCGCTCCTATCGACCCATTATTGCTGTCGCTGCCGGTAGAGCCGTTGACGAAGAGGGAGAGGTTGCCGGTGAGGACGGTGCGGATAGGAGGAACAATAGATGACTGAATCTGCGCAAATGTATATTGAACATCGGTTGTACCGCTTTGGACGCCAATGGCGGTATCGGTTAAGGCTGGCGCTGTTCCAGCGGCGATGTTCTTAAATTCTTTGACAGCAACCATCTATGTCTCCTGCACATAGTAAGTAGTGCCATCTTCAGCGACGTAATAGGTAACTCCATCCTCCGCGACGTAAGCATTCAGTGGGGTCACCGGCGGAGGTGGCACAGGAATGCTCGGCATTTGTACGAGTGAGATGTTACCACCTCGTACGGCAGGAATCTGTACCATGGATACTCGCGCGGAGACTGGTTTACCGTAAAGAACAATGCTGAATTCAGCAATGTCCTTGTTGCTTTCTACTGCATTCAGAATCCCCGTTACTTGCGGTGTGGGCAGCAATCGTGGCGGCTGCGCTAGCGCTTGCTGATAGCGCGCTTGGAGGCCAGCTAATGATCGCGTTGGTTCACTAAACCAATTATACCAGCCCTCCAATTCCACCCTTGGTGATGGCTCAACCGGAGTCGCAAGCGAGATAAATTGTTGAAGCTGGGCGCCTAGTCCTAGCTTCTGTCGAACTGGCTCCGTGAGCCAATTATAGTAGGCGAAGCTAACGATAGGCGGTTGTGCAGGCCACGCTAGGTGCGGCTCAGTGCCAATCGGGAAATGTGGCTTGATTCTTACTGGCTCAGACCATGGATAAATCCATGGCGCCGCATTCGTTGATCCAGGTTCTATTTTCGCAAAAAACCCAGATGCGTAGGATTGCTGTAAAGCTTCCAGCAATCTCGGTCTGACGCGAACCGGCTCGGACCAAGCCTGATGCCATGGACTTTCGTAGGTCTTACCGGGTTCGATATTGGGGGTGAGGACTGGACTAAAGAGACCGGACGCAATGAGAGCAACCGCGAGAGCCGGAAGAATCTTCTGCCTTACAGGCTCAGACCAAGGTTGATGCCAGGGGCTTTCATAGGTCTTGCCCGGCTCAATAGCGTTAGAGAACCCCTCAGTCTTGGCTTGATACTGGAAGTTAATAGGCAACATAGCCTATCTTCCTCGGAGAGAAATCTGGAAATTCTTGAACCACAGGAGGAAGCCCAGAATAAGTAATGACTATGACCCCCTGAATCCCAACCCCAGCGGTGCCGCCCGTAAGACAGCCCCCTCCGCCACCACCGTAATTACCACCCGCTCCACCAGTTCCAATCGCGACCCCCCCACCACCGCCTCCAGAGCCAGCAGTTACCCATTCCGTTCCTGGGGACCCGGCACCTCCGGTTCCAGTTGTCCCGCCTGCGCCTCCGGCGCCGCCAAAACCAGCATCGCCAGAACCGCCGTTACCACCAAGAGCAGCCCCTCCCGTAGCTCCGCTATTGCCAGCGCCATTCGGCCCACCAGCGCCACCCCCGCCGCCGCCATCGGTGCCAAGGCTCCCACCACTCCCTCCTGCAAAAGCAAAAGAAGAACCTGGATTGGTAATGCTGCCACCGACACCACCAACACTATTAGAGGAAGTGCCCCCGGCCTGAAGGCCGGGACCAGTTCCTCTTGCACCACAAATACTTGCCGCCACCCCCGCCGAACCAAGCGCAGTACCAGTGGTGCCTGTAGAGGTCCCTACAACATAAGTTATACTTAGCCCTGGAGTCAGAGAACTTACGTTCGTAGCTTTCGCGTAAGAACCGGCGCCGCCGCCAACGCCAGAGGTAAGGCCGCTAGAACCGGCGCCGACGCATTCAATGATGTTGTTGCTGCTGTTCCAATCCGATGGAACAACCCAGGTATTAATCCCGACACTTGTGAGAATAACCTTGACCATGATTATACATGCTCATAGGTCCGGGCGCGCTCTAAAGCATTCTTAATGCCGCGCTCTGTTTGCTCAAGCCACTTCTCAAATGGACGGCATGGTAAATTGCAGCAGCGCTGACAAATGCGCTGCATACAGTTGCGACAGAATCCTATGTCGTTAGGTCCAGGTCTTACAGGCGTATGAACTATGGAATTGCAGTGAAAGCACGAATAGGTATCGCGCTCTGTTAATCCAGCCTGAATTTCCTCGCAGTGCAGCCCAAAGCTGATACGTTGCGGTTCGGGAGATATAATCGTTGCGTAGCCCCCAGCGCGCAGCATTATTAGAGTTCACTAACCAGAACAGTTCCAGTTGCGGTGCCAGTATAGGCAGCCGAGCGAGCGTTCAGTGCTACGCCATTGAAGCCTGTGCCGGACGAGTTGGCCGGAACCACAAGCTCGGAACCAGGAGCCGCAACCCAGCGATAAGAAGCGCGTTGGTTAACACCAACATACCAGACTTCCTGTTTCGGCACACCCATGCCGCCAGCAGCCACAGAGGACCCCGCTGATGCGTTCATCACCACAAGAGAGCCGAAACCAGCATCGGCTTGATCGAGCATGTAGGAGCTTGAGACGCTGGATACGGCACCAAGCCACACCCCAGTCGTGCTGGCCGTAACGCGAGCGCAATCCCACTCGATAAAATTGTCAGCAGGAGTACCATTGGTGCCGATAAGAATATCGTAGATTTTGCTGCGTTTGAGAGCTTGCGGGTTGGCTACGGTCTGAACGCTGCCTCCCGTAGAGGCAATCACCGCCAGCAGCGGAGTGTAGGTGGTGGACAGGGTGACCTGAGCTATTCCTGCCGGAATCGTTGAATTGGTAACGCCGTATTGCGCCATGGCTTGGGTTCCTATCCTTGGCTGCCCGGTAGGTTATGACTTTGTGCCCCACCGAAGATCGAAATAACGTAGTCGTTGTCCTCAAGGGCGCCCTCAAGGTAGGTAACCTGTTGCGCTGTACTATCGCGTTGCTGCCGCAGCGACATGATGCGATCCTGAATCTCTTTCTTGCGAGCCAGAAGCTTGCGACCCAACATCGTCACCTCCGAATAACCATAGAGCGCCGGAGGCTGCATAATGTCGGATTCGTAGGGTGCGGTGATCTTAACGCCGCGCTTCTGTGCTTCCGTGAAGAAATAATAGGCACCAGGGCGCTGGAGGATGTACTCATCGCGTGAGGCCATGTCGATGCCGTACAGCGCGATCTCTTTCGCACCCTGCATCATCGCAAAGGCCATCATCCAAGAAAAAGACGAGGTGAAGAAATATGGACCGAATTCCTTTACTGCTTCCTTCATCGGAAACGGAATCGCGTTGGGAACAAACTCTTGGCTCTGCATGTAGATCGGAAAGGTTTGCTTATTGAGCCATTCCAGATAGGGGGCGCCGTAATGAGCGTTCTCGGGCCACATCATGTTGGCGTGAATCTCGAACCAAGCATCAATGCGCTCTAGCCCAACCATGTTGCCAGGAGAACAAGCCCAGATTTTCCAAGAGTGGTCTTTGAAGGGAGCCAACAGTCGCGAGCTTGGCGCTGTACCAATAAGAGCGACTTTAAGAGGAAGCGGTTCGGCAGCGGGAACTACATTGATGACTTGAGGCAATTCAGGACCGCCTCCCGTAGCAGTAACAAAGCGCCACGGCGGCTCACCCGGCTCCTTAATCGGCTCGTGGGCTTCCGTGACCTTCATGGGAATCGGGAACAGCGGCGTGGGTTGCCCGGCCACATGCCCGTTGCCATTAAGCTGGTCGTTCGTGGTGGGCGTAAGCTTAGGCTGCATCATGACCCCGTTATCTGCGCGCTAAGAAGCTGTACCGTCTGTCCTGCCGTAATGAGCGTAGAATTCAGCCCATTGGACAAGATTATGTCCGCTCCTGATAAAGGAATTCCTACAGTAAGTCCACTAATCATGACGTTACCGGCACCGTCTTTTATTACTCCGGCCGTGGCCGACCCAGTATTAGCAGCCGAAGGATCAAGCAACGTCCCAATAAAGGTCAGCACTCCGGCATTAGCCGTTCCACATGGATTGGCCAATGCAATAGTGGATAGTATCGTACCACCAGCTAACAACTGAAGAGTGCCATTGCCCGCATCGTCAATGGCCGTGATAACTCCATTCAAGCGATCTGTAATGGCGGTTTGACTATAGTTTACGGGCATAACAACGCTAGCCTCCTTCTCCTTGAAGGATCGTTAGCGTGGTTACGTTGCTGCTACTGTTGGTGCTGGAAAGGCGCAGTGCTGCGGGTGGCGGCGAAAAGACCCCAGAAATCCCATCAGGGAAAATGTTGCTGGATGTAAAGTGAAGCGCGGGGGCGCCAGCCGTGCTGCTGCCTATAACACCCGTGTAGGGATAGCTGCTGATACCAGACCAAATACCTATCGAGGATGGCAGGCCAGTAACAACACCAGTGGGCGGATAGGTAGTCGAGTAGGCAGAAAGCATAATGTCATCCAGACTATACTGGATGGTATAATCCCCGGTCGCGAGGCTGGAGCTTGTCGTGAGCCGCCACAGAACAGGCTTGCCACCACGCCAATCAAGCGCAATCGGCTTGGAAGTTACCGCACCGGAGGAAGCTGAGACTGTGACGAAAGCGTAGGGCATTGGCTATTTTCCTGGGCGGTATTTCGCAAATGTAATCGCCAACCTTGCCCTTCGTCCTAAAGTTCCGGGCGCATCGCGGTGCTTATGCGCAAACTCCATTGTCGATTCGCCTGCCCGATGAGCGGCCTGCCGTAAGGCGCCTTTATGTTTTACGGCTGTGGCCATCCATCCTCCGGTCCTGCCGCCGGATGCATAACCATCAGGACCGTCTATTTTCCCGAGTGCGGAGGCGGATTGCCACCTGCCACAACAGCCTTGACGTGGGCGCTGGAGAACGGGCTGTGGTCGCTGCCAGTCTTGGACGAACTCAGGTGCGTATGCGTGCCAGCGGCACCGCCACGGGCAAACTTGTCCACCCGGCCACCTGACTTACGGCCAGGAACAGCACCACCAGCCTTCTTCTGAATCGCGCCCGGCTTGTCCTTCTTTTCCTTGGCTTCCTTCTCAACATTAGGATTACCATAGGCGTCCATAACCTTACCGCCGTGCGCTCTTTTATGACGTGCTGCCATTGTCCTGTCCTTCATTACACCGAGCTAAATTGCGCGGCTCCAAAGAGATTGTAGTTGTTGGTCGGGCTGATATTGTTGAAGCCACTGTAAGATGACAGTGCCGCATCGGCAACACCGATCATCGGATTCTGGATCATCAGGATTCGCATCCCACCCGAGGTGCTAGAGGCCACCGACGAGACATAAGTGCCGCGAACGTCACCATTAGTTGAGGTAGCCGTTGGCAGCGATGAGCCGTACACATGAGCACCGCTGCTCAACGTAACCAATGCAGCCGAACTCGTGGCGCCAGTCCAGATGGTGACGTAGCCAGGATGCTGAAGCAGGAACGGGAATCCATAAGTATCCGCCGTGCCGACCACGACATTGGTGCTGGCCAGGGTCCCTGTGGAGTTAACCGGCGTAATGGACGTGATGTATTTATAGGCTTTCTTGCTGATAACGGGAACGCCGCCGGTAGCGCCAGCAGTAGTCGAGCCACCCGTTGTACCGGCAACCGTTTCCGTAACCTTGAACCCGTAAACATCCCGCCCGGCAATCGACCAGTTGATGCCACCATCGTTCTGGGACGAGCCAGCAATGGAAATACAGCGGCCACAGACCGAAGCCGGATTCCAAATCTGGATGGAGTTGGCGCTGCCAAATGAGATACCAGCCGCCGTAGAGCCGCCACATGGCGTATCAATACAAAGCAGCGTGCCGGTGATGAGCTTGCCAGTCTCAGGGGCGATAATGCACGATACCGCCGTAACAGTCACCCCACTGGCCGTCAGTGTCAGCGCGGTTCCGTTCGTTGGGACCTGCGTGGTAGCGATGTTGTTGGACGAGATCGTGCCGGGGATATAATCAACGATAGCCGTCTGACCCCAGAACCCGAAGGTCGGCTGCGTTGCCGACTGCCCAGGCTGGTAACCATAGCCGTACTGCGCTCGCGGGTCGAGCATCCCCGAACCAAGATCGTTCAGGGAAGGACCGCGATGCTCGTTGTATTCACCCTGGCCGCCGCTAGCACTTACGGTGATGCCGTAAGTAATAGCCGGACCTGCCATTGCATCAATAGTCATCTGTCAGGTCCCTTACTGCGTGGGGAACGTCCCATAGACCGAACGCCAGTCGTAGTAAGTGGGCACATAGCGCTGGTAGCCCTTGACCAAGAGGTTGTCCGTGGTGAACTCCACCGACATATCCATCTCGAAGGCTTTACGGTTGAAGAAGATAAGCCCATCGTGATTGGTGAGGATGAACCACGCATAGGAAGAGGTCAGGTAATCCCAGACCATAAAGCCTTCCTTGAGCGAGTCGTTCATGCCCAGAATCGCGTTGATATCGTTCTGTGCCGTGCCGGGACGAAGCTCGGAGCGGAACAGGCGTAACGCAATCGGCTCAAGATTCGGAGGCACAAGTACCTTGCGGCCACGCGCATGAATCTTCAGGCCCGCGTTGTCCTTCCAAGTGGAGCGGATGGTAATGAGAGCGTTCAGGAGTGAAGTCTCATTAAGGTCCACGTCCGGCGATGGCTGGTTGGCAATCGTCGCTTGGTCGATGGGATGAGCAGTACTGAACAGAGAAACACCGTCGCCCTGCACCGCCGTATTGAAGGTCGTGCCCGTATTGAACACGTTCGCAGCATAGATTTCTTCGGTTTCCTTGAAGGATTCCATCAGACCATCGTTCGATGGTCCGAACTCTGCCTTGTAAAGGTTGTCGTCAATCGCCTTGCGAGTGATCGCGTAGCCAAGGCCAATCTCGAAATGCTCGGCGTTATAGACGAAGCGCTGACCCGCCGAGTTGTCGAAGGAGGTAGGCGCACCTTCCTGCTTCAACATCGCAAAGCCGAGGTAGCGAACCGCAGCACGCCGTTCGAGCGCCATGCTGGAATCGGTCTGCCGGAAAATCTTCGGCCATTGGCGTTCTATCATACTGTACTTGCCCGAGATGCCCCAAAGGCCCGGCAGCAACAAATCGCGTATCTGACTTAACGCGACTGGCATGGTAGTAATCCTTTGAAATTGCTTGTCAATTTTTCAAGTTGACAAGACACGTAGTTGACCATATATCTTCCCATGTTTTTGGGTAGCAACCAAATCACAGGAGAGATACGGTGGACGAGACGACTGAAGAATGGCTTCCGATCCCCGGCTACGAAGGACAATACGAAGTATCGAATCAGTTTCGTGTAAGGCGCCTTGCGAGGATGGCGGAACACGGCATGGAGGGATTCAAGAGAGTCCTTGCTGCAAGATTGCTCTCGGTCTCGAACAACAACGGCTACTTGGTGGTTTATCTCTGTCGGCCTGGACACCGAAAGAGAGCCAAAAAGTTCTATATTGAAGCCGCCGTTGAAAAGCTTTTTCCGGGCACCCTTCCAAAGATTCAAGATATTAGTGAGCCGGGAGAGGAATGGCGCCCTATTAGCGGATACGAGGGCCTGTACGAGGTTAGTAGTATTGGTCGAATCAAGAGCGTGGGATGGTACGTTAACAGAGGCGCCAAAAGACGCTACGCGAGGCCCCGCATCAGGATCGTTGGCATCGGGTCCAACGGCTACCCCAAAGTGGAACTTGCGATTAAGGGGAGAATCAGGACGGTTTCCATCCACCGACTTGTCGCGACAGCTTTCATTCCCAACCCCCTCAATCTTCCTATCGTCCATCACAAGGATGAAGATAGAACGAACAATCGAGTTGAGAATCTGGAGTGGGCTACGGCAGAGAAAAACATTGGCGATTGGTTTGACAGAAGGCGCGTCGTGATAACGCCCCACACCATCGAACGAATAGCCTTGGCCCACGCTTCCGGCAAAACCCCAGCCGAAATCCTGTCCTCTCTCCCGAGAAGAAGAAAGCCGCTGAAGAAATGACGGAATAATAAAGAACACTTGCGATCCTTACTAAGTAGAAGCCGCGTTGAGAGAGTTGCGCGCCCACAGATTGGGACGAACAACGAGAATATTCGCACCCTCGGAACCGCTCGACGTGCCATTGACGCCCGGAGGCGCGAAGTTGGCGTAAACGTCAACGACGCGGAACGGAGAGGTGGCCGACTGAATCGTGGGCGCCACCGAAGAAGCGAGACACTGACCGGATTGGCCAGTCGTGGTGTTGCCCGCAACGGACGAGGCAATCGCGATGCCCCATCCAATATTCGATGAACCGATCAGAGTCGCGGTCGTAGTTGAGACTTGGGCGATAAAGAGTTGCTGGGGATTGTCGATGACGTAGGCATTGCATGGTGAACTGGAACCGACCGAGGCCGGGAAGTAGCTGTTCCAGACGGTGCGGCCAACCGATCCGTTGTAGTATTCGCAACCAACGAATACTCCAGCAATGACATAGCCACTCGAAGCGACTAGCGGCGAGATGGTGTTCGGGTTGGTGCCGAAGGCTTGCGCCGAACTCAGCAAAACCACGTCGCCAGTGTAGTAGGAATTGGTATCGCTCGATGCGATGAAGTAGCGGCTCATGCCCCCGGTCGGGGCAGTCCCCTCTTGCTGGCCAAAGGGCCGGAAACCGAAAGGACTGAATGTGTTAGACAATGTTGCCTCCTGTTGCGGCGTCTCTAGCTTTCACAGCCTGACCTAAGCAGGCGAATGTCTCACGATAGATTGTTTCACCGTCCCTAAAAACTTGGACGTGAAAACTCTTGCGTTTTCGACTGATATTTTTGATACCCAGCGTACTGTTAGACCAGCCGCCAGAGTTCACCATATTGCCGCTACGAGAAACCTCCCGTAGATTAATAAGGCGATTATCGTCTTTGTCTCGATTGATGTGATCTAGTTCGATTGGCCATTCGCCATAAACGTAAAACCACGCGAGACGATGAGCCAAGAATCGAGAACCGCAAGCGCGAATCACCCTATAACCTGTAGCCAACACAGTACCGGCCACAGACCCGATAGGACTTTGATGGAAGCTAGTAAGACGAATAAACTCGCCGGTTTCCGCATCGTAACACAAATAGGAGCGCAGAGCCTCTTGGCTCAATGCCCTCTCCTTATCTACGTTTCGATTGGCCATGTATGGCTCCATCGACTGTTGCTACGAGCGTCGCAGCTTGAGTCAGGTGAACCATCACGGCGCGTGACGGGTAGGATTTACCAAGGAATTACATAATTAATATTTTACGTCAAGATACATCGCCGCTGAATATAGCATTGCCGTCAGTGACTAGAATAATATGCATTCTCGCATACTGTCCCGACGTGCCTGTGGCGCCAGTAACATTGTTAGCGGTAGCGCCGCTAAGCGCAGTAACGCCGACCGCGCCGGTCCCGTATTGAACAACATAGACTTGGGTTCCGGCAGGGCAGATTGGAGATATTTGAATAATAACCGAGGAACTCAAAGTACTTGTAAGTACTACGTTATTATTGCGGCCATCCAATACCAATGCCGTAGTAGTGTTGATTGTTACATTCGGATATGACTTGAGCGCCATGGCTATGCTTTCTTGTCGCCGGGAATAAACGCCCCATCCAGGGTTTTAGTGATTCGATTGGTGGCCAGCGCGGAACTGTGGCGGGCATCAAGCGAGATCGGCAAGTCGCCACTGCGCATCGCCGCTTCCTTGATCTGAACCTGCTCGATAGCCCTGAGCTTATCTTCACGGATGGACTTAACGCTCAATTCGGCTGGCCGCATCATCAGTACCAAACCATCCGCCTTAATCTCTCCAGGAGCGCCCTTCGGCATGAACATGCCGTCAAACTGGCCAGAAAAGTCGTCCTGGTGAACCGGCGTCCAGCCTTTCCGCTCAAATTCAGCGCGATGCTGCGGCACCGGCTGACCATAAACACTGTCCGTAACCCACAAAGCCGCCATGCCTTCCGGGATTAATTCGGAGGCAATATGCAGGCGATCAGGGGTGTCTTGGGCATTGGGATCAATCTCTTCCCAATTCGGCTTAGCCCGCATCTTGTACTTGGGCGTCGCAGTCTCGCCACGAAGCGCCTCGCGCTCGACAACGACCTTACGTGGACGGCCAGGACGGCGTTTCTGAGGGGTGGCTACTGTTTCGGTCATCGTCCGTCTCCATAAGTGCCATTGGCCTTCATCGTATTGATCTTCTCAAGTTGTTTGGCATATTCAGCCTCGGTCACACCTGAGATTCTGGCAAACTCGCGCTGCTCAGCGGTAAGCTTGACCTGACCGTTCTTACGCGGCGCCGAACCGCCCGGTACTTCCCGGCTGACTGGTGCGCTCACGATTGAAGTCCTTTGCTGTTGCTGCGGTGGCTCATCGTCCTCTTCCACCTTCGAAGCCTCGCGCATCCCAAGATGCACCTCCATGGATTCGTAGTATTCCGGTGAGAAAGCCTTGTGGCCCTCGTCAATCACGTCCCAATGGAGCGCCTGAATCTTACTATTCTTGCGCTGGTCGGTGAGATATTCGGGGTGCTTCCGTAGCCAGTTCTTGGCGGTATCCGGCAGGCCAGAACGATCAAGCTGGTCGCCCTGTTGCTGGGGTTGCTCAGTCTTGACCGGAGCTTCCTTAAGGGCCTTAGCCTTTTCTTCAAGCTCTAGTTTACCGTCCTGAAGAATCTTCGCATTAGCTGCCGCCTCAGCGAGGCGCCCGTAGGCATCGGTCTGAAGATCGGCATCGCCTGCCTGAATCGCAGTCTTAATATCGCCCTTGGCGCGCTCGATCTCGGCTTGGGCAGCCGCAAGACCGCTAGTGATGGCATCGTATTGGTTCTGCGTGGCAGCGTTTTGGAACTTGAGAGCCTCGGCCTTACTCGCCTGAGCCTCACGAACAGCCGCCTCGCGATCCCTAGCAGCTTGGTCGGCACGCTGCCGTTCGGCCTCTTCAGAGCGCCTTAAATCCTCGATCTGCTTCTTTAGAAGCTTGGTAGCCTCATCTTCGGACGCCTGCTTAGGGGGAGGAGTCTGGTCATCTTCAGCCTCGAATGGCCCAGGTGCTTCCTTGGACTCGAAACCTTTGTCCTCGGTTTGTTCTCCAGCCGGAGTAGTCTTTTCGACAGGAGGCTGCTTGGCAAGCTGTGCAGTAGCAGAACGGGATTTGGCCATCTGATTGGTCCTACAGGGTATCTATGAGATTTGGGTCTTGTACGCGCATCATGAAGCTAGAGTCCCTCACAATACGGCATGGGTAATCCTTAATAGTCACACTCCAACCATCTCCCACTTTATACACACCCCAGTCCCCAATATCGAGCTTGGATGCTCCCCAAGTATATTCCTCGTCATCCTTAAAGGCATCCGGGCCACACTTAAGTATAAGCCCACATTTACCCTGCCACACATCTTCACCAACATTATCATCCGGGCGAAAAATGCCACCGGCTGTCTTTTCATAACGAATATGGGTAGCCACAAGAACCCGGTTAAGGAGAATCTCGACTTCGGAAAGGTCGCCCAGGAAATCTAGAATAGCGCTTTTGGAATCACGCGAACTGGAAACCGCCTTAATTGCCCTATGAGGAATGACTACACCCATTACTCTTCCCTTTGATCTGCGATGGCTTCAGCTATCTTGAGAGCATCGTTTAAGCCATCCAAATACCCAACCTGATACTTGTAGGCCACGTAATCGACACAGAATCCACGAAGGACAGATTCGCTGCGATCTGCCATCGCGGTCTTAATGTCCCTCTCCAATAAAGAATGGAAGTGAGTCTTGTTGGCCATTTAGCTCCCAGGGAGAGGCTTGCCGCCATATTTTCTTGATTTCTGTAGTCGCCCCTCGCCGCTGAAAGAGCCAGCAGACATACCGACTTTTCCACCGCGTTTATAAACCGGGCCGCCAAGCTTACGCATCGGCATACCGCCTGGAGGCGGCCCACCCATGCCCGGAGGGCCACCCATCCCAGGGGGCGGCATACCAGGAGGCGGAGCGCCCATACCGGGCGGAGGCATCGGTGGCGGTCCACCAGCACCCGGAGGTGGCATAGGCGGTCCACCAGGAGCACCACCAACCGCATGGCCACCGTGAGGTGCAACCATGATATTGATGTGCGTACCCTTTTTACCCTTAGCCGCACCCCCGCGAGCGAACTTATCCACCCTGCCTCCAGCCTTATGGCCAGGAGCTTTCATCTCATCGTGCTTCTTCAGCATCTTCTTAATCAGATGCCGATCTTCCTTTTCGTCACCATGAGCAGCGCCACCACGCTTGAAATGCTTCATCTCATGGGCGCGTTTACGCCCAGCGTGGACTTCTTTGTGGGCTTCATAGGGATGGGCCATGATTATTTCTTGCCTCCGTAGCGATGGCCAGATGGCCCCGCATCAAAATGGGGATAGGGAACTCCGCCCATACCGCGAACCCAACTATTATCTGCGGCGTCATTATCGTAACCAGGGCCGTGGCGGTCGATTGGCGCCTGTGGCGCCTGCATCTTGCGGCTCATCTCATCAATGTTCGGTGCATCAACGAGGCCACCAGCCTTGGTTCCACCACTCGATTCCTGTGGCAATCCATCCTGGCGAACCCCACCAGCTTTCTGGTCGCCACCACCATAGCGCGTCTTGGCAACGGAACGGCCCCAGTTCTCAGTCGATTTATGTTCAGCCATGATTACTTGTCCTTCTTCGCTGGTTTAGCGGATTTCTGAACTTTTGCCAATGCTCTAGCCTGTTCAAGCTTAGCCTGATGCATCTCACGGATATGTTGCATCTTGGTTTCGTGCTCCTCGCGGGCGCGAGCCATCTCGGCATCATGCTCGGCGCGGGCATTCCTGATGTTATCGGCGCTCTCGATACGACCGCCCTGTAATTCGTGGGCTTGCTGAGCAGCACTTGTTTGTATGTCTTGCTGGTTCTGTGCATGTTGGTGAAGCAACTCCTGAGCTTTGGAGGCGGCATCCATATGCATACCGTGGACAGTCTCGGCCTGCTTTAAGCCCATCTGATGCTGGGCCATTGCAGCATCGCGCTGCGCATCATGCGCGTGGATGATGCTTTCCTGCTGGAGCTTGATCTTCTGAAGCTCGATCTTGGCTTGCTCAACCTTCTCCCGCGAGGCCCGATCAGCCGCCTTATCGGCAATGGATTGCTGCTGCGTTTGCGCCTTAAGCTGCGTTTCTTGCAGTTGAATCTGGTTTTGCTGGCCTTCCGTCTGTGCCTTGGCCTGGATGGCTACCATACGTGGGTCAGGTGGCGGCGGGGTCGGTGTCTCGTTAAACAAGCCCTCTGGATCAATATCCACAATCCGCATGATGCGGCGATCCACATTCATTGCATTGTAAAGCTGCGGGGATGCCTGTTGCAGCGTCTTGATCGCCATAGCCTTAGCAATGCGATGCAGTGAAGTCGGGTTGTTCGGATCGGCTACCGGAACAAGCTCATACTTGTTCAGAGCTTCAATAAACTGTTCTTTCTTCCATTCGACAGTGGGGCGTCGGTTATGACGCCAGAAGGCTTCTGGGTCCTCTTTGAAGCGTTCTTTGAGAAGCTTGAACTCTTCCGCTTGCGCCGCGTGTAGGCGCTTATGCGCAGAGTCCATAACCTTAGAAGCCTGTTCGATGAGAGCGAGGGTGGTGCCGACCGGAGCATCTTGCTTGCCTTCGCCAACTTGGATGTTGGCTGTAGAAGCAAGTCTCCTGCCAACATCCTCAACATGCGTGGCAAAAGCACTGAACGACTGCCCGACTTCCTTGTATGGAAGCGGCATGATGGCATCGCGGATATTCTGCTGAGCGCCAATATCCAAGCCAACACCGCCGCCAGGAGGCACACGAAACTGATTGGTATTCTGTCGTCCCGCGCCCTTGGCATAGAGAAAGCCAGGAAAGTTGGCGAACATCCCAGCGTCAACCATCTCGCGCCAAACGGCCGTCAATGTGTTCGTAGTGTTACCAAGGAGATGAATATAGCCAAGCCCATAAAAACCAAGGCCGCGTATAAGAGGAAACTGGACAAAATATTGCTTAGACAAGCACTGATCGTCATCCTCTTCCCAGTTTCTTCGTATATCGAGAATCTTGCGGCTCTCCTTCTCAATAGTAACGCGATAGGGAAGCGGCAGTCCTTTGCCCTTAAATTCTTTCGGTGCGTAGTCATCGAGGTCTAGCTCGCAGTAGGTCTCGTAAACCTCATAGTCCCGGTCCTCGGGACGCATGTTCGTAGAACGAACACCAGCGACTTCTTCCTTTTTCTTATCAAGCGTAGTTGGGTTTGGCGTGCCAGGAAGGCCAAGGTCTATATCGCGATAGGCGCCGAGAATCTGCATCCGGCGCAGAATGGATTGCCGCATGTGAATGCGGTGGGTAACACGACCACAATTCTTAATATCGGTCGCCGCATTGGAGATAATCAAATCTTCCGCATCAATGCTCTCCGATACGGGGCGGCGCCGAAGCGGACAGTTGTAAACTTTCTTGAAGCCATCGCCTCCAAAGCCAACATAGAACAGCATTCGGTCAGTATCGGGAACGTATTCCGTAGCAATGCCGGTGAGATAGAAGTTCATATCCTTCTCAAGGGCATTGGCTAATTCATCAGTGGCGGCGATCTCTTCTTGCGGTGGGTCCTGTATATTAGGAGGTGGCGTAGTCGAATCGTTACGGACTTTGACTGGCCCAGAAGCAGGCAACAGTTCGGCTCTCGCTGTAGCCTGAAATGATACAGTAGCCTCTAGCAGTAGGGGGTGCCGGATGGTGGACATACCCTCCAATGGGGCTGAGCTACTTCCGGCATCGGATCGTGGCTTCTCAAGCTTAAGTCCTAAGAGCGAGATACCCAACGTGCGGGTTTCGATCCACTCCTTGCGCGATTCCTCGTCGCGCATGATGCCTTCAAGAAGATTGGTGGCAAGACTATCGAGTTCGGAATCCTGCATTTCCTTGGCCAGATTGCGGCCAAAGCCTTTATCTTCTGGGGCGTCGTCTTTGATCCTGTCGGTATTGAAGTCGATGGTAACGGAACCATCGGGATGCTCGATCTTGAGAACACCATCCTCGACAGACTTGGTATCGACTTTCACATCCTCTTTGGGTCCCTTAGCAGAACCAACAATAGATAAAGGAGCGGGCGGGATTAACCGTGGGTAAGGATCGCTTAGGCGCCTGCTATTAGATAGAGCCACTTATTCCTCAGAAGGGATAGAGGGCGGCTGTTGCCGATGGAGAACTATAAGCTAGTTCGTCCGCAGAAGCCATTGACTGTTCCTCACGGCGCAAAGCAAAACCCGACTCTCGCAAGTAACGAAGCGCTTGCGATGTGGAATCCACCAAGTCGTCCCGCGCACCTTTCGGGAAAAGCGCACACTGATCTATGACCATATCGGCCCAACTCTTGTCCGGGGCGTAGATCATCTCATCGGCAAAGAGATGCTGGATGGCGTGGACCCTGGCCACCTTGTCGCCGTACTTGGTGGGGTCCAGAAGTTCCACCCCCAGCTTGCCAGTGCCACGTAGCAATCGGTGAAGTTCATGCCCAATCGAGAGGCCGCTGGCCTTTGATTCCACCAAGAGCCTATCGACCGGGAATCTGGCCTCAACCGTGGTCACCGTACTGATCGTGCATGTCTGTATAACCTTTTGAACTAACTCGTAAAATTGCAACCGTTCCTGCCAAGCATAGATCAGCATAACCTTGGGATTCCCGGCCACATCGCGAAACACCCCCCAGATGGTCAGGGCTGAGGCGTCGTTTTCCTGCTTGATGGTGTAGGCGGTATCCAGGGAGGCGAGGATGTACTCGAATCCAGGGTACTTCCCCTTTTCCCACATCTGCCAGAAATGGCGCTTAATAATTGAGCCACCACGCGGTTCCGGGGTCTGCTGGTACTGTCCGGCCCAGGCGTGAGGCCCTTTGTCGCGCTCCAGGCCCTTGCAGATTTCCTGGGTGAATCGCTCGGGCCAAGCTAGCTCGTAATCCGTAATTCGAGGGTCCTCCCAGAATACATCCTTGTCTTGCACATCTTTCACATCATCCCCAACAAATGTCTTAATACTACCATCAGGCGCATAGGCATTAACATACACCTTGGGAATGTACTCCATGGGAATCCAGAGGTGGGTGTAGCCCATCTCCCGGCTGAGTGCGATTCCGCTAACATCGTCCTCGTGGGTGCGCTGCTGGATGACAGCGATGATGCTCTCTTGGGGATTGTTCAGGCGGTCGGGCATGATTTCTGTAAACCACATCTTGGTGGTTTCTCGAACTAGCTCCGATTCCACATCAAATGGGTTATTCGGGTCGTCAATGATGATAATGTCGGCCCGTTCCCCCGTACCGATGCCGCCGACCGAGGTAGCCAGCTTCCAGCCGGTCTTGTCGTTAGCGAACTTGATCTTGGTGAATTGCTCATTGGAAATACCAAAGCGGTTGCCCCACATGCGCCTGTAGCGCTCGCTCACCACGATATTGCGGCAACGCATATTATCGCGTTCCGTCAAATGGTTAGAGTAGGCGGCGCACATGAATCGCGTCCACGGCTTGTTCTGCGGCCCCCATATCCAGGCAGGCCAGAACACGTCAGTCAGCAGCGACTTGGTAAAACCCGGCGGCACATTAATAAGGAGGCGCTTGATGTGCCCCTCGGACGCTGCCTGAAGGTGATCGGCAATGGCTTCAATGGCCCAGCCCCGAATAAATGGGATCGCTGGCTCAACCACCGGCCACACGTACTCGGCAAAGTCGATGAGGCTACCTTCATACTTGCGATTGACCAGAAGCTTGTCGATTTGCCGGTAGGCGGTCTTGACCAGTTCGCTCATTAAAAATCCAGCGGTGGAAAACTCGACAACAATGATTGTCGCTTTCCGGGGCAGCTTATACCGAATCACAATGGAAGAGAATGCTAAGACCTCACACACCGTCATCTACAATCGGCTTTGGAATATCCAACCGGGCGAACAGATTATCTATTTCGTGGGATTCTTGGATGCCGAACGCGATCCGCAACCTTCAGAGAGTCCGCTCAATAAGATCGCCAATCTCGCCTACCAGCTTATGCTGGAAGGTCGCGTGAGGCTTACGCAGCGACGCATCATGGCGCCAGTCGTTCATGGCGGCATGGTCGATTGGCATCGTGGGGTCGGACAGGGCTTTGAATATATCGCTACGGGGACCACACCCAGGAAAGAAGCGATGAAAGTACCCGAAAGAACTCTCTACAACCCCCTCAGCAAGGTACTCAAATGAACCGAAGCGATCTCGATGATTTGGAAGAGAAGATCATGGACGAATTCGCCAAGCGGCGCGCTCTCGGTGGATTCGATGCTAATGCCGCTACTATTCTGCTCTTGATTCGATGGGTTTACGAACTCACACGACACCTTAAGGATAAAGAGCCAAAATCCAAGGAAGCCGAAGTCGATCTTGCGGGAGCCAGAGTCGAACTACGCCCGAAGAAAAAATGACCCCTCCGTTAAGTACGTTCAATCTGGTCTTGATGCCATATCAGCAGCGCCTCCTGCGTCAGCAACACGTTGATTGGCTCAATGATAAAGAACTCATGAAGTATTCCGAGCAGCGCCATCGTAAGCATACGATGGAGACGCAGCGCGAATACCTTTGGACCTTTCCTAAGACCTCGCACATCTGGCTCATTGAATTTGGCCCACCGCCAGTCCCGGAACTGCGAGCCATCGGCACCATCACAGCCTACATAGACCAGCCCAACAAAGTTGCCAATATGGGCATCTTGCTTGGGGAAGAGAAGGGCTATGGCCATGGTTTGGCAGCATGGTCAGCGGTGATGGAGTTTCTATTCGCAGATGGAATCCGCAAGGTTGAGGCTGGATGTATGGCCGTTAATGAGCCGATGCGGTTGCTTGCCACCAAAGCCAAGATGAATGTCGAAGGGGTTATTCCTGAGCATTATCTATTCGAAGGTAAGCCCTGCGATCTCATTAACTATGGGAAAACCAAGTGAAGGTTCTGCTGCTTTCGCCCTACCCAGAGCGCCTTGCAGATATTTTGCGAGATGATGATGTTGTTCCTCTCGTCTCCAAAATTCACTGGCCAAACGTCGATTTCGTTATCTCCTATGGACACCGCGAGATCATAAGAGAGCCGTACTTATCCGAATACAAAGGACGGATAATAAACATCCACCTCAGCCTATTACCATGGAATCGCGGCGCCGATCCGAATTTCTGGGCGTGGTTTGATAATACTCCACATGGCGTCTCCATCCATCACATAGATGATGGTATAGATTCTGGACCGATCATCTTTAACGGCACAGTTGATATGACCCTCGATCCAATCGGAACACTGGAGTCATCATACGGCATCTTGCAGAACCACGCCGTATATCTCTTTGGTATTCTCTGGGAAAACTTTAAGTACAAAGGTAAGCTGCCCCGAGGCCGCCCTAATGAGGGGGGCACCTACCATAGGTCCAAAGACAAAGAGCAATGGATGGCGCGATTCCCGCTCGGCTGGAAAACTCCTGTCGCAGATGTAATGGCACTCGGAAGAAAAGCCAATGGCCGCTAGCCAAACCGAGAGATTCCTGCATGGCGCTGGCGATGATTACTACATGCGCAATCGCAATGATTTCGGCCAAAAGGAAAAGGACCCGGTTCTCTCGATACTAAAAGCCACCGAAATTAAGCCTACATCCATACTGGAAATAGGCTGCGCTAATGGCTGGCGCCTCATGAAGCTCAAGGGACTCTACAACTGTCATGTACGAGGCATTGATCCCTCGACTATGGCTATCCAAGAAGGATCGAAGGATTTAGGTGGCGATCTACAGGTGGGGGTCGCCCAACACATACCATTTGATGCCAACAGCTTCGATCTGGTGATATTCGGCTACTTTATGTTTCTCTGTGAACCAAATTCTTGGTTCCAGATCATGGCTGAGGCCAATCGTGTTCTAGCAGATAAAGGGCACATCGCCCATTACGATTACATCAGCGCCCGACCTTTGGTTTGGGAATACGCCCCAGCCAAAGCGTCCATTCGCGAAAAGGAATGCCGAGCCTGGGTCTATGACCACGCCAAAATGTGGCTCAGTCACCCCGGCTACTTTGCCGTCGCAGAAGGCACCGGACCTTGTGAATTAGGTAAAACCGTTGCCTGCCAAGTTATGGTCACATTGTTACAGAAAGACATGACTCGTTCGTTTCATAAACCAGACGGCACGATACCTGAGTTTACACAATGACCAAGACATTCGGGATTCTCGGCCACGGTTCTATTGGAAAGCGCCATGCACAGAATCTCGTGCGGCTTGGTCACAAGGTCCTAACCTTTGATCCAAGCAATCCTATCCCCAAGTCGGCGCCACCATTCATAGCAATGCACGATGAACAAGACTTAATTAACAATGCCGATGCTATTCTCATATGCAGCCCCACGGCACTGCATTATGAGCATCTCGTTAAAGGCCTCTTTGCCAGGAAACCGATCTTCGTTGAAAAGCCCATAGGAGATACCGAGAAGTGTCACTTCTTGGGATCGGTCATGGGACGCGATCCATTTATGGTTGGCTACAATCTGCGCTTCCATTCCTGCGTTAAGAAAGCCAAGGAGTGGCTCGACAACGGTATTCTTGGCCAGATTCAATGGGCGAGCTTCGTGGTGGGGCAGAAGAACGACAAGCTCGACTACCTCCGCGACGGTGTAATCCTCAACTGGTCGCATGAGATTGATCTGGCGCTGTACCTACTGGGTCCAGCGAAGGTGTTACAGGCTTCCGCTCGTGTCACAGGTTCCGGTGAGGATATAGCCGACATTTGGCTACAACATGACAGCGGCGCTCGATCATCCATCCACTTGGACTATGTAACCAAGCCTGAGATTCGTGAGGCTTGGATTGTCGGCGCCAATAACAGGATTGGTATGGACCTTGTTGGGCGCAATGCCTCGCTAGGTGAATACGTCCATCGCGGAGACGACAGCTTCGATCAGAACTATGTAGAGGAAATACGGGCTTTTATTGACCGCATAGATGGCAAGGAGACAATCGGATGCAACGCAAAAGAAGGGTTGGCCGCCCTAGAAATATGCCTCCAAGCGCGCCGCCTAGCCGGACTATCGAGCGAGACGTTCGCCCACTCGATTCCTTGGACGCCGCCTTCGGAATCTACACCGACCCCGAAATCCAACTCCTGATTAAGTCACACGCCAAGAATATCATTGGCTTCAGCTATGGCGGTCCTACAGGAGAGATGACGATAGAAACACACAATGCGATTCTACGCGAGGCTAATCGCATCCTCTTCCTGTGCAAGAGTATGCAGCTAACTACCAAACGAACACGGTCATGAAAGCCTCTAAATACTCCGTCCAATATACCGATCACGGTACAAAGCAGGAACACTGCTCGATCTGCAAACATTACGTCTCGCCTGTGATCTGCGCTGTGGTTGAGGGCCGCATCAAGGCTGGCGGCTGGTGCAAGAAATTCGAGAGGAAAAACGAAGAATGAAGGTCTTAGCGATTGCGCAGGCTCGGATGGGTTCAACGCGCGTGCCCGGCAAGGTTATGCGGAGGATGGGAGAGTATAACCTTCCAGTCTTACATTGGGTGTACGACGCCCTTATCCAAGCTGAAGGCATCGACCAAGCCGTTATAGCTACCTCTACTTTGTCAGAGGATAATATTATTGCGGGGTACTGTAGAGATACCGCGATTCCATTCTTTCGTGGCAGTGCGCTGGATGTGCTGGACCGATTCTATCAATGTGCGCTTCGTTATGATGCTGATATAGTCTTGAGATTAACCTGCGACTGCCCATTCCTTGACCCTCAAGTTATTGGCGAAGTCATCAAGCTTAGGAACATAACCAATGCCGATTACACCTCAAACATTGATCCCCCAAGCTACCCCGATGGACTCGATGTTGAATGCTTCACCTTCAAGGCTTTGGAAGCCGCTTGGGAAGAAGCGACTCGACCAACAGACCGAGATTGCGTTACTCAGTTTATCGTTCGTAATCGCCATCGCTTTAGCGCTGCTAATCTACGGTGTCCTCTGCCTGGGCTAGATAAGGAGCGCTGGGTTCTCGATACCGAAGCTGACTGGAACTTCTGCAAAGCAGTAGCGGAGCATATCCGCTGTGGTGGTCAACCCTATCTTAAAATACTCAACATCCTCGATGAACATCCCGAGATTCGTAAACTCAACCCAGGAATCCGCAATGAGCGATTCTTTGAAGCAATCAACACAGAGCGATTACCCCCACGAACATTTGAGCGGACTGCGGGAGTATTCAAGCGAGCCATCAAGACTATACCATTTGGGGCGCAGACATTCTCGAAGTCTCACCTTCAGTTTCCGCGCGATCATAGTCCTCTTTATTGCAGCCATGCTGATGGGGCTAGGCTCTTTGATGTTGACGGAAACGATTACGTTGACTTGGTTAACGCTGTGCTGCCTGTTGTACTTGGCTACCGTGATCCTGATGTGGATGACGCAATTCGACTGCAACTGGACCGAGGAATTTCCTTCAGTCTCGCGACTGAGCTTGAAGCGGAGCTATCGGAAACCCTCTGCCGACTTATACCGTGCGCACAAGCGGTCAAACTCGGCAAATCAGGAACGGACGTTACCACTGCTGCCATTCGTCTAGCGCGAGCCTATACAGGCAAGAGCCACGTTCTGTTGTCCGGCTATCATGGCTGGGCAGATTGGTCTATGGCGGCGAGTCAGCGCGACGCTGGGATTCCGTTGGCCACCAAGCTTCTATCACACAAATTCGAGTACGGTAACTACAACGACGAAGAACTGAATCGCTGGATTGGCGATGCCGCTGCGATCATTGTCGAACCGGACAGCAATCCAGAATACCTAAAGTTCCTGCGTGAAGCCTGCGACGAACACAATGTCGTTCTGATCTTCGATGAAATCATTACCGGCTTCCGTTATCACATCGGTGGCGCCCAAGCGTACTGGAACGTAACACCAGATTTAGCCACCTTCGGCAAGGCGATGGCTAATGGGATGCCGATTTCGGCCCTCGTCGGCAAGCGTGACATAATGGCTCGCATGTCACCACCGAACAACATCTTCTATTCCGGCACGATGTTCGGTGAAACCCTCTCTATTTCTGCCGCAATAGCTACAATCAAGAAAATGGAAAAAGAGGATGTTATTGGCTACCTCTATCACGTTGGGGCAGAGATTCATTCTGAAGTTGCCCCAAGCATTGCTTTCCATGGCCTTCAAGACGTTATCAAACTAGACGGCCACTGGACACGCAAAATCATCAATATCCACGACCACAGGAACGCCACTAAGGAAGAAATCAAGGCTCTGTTCATGCAGGAGATGATCCAGGGGGGCGTGCTAGTCATTGCCTCGCACAATGTCTCCTACGCTATTAAACAGAACGAGGTTAAGCGCATCCTCACTGCTTACAATCGAGCTTTGACCACGATCAATCAGGCTTTGGAGAACAACAACATCTCCGACTACATAGATGCTCCGCTCATCGGTGTGGCGCCGCTGCGGACCACAGCATGAAGAAAGTCTTAATTTCGGGTGGCACAGGTTCGTTTGGCAATGCGTTCGCACGACGCATTATAGCCCATAACCCTGAGCGCGTGGTGATCTATTCGCGCGATGAGCAGAAGCAGGAAGAAATGGCACGGCGATTCCCGCAGCGATTCTTTCGATTCTTCCTAGGAGATGTGCGCGACCAGGACCGCCTCGAATACGCTATGCACGACATTGATACGGTTATCCATGCAGCAGCACTAAAGATTGTGCCTGCTTTGGAGTATAACCCCACCGAATGTGTTGCGACCAATATCGGTGGTGCCCAGAATGTCGTTAGAGCCGCCATCAACAGCGGAGTTAAACGAGTCATCGCCCTGTCCACGGATAAGGCGGTCCACCCGATCAACCTTTACGGGGCATCGAAGCTGGCGGCGGAGAAAATCTTCATTGCCGCCAATGCTCTCGCTGCGGGCGCAACTGCTTTCAGCGTTGTACGTTACGGTAATGTCGTGGGTAGCCGTGGGAGCGTTGTTCCTTATTTTAAGTCTCTTGCCGCCGCCGGGAAGCCACTGACAGTTACCGATACGCGCATGACGCGGTTCTGGATCACGCTGGATCAAGCGGTCGATCTGGTCCGGCTTGCTCACACCAAGATGACCGGGCGAGAGATTTACATCCCGAAGATTCCGTCCGTAAAGATCATGGACTTGGCGCTGGCCATATCTCCGGCATGGGAAGTCACCGGCATCAGGCCAGGAGAGAAGCTGCATGAGTGTCTCCTGACCAGGGATGAGGCGCGCGATACGCTCGATATGGGCGATTACTACATTATCACCCATCCTGGATGGCAAGGTCAGATCGGCTCTGGAATCCCAGTCACGCCTGACTTTACCTACACCTCTGACACCAATCATCAATGGCTCAGTATAGAACAACTCAAGGAATCGCTCAATGAAGCCTGAGAACATCATAAACGAAATCACTCAGGTTCGATCACGCAATAATTTTCTCTGGATGAGTCTCCTTACATTAGCCATGAAGGCCAAGCCTAAAGAAGCCAAGAAAATCTTACAGGCTATCAACGAAAACGATAAGGAGATTTCCGGGTGGCTAGAAAAGCTCCAACACTAAAGCGGCTACCTAAATTCTTCACGGTAGGATCACAGGAGAGAAGGAATGTGCAACGCGCGCTTGGGCGGCAGCTATCTGGCTATGTTGGCGGTATCCATAATGCTGGTTACTGGGTTGACCGCCTCTCCGTCGAGTGGACCAACACGTTTCGATGCCGATACGCTATACCCTGCAATTCAGCTACCTCGGGTTTGTTGGCTTGTTGCATGGCAGCTTCTATTGGCCCCGGAGATGAAGTTTGGGCATCCTCGTACACTATGTCCGCGTCTGGGGCCTGTGCCAAAGTATTGGGTGCCAGTGTTAAATTCATCGACATAGACTTGGTACGCTATTCTCTCAATAGCCCTACCTCTTGGACAACAAAGCCAAAAGCGATCATCGTTACCAACCTATTCGGGCACCCCGCCTACTTAGCGCAGATACGCAGAACATGCGACGATAATGGCATCGTCATGATCGAGGATAACGCTCAATCACCCTTCGCAATGGAGAACGGTAAATATGCAGGGACCATCGGACACTACGGCGTCTTTAGCTTCAACGTCCACAAGCACATCCAATCTGGAGAGGGAGGAGTGGTTACGACAAACGATGCAGAAAGTGCTGAGAGAGTTAGAAACGCAGTTAATCATGGAGAACTGGCTGCCAAAAACCCCTCCATCGGACTCAACCTGCGAATGACGGAGCCAATAGCTGCGATTGCCTCGGCGCAGCTACATAGGGCGCACGACATTATCGAGAATCGGCGCCATCTGGCAGATGAACTTACCGACGCTGCGAATCAATCGGCCTACCTGATTCCTCCGGTGGAATCGAAGGGCTGCAAGCATGTCTATTACATTTGGGCGTGCAGGGTATTGGATGGCAAGCGGGAAGCGTTCGTGACCTTTCTCAACAAGCACTGCTTTCCGGTACGTGCTGGCTATTCCATACCTTTGCATAGGTTATTCAAAACCAACGATCAGTGTCCACTGACCGAACGCATGGAGGACAGGGAACTGGTCAGCTTCGAGATTTGCATGTGGCGCCCGAATACCAGCGAAGTATCCAAGATGAAGCGCATCATCAAGATAGCAGGAGAAAGCCTATGAGTGCCATTAAGCAAAGATTCGTAACCTCAGCCCTTCCCGGCTTCTGCGTTGCAGAATTTATCCCCGGAGACGCTGAAAGAGGGCCAGAAATATTCCTAGAACCTATTGTTACATGGGTAACGGAAATCGAAGAAACTGAAAAGTATGCCACAAGTAAAGATTATTTCCTGATGGCAACTTATCCGGTCTGCTACGGGATGCTCACTGATAGCACGGTATCTTATGTAATATATAGCCCAGATGGCAAATACTGCTTTTCTGGGGATTGTACTGTTAATTCTAAAGAAGAAGCCATCCTAGTCTTTATAGAGAGAGAAAAGATAAAACAGGAAATACAGCAACGGCTGCGAGATAAGCAATTGTTGAAAGGATATAAGAAATCATGAAAATCGCAATAAAAAAACGCAACCAAAGGATCAAGCCCGCACAAAAGAAGGCAAGCGACGACAAGGTTGCCAAGTACATTGTTAAGCTTCTAAGTAGAATCGAAAGTCTTGAAAAGGAATTAGGGCAATGCAAAGAGCAGCTTAATCAAAACTGGTATCACCGAGAGAAAAGAGAACAGCGGTTAGCAAAACTTTTGACTCCAGACCAAAAAGAAGCTGCCAGAATATCTGGCATTTCTCAGTATGAATATGCCGTGCGGTTTATGGAAATTCAATACGCCAAGACTGCCACCAATATATTAACGGGTAATCTTGATGATGATCGCTAAGACCGAGATCGCTCAGTGTGCCTTCCCTTATATTGTTTGTGAAATATCAGGCAATCACGGTGGTAGCCTAGAACGCGCCAAACAGCTTATCAAAGAAGCCAAGAAAGCTGGAGCGGCTGCGGTCAAGACGCAATGCTACAACGCTGATACATTGACGTTGAACTGCAACAAGCTGGACTTCATCGTACAGGGCGGTCTATGGCAGGGCAAGACGCTATACGAACTTTATCAATCCGCTTGTACTCCACCGGAATGGCACAAGGAGCTATACAGTGTCGCCCATGACGAAGGCATTACGATCTTTTCTTCGGTGTTCGACCGCAGTGGGATCGACCTACTCCAATCTCTCGGCTGTCCGGCATATAAGATTGCGAGCTTTGAAGTGGCCGACCTACATCTTATCGAGTACGCAGCTAAGACAGATAAACCAATCATCATCTCGACGGGCCTCGCCAACAACCAAGAAATAAGAGAAGCGCGCGAGGCGGCTGGTCCCAACTCCGCGTTCCTGCATTGCACCAGCGAGTATCCAGCCGATACCGACAATGCCGATATGTGGCGCGTCCATAGGATATACGAACTGCTCCACAAAGAGTGCCCTGTAGGGCTGTCCGATCATAGCAGCGGGCATCTGTTGCCGATCATGGCGACCGCGATGGGGGCGGCGATCATTGAGAAGCACCTCAAACTGCGATTGGCGCCCCCAAGCGAGGACGATGCGTTTAGCCTGACACCGGCCGAGTTTGCGGGCATGGTCACGGCCGTCAAGCAAGCCTGGAGCGCGGGGCTGGAGCATGAGCAGCCTGCGAATCCATCACGGCAATTCCGCAGAAGCCTTTATGTTATCGAGGACATACGAGAAGGCGAGCAGTTCACCGAACTGAACATACGCTCGATCCGGCCGGGCTTTGGAATGCCGCCGAAGAACTATTCCAAGATGCTGGGGAAAAGAGCCAAAAAAGATTATAAGCGCGGCGACCCCTTATGGTAGGGAAGCACGTGGGCGAGTGAAACGGATACCCGGTCAGTGACCGGGGGATCATTTCAGTCTCATAAACTGAAGATAGTGGGTTCGACTCCCATGCCCGCAACCAACCATCAGGAGCTACAGCATGAGTTACCAAGGCCAGACAGCAGAGAGAAATCCTACGCCTGCCAGCCTTACAGAAGGCGGTGTGAACATGAACTCTCGCCTTCGCGAGATTCGTGATCGCATTAGCAAGATTGCCGATAACATCCACGGAATGAGCCTCAAAGCTGCCGGTGAGGGAAAAGCAGAAGCGCCACCGACAAATAGCTTACGTCGCAATCTCGATGTAGGATTCAACTACATCGACCAGATTGAAGCTGAACTCCATCGGCTTGAACTCAACCTCTAAAAGCGATACAATCTTTCTGCCTGAGGGGTCCGCCATCCCAAGCCCCGAGGGTTTTTCTCCGTGTTGTACTGACCCCCGCCGAATCTTAAGGCCGTTTCTCCCGGCCTGCCCTCCCCCGGCGGGGGTCGCCTTTTCAGGCTTGACTTCCCCACATAGCAATAATAGATAATTCCTACTTGGGAATACACCCAATACAAAGGAATATCTTATGGCTAAGGCCAAAAACGGACGAACACTGGTTACCTTCCTTCTGGATCGCACTGGTTCAATGGAATCGGTCAAGAAGGCTACGATTGAAGGTTTCAACGGCTATGTTGAAACGCTTCAGAAAGAGAAAGCAGCCGATATCGAGTTCACGCTCATTACCTTCGACACCCAGAGCATGGACAAGATTTGCGTCTGCAAGCCAATCAAAGGCGCTCCGAAGCTGGACGAGAAGAACTATCAGCCTCGTTCAGGCACCAACTTGATCGACTGTGCCTACGACACCATCAAGGCGGTTGAAGGCCAGGAGAAGGCCAAGGGCGCCAAGATTGTGATCTGCTTCCAGACCGATGGTGAGGAGAATTCCTCGCACAAGCATACATCTGAGGAGCTTAAGACCCTGATCGAGGAAAAGACCAAGCTGGGTTGGCAGTTCAACTTCATGGGCTGCGGAATCGACGCCTATGCTCAATCGGCTCGGATGGGAATGACCTACGCCCAGACCACATCCTATAGCCCGGATGCAGCATCGACAGATGCTTCCTTCCGTGCCAACGCCATGAATACCTCTCTTTATGCCGCAGGAGCCAGAGACAATACCTCCTATACCAACGTGCAAAGAGCGGCTTCTGGTGATAAGTTCTATCATTACCAGAATGGTCTTGTTGGCAATTTTGGCCTTACCGGGACTCCCGTTAAAGGTCCAATTCCAACACAGGGGCCGCTAGACCTAAATGACGCCAGCAAGCCAAAAGATTCGTCTCTCGACCTCAATGGCTAACCGTGCCTACAATACCAACTTCGGGACCTCGGTGAGCAACGCGCTTGCCGAGGCCCGGCTTACCCAATCCGAGGTAGCAACCAGTGCCAGAATCTCGCAACCGTACTTCAATCAAATGCTTACAGGACTTAAAAAGCCATCTCCCGAGTGGGTGGACATTATCGCCTCAACGCTCAACTTTTCCAAGGAAAAGCGCCGAGAACTCCATGTCGCGGCGGCCAAGGATTATGGATTCAAGCTATGACTAAACGCATTATGTTTATCCTATTGATTGTTATCTTGTCTTATACGATTGGGCCAATTCTGATTGGCCTTATAGGTGCAATAATTGCTACAATAGGTTCGTGTCAGGTGGATGAGGGTAGCGTTCACCCATGTATTCTGTTGGGTATGAACTTAGGCGGTTTGCTATACAGGGTGGGATTAATGCCATGGCTGGCGCTCATAACGATTCCTACCGGCGAAATAGCACTCGGGGTATGGGGCATCATGGCTAGCCTTATTTGGATTGTAACATGGAAGAAAAAGCAAACAAACTAGAACGCATCATCCGCCCGATTGTCGAAGGCCAGATTCGCGGGTTCCTCAAGGAACATCCGGTGATCGTGAACGCAGTTGACTGGTATAAGCCGCGCCGGGACAAGGCGACGACCTTTACCAATTCACTAGCCAAACGTATTGTTCGGGACCTGACGTGTGGAACGCAAGCTGCACGTCTGAGAGCGGCGCTCTTGGAATGTAGTGCTGAGGCGCCGTCTAAGTCGCCCCTGGAATTCCTGGCTGGCGGCGACGGGAGGCTTGGCACGTCACTTGAACCTCCTGGCGGGGTGTCTGGTAACGCGACTGGACACCCCACTAATCCAAGACTTGGCGGCTACACCGCTCAAGAATACGCTGCGAAAGCTTTCCCAAAAGATCAATGGCCAAAGCTTTTTCAATCCGCTCACCCTCTACAGGCGATCACTGATGGGTAGGCCAGCATTCTATTGTTGCAAAACTCTCCTGGGAGGCACCCCGGACGTGAATCGCCTCACGATCCTACAGACCTGTGGTTCGATACCCTGGACGAAGATTCCAGAACCCCGGTTGCACTCCTCTGGTACAACGTAGCTAGGACACTGAGCTTCCTCAGACTCGATCTGAAGGAACTATCTCCTTGAGTCCGTGGAGGTTTTGTAGTATTTTGATCTCTGCTTGAAGCTCCTCAATTTCATCCACAGCAAGACGTAGCCAAAAGCAGGTAGGACACAAAAATCGCTCCGCACACCCCACCTGCCCACAAGGAACCCTCTCCCTCAACTTCTTCACTACATCCATGCCTACATTCATCTTTCACCCAATTTTCTTTGTAGATTTTTTAGCCCGGTAGGCTCTCATATAGACCCGCTGGTAAGCTGTCTTGTCAAAGGTCTTGAGAACCGGCTTAACGATGACAGGTCCCTCAGTGGCCTCCCTTACCCTATTGTCCACGATTCTGGCCTTTAGCTCCTCACAGGCTTCTAGAACCAGGGGGTGTCTAGGAAACGTCCGAAGGAGCCTGTCTACAATCTGCATCGCTTCAGTGTTAGATTTCATACTCTAACAGTTAGACTGCGTTAGAGTCCTTGTCAATCTGCTTTTCTATATTTTTTTGACCGTAAGCCTGGATACACAGGGTAAAAATCGTCAGCACCATCGCGCAAATCCGCTCCTACGCGTCTAGTACGGCTCCCCTTTAGGGTACAAAGCATGAACGTTCTCGATCTGTACTCGATTCGTTCCTAGCTGCTTAGCTAGAATATAGCTCGGACTTGTCAATGACTTAGCTTAAGTAAGCTAACCAATGTGATGTTGAGCTTGGCAATGGTGGCTACTCAAGACTAGGGCGCGCAAGGACAAACAGCCTATTCTGACTCTATCGAGTCAGCCGATATTAAACCCGATAATCCAAGAGCCAAGGCGTAAGCCTTGACCCAATCCTCGTCCAAGTAGGACGATTGATCCATAGATTCCAGCAGCTTGAATAAGCTGCGGTAGTCGATGTATTGCACCGGCTTATAATCCATCGGTAGACCTTGAAACGATTGGATAACGCTGCTTGAACTCCATGACTATGGAGTTGACTCGACGTTGGGTTTGGCGGTGGCAGTTGATGATGGCGCGCTCGTATTCAGTGAGCGGCCCTGGCGGATATGGAATCGGCTGCATCCATGATGGCAGGTCTGGATACTCAAACGCCATGCGCGCGATCTCCTATCTTCCAACCCTCTTTCCCCTTGCCAGAACAAACCACGAAAACCGCTGCGGCACAAGGAAAACCTTAAGGAAAGGATCACTCTATCAATCTACGTCTATCTTAAAGAAAGACCCTACGCTTCGCTCACTTTGTGAGGTCTTTCTTTAAGACAGACTTCGATGCCAACACCGGAGAAACCCAATGACCGCAATCAAGTCCGACGATCTTGCCAAGCTCGCTACGCTGCTCTCGAAGCTCGTTGCGAATACAGCGCCGAAGGCTGCGAAGCAGCCGGTGAAAGCCACGCCGCAATTCAAGCGTTCCATCGACGGTGGCTTGACCGAACGCCAAATCAAGAACGATAGCGCCGTTATTCGAGCTTTCAAGAAGCTCGGATTGACTGTGAAGCCGCGAATTGACGTGATGACCTACAACATGTGGCTCAAGCAGGGACGCAAGGTTCGTCCCGGTCAAAAGGCGAAAGCCTTTGTAAAGGGCGTAGGATCGCTGTTCACAGTCGATCAGACCGATACCTACAGTGTGCCGAAAAGCGAACTGGCGGCGCTCGCTGCGTCTGTGGCACACATTCCGGCGAACAACGTCGCTCTTGATGCCGAATACGGTCCTGTTGCGTAAATACCACACCGAACGTCCTTTCCTGCCTCTCTCTTGTGAGAGGCAGGATAAGGACACACCCACGGAGAACTGCGATGGTCGTGAATAAGCGCAATCACAAGCCAACGTCGAATGACGTGTATATCGGCCGCCCAAGCAAATGGGGCAATCCGTTCGTGATCGGCAAGGATGGCTCGCGTGATGACGTGATTCGCAAGTATGCGAGCTATTTAGCTGGTCAGCCCAAGTTGCTGGCCGCAATTCCAGAATTGAAGGGCAAAACGCTCGTTTGCTTCTGCAAGCCCTTGGCTTGCCACGGCGACGTTTTAGCCGCGCTATGTGAGGCAATCCCATGAGTGAACTCGCATCAGCCATAGCTGGCTACGTTGCTGGTGGCGCCGTCACTTTCGTCGCCATCAGCATCATCATCCTTTGGATGATGTTTTGCTAGTGAAATCAGCGGCTTCGCCCGCAATTCACAGGAGAAAATCATGGATGCGGTTGAATTAACTGCTGATCCAGATCGTGTTGCCAATACGATGGATACCGGCATCTACGTTCGCGCTAAAAGCGTCGCTGGCGTATGGGCTAGCTTCGACATTGCCGAACTCGATGCCCCAAGCCTCTTGGCTTGGTTGCGATCTCGCGGCGGCGAGAATCCGTGGGCGGAAAACTGCGTCGCCACGCTTCTCGGCCATGACAACCCTATAGCCTAAAACACCGCCAAACCCCTCCTATTCTTGTTCTGTTCTCTTCGAGAACAAGAATAGGAGGAAGCTGTAGTAGTGCCCTCTCAACACGGAGAAAAACGACCATGAGCCACGAAGATATTATCGAGTTGATGATCGAAGAACTCGAACCAATGTACGACGCTCTTGAGAACTGTCGTCGCGTCGATGCGTTGATTGAGTACGACGAGGAAATGATTATCCTCGAATATGCCATAAATCCACCGGATATGTATGCTGAACCCGATGTGGATGAGGAAAATCCTTGGGTTGGGCGCTATATCCCAAGTCGTAGACAAATCGAATTGGAGCGCGAAGCTGATCGCATCCTAGGCTTGAAGAAAGCCGCGTAATTCATCGGGGGAGAGCAAGTAGGCTGCTGCGGAATAACGCGTATTCGTATGCACCCCAGTTGTCCGATGCCCCCACCTATACCATAAATCACGGAGAAAATCATGAGCGCGAGAACTGCCGCAAGGCGTCGTAGGCAAGCTGTCGGAGGCTATCGCCACCTTGCCAAGATTGGTCGCGGTAACAATAACCGGCCGATTTACCACAAGAAAAGCGAGTCCAAACTGACGCAGCACGAGCAAAGGCTGCGCGAGCGCCAGAAGGCCATGCAGATGCGTATGGCATTCCGTAAGAAGCGATAAACATCAAACCGCTGGCTAAATATAAGCTGGCAGGAGGGATTGCATGAGAAACTATGTTCTCGAAGCTATCCGTGGATTTCTGCGTGATCCGCCGGATGGTGATTATCAGCGTGGTTATTTAGCTGCGCTGGTTACGGTTTACATCGAATCGGAAGATGTTGCTGCCATCCCGCCGGAAGTGCAGCAGGCCCAAGATTTGCTTGGGCTACCAGCATATTGGACCGATGCCGACCCAATGTAAATCAATTCACCGCACCCGTCGGCGGCTCGCCTATGTCTGTGGGCGAGTCGCCTAATGGAGGGATTAATGGCAACAGCCAAAGAAATAGTTGCGGTAGCAACATCAGATGCAAGTTTTGATGGTCGAACCTACAGCGCCTTATCGCGAATGGACAGAGAGCGTTATTGTGCGCGAGCTAGGCTCGGACTCGAAATCATCGACACAATGCGCGCCAAAAGCGGCTTAGTTAACAGCGCCAGTGGGCGGTTCTCCAATATCAAAATCGCTGTCAGCGATTCGCTCCATCTGCTCCTGAGCTATCGTTTTAGGCTCAGGCGCTTCAATGCCAAATGCTTTAGCAAGAGCTAACGCTACATCAGCGCCAGCCTCTTGCCCTACTCGTTCGAGAATATCAGAGATATTCTCCATTTGCTCGATTTCACTTGGTTCATTAACAATGCGATCTTTCAATAATCCAACTAATTTAGCTTGGGCAGTTGCAGCATTAACAATGCTGTCAGGCTTGCCATCGCTCTTGGCTATATCGAGCGCGTATTGGTAATCGCTGAGAATCTTCTCGATGGTAATATCGGATTTCTTCTGCATGGCGACGCGAATCTCCTCGATTCTCTTGGGCACCTCAGGATATAGATTCAATAGCTGCCAGCCCATAGTCTTGGCTACATTCGGACGCAACCGTGTGCCATCTGGATCGTACACAGCCTCATAGGCTTGGCGCCGATTGCCAGTCTTGATGAACTCATAACAGAAACGCTCGTGGCGTATGTTGCGCAAACGGGGCATCTTGTTGATACAATAGCACAAACAACGGAGAGATCAATGAGTGAAACTAAAGTTAAGTGGAAACGCATTTCTAACTGCCTGCAAGCTGATGGTGATGGTTTTACCATCAGTTACAAGGAGGACGATGAAAACTCTGAGTTCGGTAAGATCGCTACGCAGCTTGGTGTTAAAAACCCATTCCGTGGCGATACGCCTCAAGAAACCGCGCTCATCAAGGATGGCAACTATTACATCCTCAACGGCGATTGGCGCAAGGAATACGAGCCTTTAATCCCTCAAGGATTTGAGGCTTGTAAGGCGCTCTTTGATGAGAATCAGCACGCCAGATCGTCCTGGTCCAACTAGATTCCTAAAGCCGCTGGAAAACTGATCTTGTCTGTCCGTCCTCTTCGAGGACAGACAAGATCAAGAGCCTCGACAACCCCCACCACAACGCGGAGCAGGACCATGACGGAAATCCAACAGTTGATCGCCGCCCTCTCTCAGATGGGCATTGGCAAGCCTCAGAAGGCCAAGAGTGGCCGCAAAGTGAAGGCCAAGGGTCGCGGTCGCCAGAAGCTCACCGACGCCGAGAAGGCCGTCTTTATGGCAAAGAACGATGCTGCCTGCGTCGAGACTTTCACAGCAGCGGGCTATAAGGACGTGAGGCCGCGAGAAACCGTTTTAACTTACGATAAATGGGTTCTCCAGGGCCGTTTGGTCAAAAAGGGTGAAAAGTCCTTACGGGTTGGACCTTTTAACCTCTTCCACATCGACCAAACCTCGGCTATCCCGCCAAGCGCTGCTGCGGCTTCGGCGCCAACCACCGAGACTGTGCAGTAATTATACCGCACTGTAGCGACAATGCCCAGGAGATTAAACCCTCCTGGGCTTTTTATTAGTTAATTTAACCACGGAGAACTGCAATGGGACTATTTATGCACGATGACGGAAGGCCATCGCCATTCCGTCGCGATATTGAGCGCCTCGTGAATAATGGCGCTATCTTCACTGGTCTTAGTGAGGACGAAAAGCAGCAAGCGATTGTGGAAATCGACAGGCTGCTGGCGCGCGAGATCACCATCGGAATCGCAACCTGGGGCGATTGGTGGACCTCGAAAGCGGAAGCTGACCGTAAACTGGCGCTAATGGCTATCAAAAGCGAGGCTATAAAAGCTTTCGATGAGCTTGGCTACAAGCACTAAGGGGGCATCATGCGCAGAATACGCAGGGGTCTTAAGCGCCTATGGCGTATGAGTGATCCCTATTATGCAGCTAAGGATGATGGGTTGGTGGGATGGGCACCAGAAAGACGCTTAACTCCCGCCGAAGCTCATTCAATGGCACAGCGGACCGTTGAGTACCCAGACGAATTCAATCGGCCCCATTATCAGAACGACCCATCATACGATTGGGTTGCTGAGACGAGACGAGCGAAAATGGAGAAAGCAAATGGCAAAACTGCTTAGTACACCGTATCCAGGTGATTGGGATTGGCATGAAGGCGACGACTTTAACGCCTATCATGAGAAAACCACCAAGATGCTCGACGCTATCGAGCAGAAAATCTATTTCCCGGTGGGCGATGGTAAAGCAATTTACGCTGTTGTGAGTGTTTCGCCGCCGGTTCTGCAATGGGTCCCATTCGGTGACAAGTATCAGATTGATTATGCTCACATTCGCGGGCTGCGCGCAAGAGACATTCAGGAAGTGCTCGACCGAGATAGATATTACCGAGAATCCGCATTGGAAAGGCGGCGAAGCTAAATAATGCCGCTCCACCATCCCCTTCTTCTTCCTTCTCTTCGAGAAGAAGAAGGGGATGTAGTGCCCCGCTTCGCTCCCCGCATTTTGGAGTGACCGGATGCCAAAGAAAATTACCGACAAGAGCCACAGTGTAAGGGCGACAGAATTTCTCACCGCAGATGAAATCAAAAAGGCGATCAAGCTATACAGAATCGCCAACGGCTCATTTCATCAGCGCTGCATGGACGAAATTATAAAGCCTGTGATTACGAGGATCAACAAGGCTTTAGGACAAGAAAGCGATCCTCGTTGGCTCGCCTATGCAGTCGAGTTCTTCTGCATGAAGGGCGGCAATAAAATCAACACGGAGAAAGACCATGAGAAATAATGAGCCTCGTTACGATCCCAATGACTTCGATCAGCAAGTCGCTGAGGCAGTCTCGCGAACTCTGCAAAAGGCACACATAGATTTTATCGCCCAAACGGGCAACCGCTCCAAAGCACGAGCGATGCAGATGGTAAGCACCGGATGCGTTGCTGCAATCCAAGCCTTGGCGCTGATCTGTGGCGGCTGCTCTGATTGCGATGAAACTGGGCATCACAATGATCGTAATCCCACTCCGGATCAGATGGTGGAGGTCGGCCGCAGACACATGAATCCCACATCGTTACTGTTTGCAGCCATTCTGGTCAACAAGATTTGCCCCGAAGGACCAGACGCGAACGGTGCTGTTGCCTGTGAAATCAGCCCCACAGTGATTGCTGATGCGCTCGATACCACCGAGCGGCTTATCGGTAAGCGTCCTGACGAATTTCTCGACCCGAATATGTGCAAGCAGGTTCGGGAGTGTATCGAGGAGGGCGGTGTTCCCCTTGCGAAGCTGTTGGAGTCTCGCAAGGCGAGTCCGTCGAAAACCCTGAACTAAGAGTTTTTGGCCTGCTACGGCGTCAGCCCCCCCCAACCCCGACGCCGTAGTGGGGCGAAAATGCCAGAGTTCACAAACACGGAGAAAGTTAATGGCTGAACCGAAAGTTAACTGGGACAAGCTGGATGTTGGTATTCAGCACGAAGGCCGCGCTATTACGCTGCCCGGTGATCCCGGCAATATGCCGCTTGAGAAAGCGGTGGAGGCTCTCCAGCGCAAGATCGCTGACGAGAATCAAGCGTTCCAGATTCACGAAATCATCGAGGGTTATCCATTGGATGCTGCGGTGGCTTTCGTGAAGGCTATGGCCAAACTCTATGGCTGGGCGTCGCCGGTTGCTACGCCAAGCTTCTTTGGTCCTCGGCCGCCACAGATGATTTCGGTCAAGACCGGGCCGAATGACGAGGATGTGATCCAGTGCCCTCTCGGTGGCTTTAGGATTCCCGGCGTCGATCAGATGATTCATACTCTGATTGATCGGGGACCAAAAGGCAAGCTGATCTTCATCGTCCGCGCTGAGATCAAAAAGAAAGATCGCCATATCCTACTTGAACTCGCCAACGAAGCTCGGCGTTTCGTTCGTGAGGAAAGCATCTACAAGGGTAAGGCGATTCGGCTGAGTGTCGATGACTGTGGCGATATTGACTTCGGCAACCCGCCGAGCTTCTTGGCTGGACTGGAGGATACCACGGAAGCCTCGCTGATCTTCGATGCTGAGATTCAGGCTCAGATCGACACCAGCGTACTGGTTCCGCTCAAGTATCCCGAAGAGTGCAGAAAGAACAAGGTGCCGTTTAAGCGCGGTATCTTGCTCGAAGGCCCCTATGGCACCGGCAAATCGTTGACGGCCCGCATGGTAGCCAATGTGGCACAGCAGAACGGTGTGACGTTTGTGCTGCTCGATAAGGTCCAGGGCCTTCAGGCTGGACTGGAGTTCGCGATTCAATACTCCCCGGCGGTCGTGTTTGCCGAGGATATCGACCGGGTGGCCTCCGAGCGTAACGAAGCGACCAACGATCTCATCAATATCATTGATGGTGTCGTGAGCAAGACCGCCAAGGTCATGACGATCCTGACGACCAATTTCGTAGAAAAGCTCAATCCGGTAATTCTGCGGCCCGGTCGTTTGGATGCAGTGATTTCACTGCGAGCGCCGACACAAGACGCCGTGGAGAAACTGCTGCGAATGTATGCCGGTAAGTTGTTGGTGTCCGATACCGATATAAAGGCGGCCTCCAAGGAACTCGCCGGTCAAATTCCTGCCTCAATTCGCGAATGTGTTGAGCGGGCAAAGTTGGGCATGATTGGACGTGAGGACACGAAATTGTCCGATAGCGATCTGGTCACAGCGGCCAAGACGATGAAGAATCATTTGGCCCTGCTCAATAAGGATAACAAGAAGCAGAGCAATGCCGAGAAACTTGCTGAGAGCCTCCATGCGGTTGTCAGCAATGATCACGGCAACGACGAGAAGCTTGATGGAATCGAAGGACTGATTCGCCAGAATGCATCGCTATGCGATGATATGGACGATGACGTGAAGCGGATCAAGCGCAGCGTTTGCTAACTGCTCCGTGTGGCACTGAGTTCCTGGTCGTTCTCAGTGCCGTCCCTAGCGCCCTGATCCATTCGGGATTGGGGCGCGTTAGGGGCTTAAATCTTGGAGACACTGATGCATATTATTGACGAGAAGATTGTCGTCAATGCGAAAAAGTCGGTGATTTTGCATATCACCGATGGCGACATATCAAAGGCCAAGAAAAAGAAACCTGACTCCTGCGCCGCCGCGATAGCTTGTCGGCGCCAAATGCATGTTGCTGAGGCGCGGGTTCATCTTGGACGAACCTACCTACGTAACAACGGTAAGTGGGTGCGCTATCTTACTTCGGATGCGCTCCGCAGTGAACTGATTGCCTTCGATAAAGGTGGCAAATTTGAACCGGGAGATTATCCCATCTATCGGATTCAGCCATCCAAAGCGACAGGCAAGCAGCAAGGAAGCCGAAAATACAAGAAACGCTCGCATATTTACCATCGGGTTATCGGAGTTCGTCCCTCTAGCATGGTGGCTTAACTTATTGCCCGGCGCCAATGCCGGGCGTTTGATAATTTTCAGGGGAGCCGCATGAAATTAGATACCCTCAATGGAATCTTTGAACACGGGCGCGATTCAGCCAAGGAAATGTTCAACGCTCAAGGTTACGTGGCGCCGATGTGGATCGCGATAGCCAAGGATGGCACTGTCTTACCTATTGTAGCACAGATGCCGGATGAGAAGGATGATTTGATCGAAGCAATCAAAATAATCTTTGAGAATAAGCAGATTGTACGCTATGTTTCGATCTTGGAGGCGTGGATGGTTAAAGCTCCAGAGATTCCGCAGAGCCACAAGCTTGGTGCCTCATTATCATCGCATCCTGACCGCGAGGAAGTGATATTCATCACAGCCGAGGATAAAAAAACCTCCAGAACTGGAGTATATCACATTCTTCGCCCTGAACACGGTAAACCGAAGCTATCGGAATTCAGGGATTATTCCGATGGCGAAAGCGAAGGAAGATTCAGTAACCTATTAACACGGGGTTAATCGGGAGAAATGCGATGCTTTTGGAGATTGCAATGTGGACGCTAATCACGGTGACGAATGGCGGCAAAGTCAATGAGTCTCAGCACGCCACCAAGGAGTCCTGCGAACAAGCACGGAGCATCGCCTTAACCGGCATGACCGTTGAGGAAAACAAGGCCGCCGATCAAGTCTATGCGGACTACCTCAAAAAATACGAAGAGGATCATCCATGGCGCGACCCGAAAGATGACAACGAGCGCCAGATTCTTAAGAGTGGCGGCAGCGGCTCGGTAAGTTGGGGCGGCCCATATCAGCTTTCTTACGATAGCGCGACCGGGAAGGTCCGAGAATACCCCAGCGGCGGAATGTCAATGTCGTACAACTCCAACGAAGGAGAGACAGTCGATTACGTCCGAGGGGGTTGGGTACGCAAGAGCCGCACCGATATAAAGTCCGCGAAATGCGTGCCACCAGCATCTGGCGGATAACAGGACGATAACAGCCATGACGCGCTATATCGTGGAGGTTTGGGAAACTCGCGCTTATTGGGTTCCGGTTGACGCACTGAACGAGGATGAGGCGCAGGAAATCGCTACGGAAATTTATGCTGAGAAGTCGACGCGGGATGAATTTGTCAGCGTTGAGTATCGCGAAATCACAAAGGCCGACTAACCGCCGAACAGACTGGAACTTAAAATGACCGAGATATATTCGCGCTATTGGTACAGCCCTTACCAATCAAGGCGCGTTCGCTTCCGTGTGTGGCCCGGCGAAAGCCAATGGACGGAAATCCGCATGTGCTTTGCGCGCTGCGAGGTTTAGCCGGTTAACCGTCCAATGCAGGAGGAATTACGATGATCGACTCGACAAAGATTGAGGTTCTGAGCAAAGAGGTCAGGCAATGCGCCGTCGAGCTTGAGGAGGCCGCCAAGATATTGAAGCCCTACGGTCTGCCATCGCTTGCCAGCATCTATCAGAAGGCTGCGGAACGCGCCCGCCAAACGCTAGAAACCGTGCGTTAATCAGTAGGGAGAGGAAACATGGGTGTTTGGAGCTTGATCTATGGTTCAACCAACCGCTGGGTGCTTACCCCGGATGCCGCAACGACGCCAGCAATCATTATTTTGCACTGGCGGGTTATTCAGTAGATAGCAGGAAAACCATGAGCAAAGACGAATGGATTAGGTTTACAGTCCGAACGCTCGATGCGGTTCGCCTTATGATGAAAAGTCGAGACCGGATGCCACATGAGGAAGCAATCTACACTGCCGTTCGGCAATGCATTGAGGAATGCCCCCCGACCGGAAAAATGGCGCTATAATATGGACAAATATCAGCTTGCCGTCCTAGCCGATGACTACGAAACCAAGCGCCTGATCTTCGAGGCCCATTCCCTGGCCAACACGCCGAGCGACCCTGATGAACGCCGTAAGGGAATGATCTCCTACCACATAGCAGAGGCCGAAATGATCGAGGCCGCCACTCGTCTCTGGCAGGCGAAATATGGACTCACGGTTAATCCCTGAACAGCAGGCAGAATCATGAGCGATGATATTAAGCCCTATGAATCCGACGCCGAAGTTGACGCCGATATGATCGACGGCCTTAATCGTGTAATCGACCGGCAGGACGCCAAGATCGAATCCGACGCGAAAGTGATCGCGGTATTGATGGAGACGCTTGAGCAATACGCTTGCCATGGCTTAGAGAAATGTCCCGCCCAAAAGCTCAAGGACGGCTCATGCGTTCATGCCGGCACGGGTCACTGCGGTGACGCGGCGTTTCGCGCTATTGAGCAGACAGCAGGAGAAACCAAATGACGAAAGAACAGGCTGACGAGATTATTCTATTGCTCACGCAAATCAGGAACGAGGTAAACCGCACAGCCAACAACACTCACCAAGGCGGCGGTATGCAGACTTTCTATTTCGACATGCCAAAACGTCATACGATCAGCGGCAGCGACGCCGCCGAAGATGACGACATCTAAGCGATTAGCAGGATGCCGCCAGTTTGGCTCGTATGCATGATCTACGCATTGCTGGCTTTGCCGGCAGTCGTGTTCATATTGATGCTTATGATTGGCGGCTAATGGCCAATAAATGCGCACTGTAGAGGAATGGCGTGGCAAGACCGACGATTCAGCTATCCCAGCAAGGGTACGGCTGAGGGTTTTCACACGCGCCGATGGCCGTTGTGAAAAATGCGACAGCAAGCATCTTAAGACTCCGCAATTCGACCACATCATAGCACTCATCAATGGCGGTGAGAATCGTGAATCAAATCTCCAACTGTTGTGCGATATATGTCATAAGCTAAAGACGGCTGGCGATGTAGCTGAGAAAGCTACCATGTATCGTAAGAGACTGAAGGCGGTAGGAATTAAGAAACGCAAACGGACTATCGGTGGGAGGCGGTTCAATGGGGAGCCGATATTTCCTAAATGGAGGGACTGATGATTAGGCAAGGAACAGTGGTGTATTTGAAACGCAATCTTACCAGAAAACGCCCCAGACCGAAAGCAAAAGTTCTTTATTTGATGAAAGATACTGCGGGGGGTGTATGCTTAGACACGAGGCTTGAAGATTTCCGATATTGGAACGTAGCCGATCTTGAAAGAGCTAAGAGTCAAAAATATGACGATTCCAACCTGGACTAGCTCCAACGAACAATTATTAATTCAGCTATGGGCCGAAGGCATCCCGTCGAGAGAAATCGCCGCCGCATTGGGTCCACAATTTACCAGGAATGCTATTCTTGGCAGAGTTCACCGGATGAGGGGCCAAGGCGTGGAGTTCGCCGTGAGAAAAGACCTGAGACAAGGCCGCCCCAAGGGCAGCCGCAACAAGCGGCCAGTCAACTACTCGCCGCACACGCGATCAACCGCTAAGCTGGCGCCCACCCCTATTGTGGAATCGCCTATTGCTATTCCGCTATTTGAGGGGGTGTCGATTCTGGATGCCAGCCTTGGCCACTGCCGCGCCATTATTGGTCGTGACGATAGCCAGCATCGGTTGGTGATCTTCTGTGGGGCGCCGACAGTAGGTAAGACCTCATTCTGTCAGGGACACTTTGAGCGATTCTATCAACGGAGAATCTAATGCGCACCGAGTATGAGATGACCGACAAACAGCTATCAACGCTGCTTGATGCCTGTAAGCCCGCAATGTTCCTGAGCGGCGGGACGCCCATGTTTGACTCGCCCCAAGAGAACGCCAACCGGGCGTGGGCTAAGCTTGGTGATGAACTTGGCTTTGACTCCACTACAGTTGAACCTATCCCCGGCAAGCACCATAGATTCTTTACGGCCAACCCCAAATGACAGAACCCCCCAAGATACCCCTCAGCGCCATTGTAAAGGCCGTGGGTGAGCATTTCGGGGTGGGGGCTAAGGACCTATTGGGAGAGTCACGACATGCCTCAGTGATTATGCCAAGGCATATAATCTACTATCTGGCGATTCGGTTGATAGCTCATAAAAGCACCACAGGAATCAGTAGAGAGCTTGGCAGGGATCATTCTACGCTTATTCATGGTCGAGATAAGGTTGCTAAGATGCGCCGCGAGATTCCTGAGTTGGGCGCTGTCATAGATCAACTAGAGGCGAAGCTACGCAGCGGAACATATGTTGATAGCCGCACCAAGATTGTGGAGCTATCCCGCTCTTACATTGAGTCGCAATCAATCCCTAGCGACCCAGAGTGACTATAACACAATCAGTAGCGGCTTGCTGAACAATCAAATCTGTGTCTAAATAGAAGGAGGTCGCCTCTATAAAAGGCGACCTCCTGGAAAGGCGCTTCGCGTCTCCAGGCCATAACTGCTGAGACAGTCATGACCAACTCACCAATACCAATCATTCAAGACAAAATCAAGTCAGCGGGCAAAATATGCCTGTGGACCTAAGGCATTCGATCAGTCGTCGGCGGTTAGAAACGCCGGGGCGACTGATAACAATGCGCTACCGGGGGGCCTGACGCAGCGCGGCCCCGGTCCGAAAGGCGCGATGGGGCAGTCAGCAGAGCGGGGAATTGCTCTGAAAAGTTGGTGCCAAGCCAATCGCCGTCCCCGGTAGATTGGCGTCCGTAAGTGGGTCTGACGCTCGAAGGTCAGGTTCCCCGGACTAGGAACAGCCTCATTTAGTTGGGGCTGGTCGTCCTATGTCCGGTCATGGGCCATAACAACTCAAGGTCAGGTGGTGGAGATTAAGATGAAAGTAGGAAGCGACAGAACCGTTCCTGAAAGTCCATGCACAGCCTGTGGTCACAAACTGGACGGCGCCACCTGCGTGGGAGACGATAAAATGCCCAAGCCCGGAGATATTTCCGTTTGTATCCGCTGTGGCCACCTGATGGCCTTTGGCGATGACCTGATGCTACGGAACCTGACTAACGAGGAAATGCATGATGTTGCTGGTGATCCATACATTATTGCTATCCAGAAGGCTCGCGCCCAACTCGATAAGCGAGGCTAGTGATGGGCTATAAAACCACACGCAGCCAAATCGAACATGCAGCTACCACCGCCAAGCTAGATTCCTTTGACCAATTCTGGCTCGCTTATCCAAAACGCAAAGGCGCAAACCCGAAAGCTCAAGCGAAAAAAAAGTTCACCAAGCTAGTGGATTCCGGGGAAGATGCGGATAAGATTATCGCTGGCGCCAAAGCATACGCCGCTCAGGAGTCAGACAAAATCAACACCCCCTTCATTGCCCACGCTCTTACTTGGCTCAATGGACGCCGCTGGGAGGACTATGAGCCAGAACAACCCACCACAAACGGCCAGGGAAGGCCGCCAGCGAGCGTTTTTGTGGAGGTCGATACAGACCAGTGGAAAGCCTGGAAGGCCCACAAGAAGGTTCAGGGCAAAGGAATGCCGGAAACCAACTTCGACGGCAAAGGACGCATCCTGCGCGGCTGGTGGTTTGAGACAGAATGGCCTCCATCCCTAAGTAGCAATGCGGAGTAATTCTAATGGCCGACATGAGTAAAGTAGAGATGATTGTGTCTATGGTGGCCGAGAAAGAGAATGTTATCGAGCATACGATCATGTCGGATAGGCGTAATGCAAGTATAGTTCATGCAAGATACGTTGCGTTCTACTTGATATATACTTTAACCAACTTTTCTATGCCTGCAATAGGGCGAATGTTCGACAAGGATCATACAACTATACTTCATGGTATTAGGAGAATAGAGGCGGAGCGCAGGTCAAGCCCGGTATTCGATTCCACGATTAGGCACTACCACTCGATTCTCGGTCATAATCATCACCTGCACAACCCAGATCAGAATGTGAAATTGCCTCGGAAAAAAATAACCAAAATACCCATTGCGCCTCTTGAATCGACCAATTAGTTCCATTACTGTTGCTGTAAACAAGGAGAAAACAATGGTATTTAGGGTAGGCCAGAAAGTCGTTTGTATAGATGCTGACGGTGCCCCCAGGCTTAGCCTTGGTGCGATCTATACGATTAAAGATATTGATGGCCCCCGTTTGTTTTCCTGGCGGGGTAGAATTTACGAAAATGTTGGAATCTATCTAGAGGAAGCGATTTGTGAGGATGGCCATAAAGGGTTTGCGCCATTCCGCTTCCGTCCCGTAGTCGAAACCAAAACCGACATATCCATCTTCCAGAAGATGCTCACACCTAAGAAGGAGAAATCGAATGTTGTTTGATCCGAAGTGGGAGAAACTGGCCCCGGAAGAATTGCTTAAGATCGAGAACCTGATTGCGTGGTTGGAAACCAAGGACCCTACAGTAGCATACAGCTATATGGAGCCAACGTCGTGCTTGCTAGCACAGTATATTCGGGCGAGTGGATATCCCGATGCGCACTGCGGAGGATATTGGCTTGGTTTATCTACAGGGAGTGCCGATATTCTCATTCCAGAGGGACTTAAAGATATTGCATGGGAATGGCCGCGTACCTTTGGTGCCGCACTCAAGCGAGCGAAAGCATGGATTCGCTAGAAGAATGGGATCGCAACATAGCGCCGCTGCTGTTCAGCATATCGGCCGATCTATTCTGGATGGGCACTAAGGCTGACGATGTACTGCGGCGCGTCAAGCAACTGCTGCGTCGTCCTGAATGGGAATCTACAGCGCAAGCGGAGCTAGACAAGAGAATCGCTGAAACGCAGCAAATACTCGATCTGTTAAAGGAGGCTAGAAAAGCCTACGAGGAAAAGGAGACTTTCAAATGACAAGTCCAGCTATGGAGAAGTGGACCGCTGGGTGGCGACCGTCCACTTGGCCCCCTGAGATGATCGCCGCTGTGGAGGCGGAGCTAAAGCTCGATCCGAACCGCAGTGATTTATTGATTGCCAAGATCACCGATACATCGAAAGCCAGCGTGCTGAGAATACGCAATGCGATGGTAGCTGAAGGGGTGATTCCGCGTACTGACCCAAGACAGCGATTTGGTACGATTGATGATCGGCTTTGCACGGTAAAATATCACTTCAAGAAGCGCGCGAAAGTTGTGCAAGATAAAGATGGAAGAAGGGTTCATCCCTTGGGAATCAGCGACAGCCGAGCGATCAAAGTACCTGAAGGTAAGTTACTGTCGGATGTTTGCCGCGAAGGTGTTAGGATGGAGAACGAAACTGGATTGCGTCAGGACAAGGTGGCGGCAAAGATTGGGATTGGCAAAGCCAGCTACCGTCGAGGGCGCCTTATCATCATGCTTGCCGATAATCCCAACCTCACTGGTGGGAATAAGGAGGCTGTTCTAGGCGCCCTGAAGATGATGGACGAGCATCGAAGCACTGCCAATGCTTACTCCCTTGTCGAACATCTTGACCACGAAATGTGGGGCAAGAAAAAGCGTGTCCGCCGCGATCCTCGGACGATGAAGAAGCACATTGAGGGTTTTGAGACAACGCTTGCTGTTATCAACGAGGTTTGTTCTCGCGGCGCCGACGCAGAGATACCGTCTTTGACCAAGGCGGAGGTTCTTTCGGCTATGGAGCAACTGGAAGAAGCAATCGCCTCGCTCCGTGAACTCTACATCAAACTAGGCAGGAGAAATGACAATGACAGCTAAGGCATTCGATACCAGAGAGAAGATCGAGTGGATTCAGTGTAAGAATCTCTCGGTGGTTTGGGCACAGGCTCAGCGCACCCTTGACGCCAAGCACGCGCAGCGTATTGCTGACGAGCTTGACCCGGAGATGTTCGGCACGCTCGCGGTTACGCTGCCCAACGGCGATGGCATCTACCACGTCATCGACGGGCATCACCGTAAGGTTGCCATCGAAAGCAAGTTCGGTGGCAATGAGCGAGTGCCGTGTCAGGTGTTTGAGGCAACCGATCCGAAGCGGGCTGCGCAACTGTTCGATGCGATCAACTCGCACCGCAAGAATCTCTCCCCGGTGGAGGTGTTCAAGGTGCGCGTTACGGCTGGCGTTCCCGACGAAGTGGCCGTTAATAAAATCGTAGTTGCTTCTGGCTACGCTGTCAGTACGCACTATGAAAGTGATACGGCAATCTCTTGCGTTACCTCCTTGCTGCGGGTGTACCGTAGCTTTGGTCCGCAAGTGCTAGAGGATACGCTCAAAACGGTTCGCGCCACTTGGGGCGAAGATCGGCACGCTACCTATGGCGCAATTGTCAGTGGCTATGGCGAGTTCCTAGCTGAGTATGGCCGCCACATAGACTGGAAGCGGCTGCGGGAAAGCGTTGGCAAGAAGTACACTCCCGGTAAGCTGATGGCGACAGCCAAGAGTGCTCGCGAGATCACTGGCCACAATCTCTCGACCGCGATCAAGTCGCTGTTGATTACTGCGTACAATAAGAGCGCGGGCAAGAAACTGGAGCGCAAGCCCGGTGAATGACATTGGCCACAACGCACCGCCCGATATGGCGGTAACGGCAGAAGAGGTCGCTAATGACCTCAATGCCTTCCTGGGCGAGCACCCAGTCATAGAAAACGAGGACGATGCAAGAGCCGCTAAACTACTCATGGATAGGGGACGGCTATGCGTTGCCGATTTGGAGGATGAACGTGCGAAGAAAGTCCGTCCCCTTAGGGAGAGTATGGAGAGAATTAACGAACACTACAAGGCGCCAAAAACCATTCTGGAAAGCGTCCTTGGCGGGTTACGTGATCGAGTCACGGCGTACCTTAGAAAGGAGGAAGCGAAGAGAATTGAAGCAGCACGCGAAGCTGCTCGAATCGCTGAAGATGCTCAACGAAGGCTCGATGCGGCCAGACTCCTGGAGCAGGAAGCACTTGGAGCCTCTGATAGTGGAGAACTCGGCGTTGACCTCAAAGCTGCTGTGGTGGCTACAGACAGCGCCGGTCGAGATGCTGCCAAAGCGGCGCGTGAAGCAGCGAGGGCGGAAAGGGAAACGCACGTCAAGATCGGCGGGGGTATCGGCAGGTCGGCGTCGCTCCGCGAAAAAGAAACCTACACGGTAGTTGACGCCGTAGCGGCGCTACATGATATGGGAACGGATGACGATATTGATGCCGCGATCATAAAAAAGGCGCGGTCTTATTATCGACTCCACAAGAAAGCGCCGGAAGGCGTCACCAGAACAACAGAAGAGAGGATATAATGCTTTACAACCAAAAATGGGAACGAAAGTCAGATACAAAGCCAAACGCGCTCTCACTTGCTGGCCTTATCCAGTGGCTCGAATCGCAAGATTCTAGAACCGAGTACACATACTCTAGCCTTAATGACTGTTTGCTTGCACGTTATTTCAGAGCAAGCGGATACCGTTTGGCCTCGGTGGGTATTGGCAACTTCAGTTACTCGTGGTGTTTTCTGCCGCCATCATTCAGCGCTAGGTATCCCCACATTATGGATGATGTTGCCGTTGGGCAACCACGAACTTATGGTGATGCGTTAGCCCGCGCTCGCGCTCGACTGAAACAGGATCAATCATGACCGCACCGATTATGATTACCGTTGCCCAAAAGGACGCTCCTAAACAAGGCGCCAAGACGTTCAAGATTACCGATGATGGCGGCGTTCAGTGGTATATGTGGCTCGATCAATGGGGTCATGTCCAAGCTGGCGATATGCTCCGTGTCGAATCCTATAAGACCAAGCCGTTCCAAGGCAACGATTACCACTACATCGACAAGTATGTGTCAATGAATGGTGGTCAGCCGCAGCCTGCGGCGCCGACGCGCATTACATCGTCAGCGAGGCCGCATAATCCTGCTCCAATGCGACCGCCCGTAGCGCCACCGGCACCTTACGTTCCGCCGCCGCCACAAAACAAGGACAAGCATATCTATGTCTGCGGCGTAGTGAACAATCTGCTGTCAAATCCCAATTTTATTGTCGAGAGCATAACCGATCAGTGGCTCATAGAAATGACACAGATAGCCATGAGGGCTTACGATCAAACACTTGGCCGGAAGATGATAACGACTGGCGCTGATTTTAGGGAGGAAATAGGGGACGAGATACCTTCTTTTGAGAAGGCGCCATTTTAGGACAATAACAACAAGTCAACCGGGAATTGAACGATGAAGATCACCCGCGCAGTTGTTGCCTGTTGGCCTTTCCTATGGAGCGGGATTTCCGCTGGTATGTTTCTACAGGAGAGGGCGTTATTCCCGACTCTTACGCCCGATTATTTGATGCCCATCATGTTCGGTTTTCTTTTCTCAATGATGCTCACAATGGTCATCAGGGTTTTTATTTGGGTTATGTTTGAGCATGGAAAACTCTGAGTAATGGAGAATCTGGTGAGGAATCTCACGGCGCCCAATCTTGAGCTTGAGAAAGCTGAACAGCGAACTCCACCCGGTATGGCGTTTTGGGCTGGCACTGGTCCAGCGTTCATGACGTGCGGTAAGTGCAGTAACTACGGTTACTGGTATGAGAACAGCAAAGGCGATAGACGTAACAGAACTAAAGGATGTGCGCTGTATTGGAAGCAAATGCATAAACATGCAGAGCGCTCGATCCCAGAGAATACCGCCGCCTGTAAATACTTCGAATCCCTCATACAAAAGGATAACAGTAATGCATGACGGCGAGAATCGACCACTAAGCGAAATCTACGCTGAGGCCGGTGAGGATTGGAGTAGTAAAGAGGCTGCTGCTCAGCTTTTGGAGGAAACGAAATCTGCCATCATGGCACAGCGCCAAGCTATGCTACCTGAGATGCCCGTAAACAGGGCAGAGCAGATCGTAAAAGCTTCTCCAGACTGGCATGACCATATCGAGAAGATAGTAGAAGCACGTCGCGTAGCCAACTTAGCCAAGATCGAGTTGGAGGTTATCAGGATGCGATTCAACGAACAGAATAACATCCAAGCAAACGCTCGTTTAGAAATGAAAATGACCTCATGAGCGTTAAATGTCCCTACTGTGGAGGTCCCATGCAAAACTTGGAGGCCGATTACAATCTAACCACACGCCAGAAAGCCATATTCAATGAGGTGATGAAAAGCAGCAGAAACGGAGTATCGCAAGAACAGCTTATGTCTAAGTTCTTCAAGCGTAAATCGGACATAAGCCTACGAACAGCGGTGCATAACATCAACAAGAAGATAGCACCGATCTTTATCGAATCGAGAGACAAGCTATATCGGGTAAGGGAGGGAGGGAGTGCCGCAGAATGATCCCTTTGTACTCCTCACGGCGTACCTTTGGGCGGGTAAAATTAGGCGCGGAGAAATCATTCTAGAGAATCAACAGGAGAAAGCAATGTTAGATAAAACCAAGGCCAAAGATAAGGTTGAGAAGCCTACAAGTACTAATGTGGTTATTGCGCCGCTCAACTTCCAAAGCTCAAAAATAAGAATCGAAGGTGCGTCGCCATATGTGATGAATGCGTTCTCAAGTGGCAATCGCGATAAGATGATAGCAAATCAAGAGGCCGGATCGCGCTCTAAGAAGGGTGCCAAGCGTGAGCCAAAAGACTTCAATGCGATCTATGAAGGTGCCAAGCATTATTCCCGAGAGGGTTGGTTAGGAATCCCGGCATCTGGGTTACGGAGCGCCATGATTTCAGCGTGCAAAGTTGCCGGTTTTCATATGTCCAAAGGCAAGCTTTGCGTGTTTGTCGAGCCTGATGGTTTTGACAAGAACACCGGAGAGCCGCTTGTGAGAATCTATGGTGAGCCGACTCGACGCGACTTGCATGTAAAGCTCGCTAATGGCTCCAGCGATGTTCTCGCGCGACCGTTCTTCGATAAATGGCACGCCGAACCCACCGTAACGTGGGATGCTGATATGTTTTCGGCACAGGATGTTGTGAATCTTCTCGTTCGTGCTGGAAGGCAAGTTGGTATTGGCGCCGGTCGGCACGACAGCAAAATGTCCACCGGAATGGGGTGGGGGTGCTTCACCGTGAAAGCAACCTAATGCCCTCCTTTACACAAAAGGACGCTGCAAACTTGGCCCTTTGGGTTTCTGCTGGAGCTACTATTGTAGCGGTAATTGGGACTTTTATTCTTGTAGGTCCAGGAACCGTTGTCGGCGGAATCGTTGGTGGCCTATTTGGTGGATGCGCATATATGGCTTACGGGAGATATGCATGATTCACCGACGCGGGTTGCTACTCAATCTAGCTGGCGCACTGGCCGCGCCAGCGATTGTACCCTACGCGAATCTGATGCCAGTAAGGGTAATTCCTACCCCAGTAAGGGTAATTCCTACCCCAGTAAGGGTAATTCCTACCCCAGTAAGGGTAATTCCTACCAATGTATCGCCATATCTCACCTTCCCAGCTTTTGCCGCTTCTAGCCACTATCGAACCCACCCCGGACCAACAAAGCATACCTGTGACTATTCCTCAGTCGAGGAATGGCTATGGCCAGAACTGCGAAATGGAAAGGCGACCACATCAACTTTGTGGACATGGAAAAGGAGGGCGTTTCCTGAATATGTGAATCATCCTTCCACATGGGGCAAGTGGCGCCCACTCGCAGGCTATGACAAGCACGGCAATTACATCGTTGATCTTTGCTGGGTACATCCAGGTAAAAGATGCGAGGGATACCTATCTCTGCCGCCAGAAGTCAAACTTGTTGATAAAGTACCATCTAACTACACCATCCAAGTGGATTACTGAAACAGGAGAAGCATAATGACGATTCAGAGTGAGCTAGAAGCCCTTCGGGGCGATGATGGCCTCATTCACGCCGAAGAGGCCGTGGAGTGGGCAGCAAAACACCCCAAATCTGCTCTGTATGCCCACCTCGAATGGGACGATAAGAAAGCAGGCCATCAGTATCGTATTTGG
>Ga0210397_10000089_pt1 | contig 73919 bp, 44 predicted proteins | sample IncBWH2OmetaG_FD_160126 | JGI IMG/M metagenome (GOLD analysis project Ga0210397, IMG submission 160126) | Forest soil microbial communities from Barre Woods Harvard Forest LTER site, Petersham, Massachusetts, United States - Inc-BW-H-2-O ...
CGCCGACGTCATCCTGGTGGTCGGCGCCAAGAACAGCTCGAACTCCAACCGCCTGGTCGAGATCGGCACCGAGGAAGGCATTCCGAGCTACCTCCTCGCCGACGGCAGCGAGCTGCGGCCAGAATGGGTCAAGGGCAAGCACGCGGTGGGCCTGACCGCCGGCGCCAGCGCGCCCGAGAAGCTGGTCGAGGACGTGATCGACGCCCTCGCCCGCATCGAGAAGGTCGATGTCGTGCTGATGGACGGCAAGAAAGAGCATATCGAATTCCGCCTGCCGGCGGAGTTGCGCAACGACCGCGCCCCTGCTGCTTAAGGAGAGATAACGTGGGTATTCCGGTTCAGCAGGCGGCGCGCATCGGCGCCTATGTGATGAAGCAGCACCTCACGGGCAGGAAGCGCTATCCCTTGGTGCTGATGCTGGAGCCCTTGTTCCGCTGCAACCTCGCCTGCGCCGGCTGCGGCAAGATCGACTATCCCGACGACATCCTGAACCAGCGCCTGTCCTACCAGGAATGCATGGACGCGATGGACGAGTGCGGCGCGCCGGCCGTGTCGATCGCCGGCGGCGAGCCGCTGCTGCACCGCGAGATGCCGCAGATCGTTCAAGGCTTCCTGGACCGCAACAAATTCGTCATCCTGTGCACCAACGCGCTTTTGATGACCAAGAAGATCGAGCAGTACAAGCCGCACCCGAACTTCACCTGGTCGATCCATCTCGACGGCGACAAGGCGATGCACGATCACTCCGTGTGCCTCGACGGCGTCTACGAGAAGGCGATCGACGCGATCAAGCTCGCCAAGTCCAAGGGCTTCCGCACCCAGATCAATTGCACGCTGTTCTCGAACGCCATTCCGGAGCGCGTCGCCAAGTTCTTCGACACCATGATGGAGATGGGGCTCGACGGCATCACGATCTCGCCCGGCTATGCCTATGAGCGCGCGCCGGACCAGGACAGCTTCCTCAACCGCGAGAAGACCAAGATGCTGTTCCGCGACATCCTTTCGCGCGGCAATGGCGGTAAGAACTGGGAGTTCACCCAGAGCTCGCTGTTCCTCGATTTCCTCGCCGGCAACCAGACCTATGAGTGCACGCCGTGGTCGATGCCGCTGCGCTGCGTCTTCGGCTGGCAGAAGCCCTGCTACCTGCTCGGCGAAGGCTATGTGAAGACCTTCAAGGAACTGATCGACGGCACCGACTGGGACAAGTACGGCGTCGGCAAGTACGAGAAGTGCCAGGACTGCATGGTGCATTGCGGCTTCGAGGGCACCGCGGTGATCGATTCGATCAAGAACCCCTACAAGCTGATCCCGCTCGCCGTGCGCGGCGTGAAGACCTCGGGCCCGATGAAGCCCGACATCTCGACCGCCAACCAGCGGCCGGCCGAGTTCGTGTTCTCGCAACATGTCGAGAACAAGCTAGCCGAGGTACGGGCAGCCAAGACCCGGCCCCAGAAGCTTACGACAGCGCAGTAGCGCGCGCACGGCGCGGCCGGCCTCGCGGCCGGTCTTCATCAGATCCGGGATTTGACCGGGCTCGCCGGCGACCGAGCCCAGCACGCGCACCAGGCGGATGCGGCCGCTCGGCTTCAGCGGCAGCAGCGCCGCCGGCGGCAGGCCGCGCGTCGCCGCGTCGGAGATCGCGCGGATGGCGACGAAGGGAATGCCGTGGCGCCGGGCGATCCGCGCCGCGATATGGGACTCGGTGTCGACCGCCGCGCCGCCGGAGAGCGCGAACAGCCGCTTTTTGCCTTCGATATGGCTGACGATCTCGCCATGGCCGGCAAGGACCGCCGACTTGGCATGCGGCAGCTTGGCGCGCAGCACGGCGGTCCACCCGGCATCGGTCGGATAGCGTTCGTCGCCATGCACGACGTGGCTGGCGACGACGACGTCGCCGATCTTGAGCAGCGGCGCCAGCGCGCCGGCGATGCCGAAGCTGACGATGCCCCGCGCGCCCTTGGCGACCGCGTCTTCCAGGCGCTGTGCCAGTAGTTCGGCGTCGCCGGCGCCGATGACGGGTGTTGTCTTGGCGCGCCGCGCGATGCGCGCCTCGCGCGCGAGGCCGGTGACGGCGATGACGGTCACGAGTGAACCCAAATACCGTTGTCATCCCCGGCGAGCATCGCGCAGCGATGCGAGGGAAGGGGACCCAGGCGGTCAAGCGCCTGAGGCGCGTACAGCCCTGGGTCCCCTTCCCTCGCCGCTACGCGGCTCGCCGGGGATGACAGGTGGTGCATGAATTAAAGACCGTAGCCTACGTGTTTCGAATTCCCCGCCTTGAGGTTTCGATACCGCGCCACGGCCCAGAGCGGGAAGAATTTCGGGTAGCCGTGGTAGCGCAGGTAGAAGACGCGCGGGAAACCGCCGCCGGTGTAGTGCTCCTGCGGCCACAGCCCGTCCGCGGCCTGCGTCCGTTCGAGATAGCGGATGCCGCGCGCGACGGACGCGTCGTCGACCTCGCCCGCCGCCATCAGGCCGAGCAGCGCCCAGGCGGTCTGCGACGCGGTCGAGGGCGCAGGCTCATACCCTTTGTAATCGAGCTTGTAGGAATTGCAGTCCTCGCCCCAGCCGCCGTCTTCGTTCTGGATCTGCTTGAGCCAGTCCGCGGCGCGCCGCATCGCGGGATCGCTTTGCGCCAGGCCCGCGGCGTTGAGCCCCGCGAGCGCCGACCACGTGCCGTAGACGTAGTTGACGCCCCAGCGGCCGAACCAGCTGCCGTCGGGCAATTGCGAGCGGCGCAGAAATTCGATACCGGCCCTGACGTGCGGATCGCCGGGCGTGGCGCCGAGCTGCATCAGCATGCCGATGCAGCGGCCGGTGACATCGTCGGTCGGCGGATCGAGCAGCGCGCCGTGATCGGCGAACGGAATGTTGTTCAAATAGTAATAGGCGTTGTCGGCATCGAAGGCGCCCCAGCCGCCATTGCGGCTCTGCAGGCCTTCGACCCATTCGCGGCCCCGCGCGATCGGCATCTTGTAATCGGCGGACGGCGCGGCGCGCTCGCGGGCGCGGTCGAGCGCCATCACCACCACGGCGGTGTCGTCGAGATCGGGATAATGGGCGTTGTTGTACTGGAAGGCCCAGCCGCCGGGGCGCACATCGGGGCGTTCCTCGGCCCAGTCGCCCTTCACGTCGAGCACCTGGCGGTGTTCGAGCCATGCCAGGCTCTTGGCCACGGCGGCGTCCGCGGCGGCGTCCTTGGCCTCCATCAGCGCATGCGCCACCAGCGCCGTGTCCCACACCGGCGAGACGCAGGGCTGGCAATAGGCCTCGTCGTCCTTGATCACGAGCAGCAACTCGACCGCTTTGCGCGCCACGGCGCGGCGCGGATCGTCCGGCGGCACGCCCAACACGTCGTACAGCATCACGCTGTTGGCCATGGCGGGATAGATGGCGCCGAGCCCGTCCTCGCCATTGAGCCGTTCGGTCGTCCAGTCGACGCATCTGTCGATGGCGCGCCGGCGCAAGCCCTTGGGCCACGGTACGACCTTCAAGACCTTGTCGAGCGTGTTGAAGAAGAACGACCAGCCGGCCGATTGGTGCGGCGCGCGCGGGCTGATCACCGGGACGCCCGCGACGAACAGCTCGGGCACATGGATGCGCCTCGGATTGCGCGCCACCGGCCTCAGCGCGGCCAGCACCAGCAGCGGCACGATCACGGTGCGCGCCCAGTACGACATCTTGGAAAGATGGATCGGGAACCAGCGCGGCAGCAGGATGAGCTCGACCGGCACGGTCGGAACGTTCTGCCAGGACGTCTCGCCGTAAAGCGCCAGCAGGATGCGGGTGAAGACATTCGCCTTGATGGCGCCGCCGCGGGCGCGGATCGCATCGCGGGCACGCACCATGTGCGGCGCGCCGATATCGTCGCCGATCATCTTGAGTGCAAAATAGGCCTTCACGGTGGCCGAGATGTCGAACGCCCCGGCGTGATAGAGCGGCCAGCCGCCATGTTCGCCCTGAATGCGGCGGAGATAATTGCCGATCTTACGCTCGAGCTCGAGGTTCGGCGTCTCCGCCAGGTAATGCACCAGCAGGACGTATTCGGACGGGATGGTGGCGTCGGCCTCGAGCTCGAACACCCAATGGCCGTTGTCGCGCTGCGCCTTGAGCAGTGCTGCAGTAGCGTCGCCGAGCATGCGGTCGACGGCGATCGTCCCTTCGCGTTCGATGACCATCTGGTTCATGGGCCGATTATACGGAGCTTCGCGCCAGAGCCAATCGCGCCGCCGCGTGGCCGGAGCGGACGGCGCCCTCGATGGTGGCGGGCAGGCCCGTGTCGGTCCAGTCGCCGGCCAGCAGCAGGTTCGCCCGGCGCGTCACGGGGCCGGGGCGCAGGCGCTGCTGCTCCGGCGTCGCGGCGAAGGTGGCACGGCGCTCCTTGACGATCTGCCAGGGCGGCAGCTCGGCGGGCAGGTGCAGCACTTTGGACACATCGGCCCAGAATCGCTTCGCCAGCGCCTCGCGATCATCGTCGACGATGGCGTCGGCGCCGCTGACGGTGATCGAGATCCGGTCTTCAAAGGGGAATATCCACTGCACCGCGCCGCCGATCACGCCCAGCATCGGCGGCAGGCCCGCCGGCGCCGCGATCTTGAAATGCGCGTTGACGATGGCGCGGAAATCTTCGGGTGCCACGATATCCGGCAGCAATTCTTTGGCCGCCCAGGGCGGCACGGCGAGGATGACGGTATCGGCCGCGGCGACGGGGATCGTCTCGCCGGGAAGCTGCAAAGACGCGATGCGCTCGTCCTCGAAGCCCAGGGCGCGGACGCGCTGGCCGATGCGAATGTCCGCCCCCCTCGCCGCGAGGAATTTCACCGCCGGATCGACGAAGGCGGCGGCCAGCGACGGATGGGCGACGCGGATGCGATAGGCGCTGCCGCCCCTGGCGAAGGTTTCGCGCACCAGCGCACCGGCGAGGGCCGCGGACGCGGTCTCGGGCTCGGTGTTGAGCGCGCCGATGAAGAAGGGATGCAGCAGCCGTTCCCAGAGCGGGCCGCGACAGGTCAGCACGTCGCCGATGCGCTTGTCCGGCCCGGCGAATAGCAGCCTGGCCAGCGGCAGGTAATCGGCCGGCCGCGTTCCGGGAACGCGGCGCTTGGCATCGAACAGCCAGAACGGAATCGGCCCCTCGTCCGGCGCGATGGTCCAGCGCGCGCCGCTGTCGATATCGACGAAGGAGGTGCGCGACTTGTTCGGACCGATGAGGCCGGCGCGGCCGCCGATCGTGTCCAGATAGGCCATCACGGCTTGGTTGCCGGAGAGCACGAAATGGTTGCCATTGTCGATCACCGAGCCCAGAACCGGGTCGAAATAGGAGCGGCAGCGGCCGCCCGCCTGCGGCGCACCTTCGAGCAGCACGACATGCTTGCCCGCCTGCGCCAGCATCACGGCAGCGGACAGGCCGGCGAGGCCGCCGCCGACGACGACATATTTCATGGCGGCCTTGCCGGCCGCGAGGGCCGTGCTCATCCGAACAGCCCGTGACGCAGGACGATGGCAAGCAGCCTGGGCTTGCTCAAGCTGACGCGCCTGCGCGGCGGCGCCCAGCCGACGGCTTCGGTCCGGCGCAAAATCTCCTCGTACACCGCGCCCATCAGGCGCGGCGTGCCGATGCGGCCGCGCGGGCGCCGGGCCAGCACCGCGGCGGTCGCCGCATAGTGCCCATGCGCGTCGCGCGCCACCTGCTTGCAGACGCCGTCGATGCGCGGATCGGCGATGACGGCCTTGGGATCCTGCGCCGCGATGCCGGCGGCGGCGATATACTCGCGCGGCAGGTAGAGCCGGCCGATGCCGGCGTCCTCGTCGATGTCGCGCAGGATGTTGGTGAGCTGCAGCCCCCGTCCCAGATGATGCGCCAGCACGAAGCCCGGCTCTTCGTCCATGCCGAAGACCTTGATCGACAGGCGCCCGACGGCGCTGGCGACGCGCTCGCAATACAGATCGAGCGTCGCGAGGTCGGGCGCGACGATGTCTTGCGCGACGTCCATGTCCATGCCGTCGATGACGGTGAGAAAATCCGCCTTGCGCAGGCCGTAGCGCGCGACATGGGCTGCGAGAAATTCGATGCGCGCCGGCGGGCGGCCGTCATAAAGCTCGTCGAGATCGACGCGCCATTGGACCAGCGCGGCGTTGCGCTCCGCCCTCGTGCCGATGCCGTCGTCGGCGATGTCGTCGACGATGCGGCAGAAACCGTAGATCGCGAACATGGCTTCGCGCTCGGCCTTCGGCATCAGCCGCATGGCCGAATAGAACGAGCTGTTGGACGCCTTCTGCTGGGCGGCGGCGATGACGGTTTCGGGTTCGCTCATGGACGCTGGACTTGTTCGACGCCGCCCCTTTTAGGGCGAAGTCGGGCGCCTGCAAACCGCATCAGGGCGCGCAGAAGGAGCCCGGGCATCTCGCCGCGGCGATGGTGGACGCGCTCGCTGAGCGGATCGCGGCTCAGGAGGCGCCGGTCGAGGTCCTCCGCCAGGGTCTGGATGACGCTGACCTCGAGGGCGAGGCGGCGGTCCCTGATCTGCGCCGCGAAAGGCCGGGACCGGTCCAGGAGGCCGGCAGTGCGGTGGGCAAGTCCAGCCAGGACGGCGCGCAGGGCGGGCGGCGCCTTGGGCTGGGCCAGGACCTCGACCGAAAGGCCGGCGGGCCCAAGGACGTCCAGCGGCAGGTAGACCCGGCCGAGTTCGCGATAGTCCTTGGCACAATCCTGCAGGTGATTGATCACCTGCAGCGCGGCGCATAGCGCGTCGTTGGCCGGCCAGGCGGCACGGCTCTCGCCATGGACATCGAGCACGAAGCGCCCGACCGGCATCGCCGAATAGCGGCAATAGTCGATCAGCTCGTCCCAGCTCGCATAACGCGTCTTGCTGCAGTCGCGGCGGAAGGCTTCGAGCAGGTCGAGGGCATGCTGGCTGGAAAGCCCGCGGGCGGCGAGGACGCGGCGCAGCGTCGCGGCCTCAGGCGAGACGTCGGACTCGCCGGCGACGCCGGCCCGCATCTGCTCCAGCAGCGCGAGCTTGGCGCCCGGTGTCGCGCCGGGATTGTCGGCAACATCGTCGGCGGCGCGGGCGAAATTGTAGAACGCCATGATCGCGGGACGATGCTTCCTGGCGATCAGCACCGAGGCGACGGGGAAATTCTCGTCCTTATGGCTCTTGCCCGAGGCGAGGTCGGCGGCGGTCATACTTGCCCCGCCGCTTGCGCCCGGCCCTTCCACATGCCGCCCTTACCGCGCCAGTGCTGCACCGCCGAGTCGAGCGTGAACAGCGCGTAGACGAGGCCGATCAGCGGCAGGGCAAGGCCCCAGAGCGGCGAGACGCGGTAGAATTTGGCGATCGGCTGGAAGGCCAGCGTCATTGCGGCCCAGGCGAGGATCCCGGAGGCCTGCGCCCCGTCGCGCGCGAAGATCGCCAGCAGCGGCGCCGCGCCATAGACCGCGATCATGCCGACGAACGTGCCCAGCAACGCCAGGGGCGAATAGCCGAGCTGCGCGTAGGCGCTGCGCGCCACCATCTGGCGGATCTCCGCCATGCCCCGATAGGGGCGGATGCTGGCGGCGCGTTCGGTGAGGCCGAGCCAGATCGGGCCCTGCGCCTTCAGCGCCCGGCCAAGGGCGCAATCGTCGATGATCTCGGAACGGATGGCGTCGATGCCGCCGGCGCGTTCCAGCGCCTCGCGGCGCGCCAGCATGCAGCCGCCGGCCGCGGCGGCGGTTTTCTTCCCGGGATCGTTCACCCAGGCGAACGGATAGAGCATGTCGAAGAAGAAGACGAAGGCGGGGATCAGATAGGCCTCCGCCCAGCTTGTGCAATGCAGCTTCACCATCAGCGAGGTCAGCACCAGCCCGCCGCCTTCCGCGCGCGCCACCAGATGGCGCAGATTGTCGGGCCCGTGTTCGATGTCGGCGTCGGCGAGCCAGAGGTAATCCGGCGCCCCCGCCGCCAGGGCGCCCTGCTTCATCGCCCACAGCTTGCCGGTCCAGCCCGGCGGCCGCGGCGCGCCCGTCAGCACGCTCAGGCGGCCGGCGCCCGGCAGAGCGCGCGCCGCCTCGGCGGTGCCGTCGCTGCTCTGGTCGTCGACCAGGACGACCTGGAAGGCACCCGGATAATCCTGCGCCAACAGGCTGCCGACGGTGCGCGCCACGACGTCCGCCTCGTTGCGCGCCGGCACCACGGCGACCACCGACGGCCACAAGGCTGGTTGTGACGGCGCGTTCGCGTCGTCGCGCTCGGCCATCACCCAGAACATGCCGCGGCCGGCCAGCAGATAGAGCCAGATGGCGACGGGAATGAGGGCGAGAAGCGCGATCATTTGAGGTAACCGGCAGCGCGGAACCAGCTCACCGCGTCCGCGATCGCATCCTGCCACGGCCGCGCCGTGAAACCGAGCTCGCGCGCCGCCTTGGCGGAGGAGAAGAACATGTGGTGCCGCGACATGTTCAGTGCATCGACGGTGAGCATCGGTTCCTTGCCGGTAAACCGCGCCGCGAACTCGGCGCCGAACGCCAGCGGATAGAGCGGGCCGCGCGGCAGCTGAAGGCGCGGCGGCGTGCGTCCCACGAGCGGCGCGATGACGCCGAGCATGTCCTTCAGCCGCACATCGGCGCCGCCGAGGATGTAATTCTCGCCGATGCGGCCCTTGTCGAGCGCCAGGAGGTGGCCGTGCGCCACGTCGTCGACATGCACGAGGTTGAGCCCGGTATCGACGAAGGCCGGCATGCCGCCATTGGCCGCCTGCACGATGATGCGCCCCGTGGGCGTCGGCTTGACGTCGCGCGGCCCGATCGGGGTCGAAGGGCTGACGATCACGGCCGGGAGGCCCTCGCCCACCATGCGCTCGACCAGGCGCTCGGCGACCAGTTTGCTCTTCTTGTACGCGCCGATGACCGTCTGGGGTGTGTGGCGCGAGGTTTCGTCGACCGCCCGGCCATGCAGCGGCTTCAGGGCGGCGACGCTGGAGGTGTAGACGATGCGCTCGACCCCGACGGCACGGGCCGCCTCCATCACGGCGCGGGCGCCGTCGAGGTTGTTGCGCACGATCTCCTCAGGATCGCGGGCCCAGATGCGATAGTCGGCGGCGACGTGGAAGACGTTGCGCACACCCGCCATCGCCGCGATCATCGAAGCGCGGTCGCGCATGTCGCCCTCGACGATCTCGCAATCGAGATCCGTCACATTGATGCGCACGCTGGTGGCGCGCATCAGCACGCGCACGCGGTCGCCGCGGGCCGCCAGCGCGCGCGCCACCGCCGAGCCGACGAAGCCCGAAGCGCCGGTGACGAGGACGGGATCGCCCATCAGGCTGACGCCGAAACGGCGAGGGCGCGGCGGCCCTCGAAGAACTGCCAGGCCAGCAGCACAGGCACGCCGACGACCACGTCGCGGGCCCGCTTGAGCAGCGAGACGGCGAGGCCAACCTCGGATGGCAGCCCGAACAGCGGCATCAGCGCGGCATAGCCGGCCTCCTGCACGCCGATGGCGGCGGGAATGAAGACGGTGGCGCTGCGCAGGGCGGCAAGCAGCGCTTCGATGGCCAGCGCCGAGAAGAAATCGAGCCGTGCGCCGATCAGCCGGACACTGAGCCAGATCAGGCCGCCGGCGGCGATCCAGGAGACAAGATGGATGGTCGAGGACAGCGCCAGGCGCGCGGGCGACGCGTACATCGCGCGCATCTGCTCGCCGAAGGCGGCGGTGTGCTTCAGCGCCGCGGGCGCGAAGCGACCGGCGAGGCGCTCGGCCAGGGCGCTGCCGCGCTGCTGCAACACGACGAAAGCGGCGATGCCCGGCACCAGCAACAGCGTGCCGAGGATCAGGCCGTCGACATAGGGCGCGGTGGCGGATGACGCGCGCAGCTGCGCAATGCACAGGGCGATGCCGATCAGGATGAAGACGATCTGTGCCATCAGCTCGGTGGTGACGTCGGTGATGGCCGAGGCAAAGGCAAGCGGCGGCGCCACCCCGCGCAGGATCACGGCGCGGGCACCGATGACGATGCCGCCGAGCTGCGAGAACGGCAGGATATCGCCGGCGCTGTCGCGCGTCTGACGGCCGATGGCGAAGGTGAGAAAATCGCGCCAGCCGCCATGCGGGATCAGCATCAGCCAGGCGCTGCCCAGCATCGCGACGACGGCGAGACCGGCGACCAGCAGGAGCGCGAAGCCCGCGAAGCCGACCGCGGCGATCGCGGCCCACACCGGTTCGACGCCGATATGGAACAGCAGCCAGACCAGCAGGGCGAACCCGGCCAGGGTCGCGGCGATGACACCGAGCTTCGCCTTCATGGCCGGGTCAGGCGGCGGCCCGCTTCGGTCCGAAGAATCTGCGGAACGTGCGGATCATGAACGGCACGAAACGCGGCCGTTTCAGGCGCGGGTCCCAGACGCCGAGGCGGCGGTCGTTCTCCGCCAGGCAGGTGTCCATCAGCTTGAAGATGTCGATCTCGTCGCCGCCGAGCTGGCTGGCGCCGTTGACGGTGAAATTGTTGTCCTGCTGGCCGTTGCTGACGTCCGAGGCGATGCCGATGCGCTCGTAGACGAGGAACGCCCAGACCGCGAGGACCTTCAGCTCGAACCAGGGCCGGCGCCACAACGGCATGTTGCGGCGGTACCAGGCGACCCAGTTGACGAAGAACAGGATGTGGCGGCCTTCCTCGTGCACCACGGGCTCGAAGGTGTCGACCAGGTCGGCCGGGAAGAAGCCCGACTGTTTCGCGGTCTCGAACAGGCCGAAGGCGAAGAAGCTGTCGATGCACTCGCTGTAGCCGGTGACCATGAAGGCCCATTCGGGATTCGTCGGGCGCGGGTAGGCCGGCTCGGGCGCCAGCTTGATGCCGTAGGCCTCGACCAGGTTGGACAGCACGTAGCGGTGGCGGCGCTCCTCGAAGCCGTTGAGCTCGACCGCCTTGCGCAGCAACGGATCGGCGACCAGTTCGGCATAGGTGCAGACGTTGAGCCCGGCGCGGTTCTCGGTCTGCACTGCGATGTCCCAGATCGGCAGGGCGGTGATGCGCGCCTGGGTGTCGGCATCGAGCTTCGGCCAGTCGATCACGGCGGGGCGGTAGGGATTGAAACTGTCGAGCAGCGTCTTGCAGAACAGCCGCTTGTGTTCCTCGCTACCCCAACGGATGCGGCCCTCCGGCACGGCGGGGCCGGTACCGGTAATTTCGGGAAAGGTCAGTGCCGTCATGGTCGCGTCCGCTTGGAACTGGTGATTCTACAAAGGGTGGCCTCGCCGCCAAGGCCCTAGAAATTGCTTAACGGATATAGGGACTTGGCGACGGCTCGGCCATAGCAGACCGAGCCGATTTCCGCAAAGGCGAAGGCCGGGAGCCGCTTAGTGGCGGCGGTCTTGCGCACCGTGCCAGATGGCGGCGATCTCAACGCCGTCACGCGGCGTGAACTTATATTGGATGACATAAGGCCGAGCGGTCATCAGCTCTCGCGTATCCGGGCGTGCGATGCGGCGTCCACGCCGCGGAAAAAGTGCCAGGCCATCGCATGCGGCGTATAGCGCCAAAAGCATCCGGCTGGCCGCCTTGGGATTGTCCCGGGCAATGTGGCGATAAATCTTCGTCAAATCGCGAACCGCGCGGCGAGAATACGTTACTCGCATTCCGGCGGCGGCAGTTCGCGATCCGTGCCAAGCGATTCAATCCAAAGCCGCACCTTTTCAGCCGGCACCATTCTGCCTGCCGCGATATCGGCGAGTCCCTCGTCGACGGCCGCCAAATAATCCGCTTGCTCTTCGGGCGTCAGCTTTTCGAATTGAAACCAGTTTTCCGATTCGGCTTCGGCGACGGGCTCAGGGACGGGTTTAGGTGCCATAAGGCTAATATTACGCCCTGCAGAAAGCACTTTCCAGAGCCATTGCACGTTCAAGTTGTCCGTCAAAAATCCGCGAAGCCGCCCTTGGCGATGGCGGAATTGCGCGAGGCTTCGACGACGCGGGGGGCGACGAGCGCGTCGCGCTCCTCGGCGTAGCGGTAGCCGGGCGCGCTGCCGGGATAGGAGCCTGTGGCGGGGTGGAGATAGAGCTCGCTGAGGCCCTCCGGAAGATTCTCGATCAGGCCGAGCACCCGCGACGCCGTCATGGCGCCAGACCAGGCGAGGCCGAAGACCTGGTCGGGCACGACGAGGCCCGCAGCTCGAAAACGGGCGCGCGCGAGCTTCGCCCAGGGCGTCGTCGCCAGCGCGAACGGCAACTTGGCGCGCGGCTCGGCCCGGCGCAGCACGTCATGGGGCTCCAGCGGCACGCGGATGGCGCGCAGGCCATAGCGCTTGCCGATGCGCAGGATCGCCGAGGCGATGGTCGGGTGCAGGTGGAAATGCTTGTGGGTGTTGACGTGGTCGAGCGCGAGGCCGGTGGCGCGGAAGGCATCGAACTGTGCCTCGATTTCCGCCTCGATTTGGCGGCGCACGGCGGGGAAGAAGAACATGTTCGCGGCGGCGCGCGCCATGGCGTTGCGGAAATTGCCGCTCGCGTCGACGAGGTCCGGCACGGCGGCGGCGGGCAGCGTCGGCCTGCCGTCCACCAGGACAAGGTGAAGACCGATACGCAGGCGCGGATTGGCCTTGGCGATCGATACGGCACCACCGGCGGCGGGGGCCGAGACCATGAGGCTCGCCGCCGTCAGGATGCCGTCCCGGTGTCCCTGCTCCACCGCATCGTTGACCTGGGGCGCGGCGCCGAAATCGTCGGCGGTGACGATGAGGCCTTTCATGGAGTGGCCGAAAAGGCTGGACTGTCCCACCCAACCAACAACGTCATTGCCCGGCTTGTCCGGGCAACCCATTTTCGGCTTTCGGAAAAGGAAAATGGGTCGCCCGCATCAAGCGGGCGATGACGAAAGTTGTGCTGTGAACGCAAAACCAATCCGTTACGAAACGATCATGTCTTCGCGGGTGCGCAGGAACTGGAAGAACTCCACGCCCTCGCGCAGGCGGCGCACCAGCATGTCGCGGCTGGTCAGCATCTCCTTGACGATCTCGGCGATCTTCGACGGGCGGAAATAGAACTTCTTGTAGAAGTCCTCCACCGAATTGAAGATCTCGGTGTGGCCGAGATTGGGATAGGAGAGCGGCGCGATCTGCGTGCCGTCGTCGGTCAGCAGGTCGACATCGGAGGCGAACCAGCCGTTCTCCTTGGCCTGCTTGTAGAGGAAGGTGCCGGGATAGGGCGCCGCCAGCGACACCTGGATGGTGTGCGGGTTCACCTCCTTGGCGAAGGCCAGCGTCTCCTGGATGGTCTCGCGCGTCTCGCCCGGCAGGCCCAGGATGAAGGTGCCGTGCACGACGATGCCGAGCTCGTGGCAATCCTTGGAGAAGCGCTTGGCGACCGGGACCAGGAGCCCCTTCTTGATGTTGTGCAGGATCTGCTGGTTGCCGGATTCGTAGCCGACCAGCAGCAGGCGCAGCCCGTTCGCCTTCATCACTTCCAGCGTCTTGCGCGGCACGTTCGCCTTGGCGTTGCACGACCAGGTGACGCCGAGCGGGCCGAGCGCGCGGGCCAGCTGCTCGACGCGGTCGTGGTTGTCGGTCAGCGTGTCGTCGTCGAAGAAGATTTCCCGCACCTGCGGGAAATTCTCCTTCACGTATTTCACGTCCTCGACCACGCGGGCGATCGACATGAAGCGGTATTTGTGGCCGCCGATGGTCTGCGGCCACAGGCAGAAGGTGCAGCGCGATTTGCAGCCGCGGCCCGTGTACCAGGACATGTAGGGATGCAGCAGGTAGCCGCCGAAATAATTCTCGACCTTGAGCTGCTTGTAGAGCGGCAGCACGGACGGCAGCTTGTCCATGTCGACGAGAATTTCGCGCTCGGGATTGCTGACGATCTCGCGCGCCGCGTTGCGATACGTCAGGCCGGTGATGGTCGACCAGTCGGCGCCATTCGCCAGCTCCTGGATCGTGAAGTCGTATTCGTTGCGCGCCACGAAATCGAGCGCCTCGCAGGCTTGCATGCTTTCCAGCGGCTCGACGGCGACCTTGGCGCCGATAAAGCCGATCTTGGCGCCCGGATTGAGGGCGCGGATCATGGTCGCGGTACGGCAGTCCGACTTGAACGACGGCGTCGAGGTGTGGATGACGATGAGCTCGTGGCTCTTCACGTCCTCTTCGATGTCCTTGAACGACAGGCGGTGCGGCGGCGCGTCGATCAGCTTGGAGCCCGGCACCATGGCGGCGGCCTGCGCCAGCCAGGTCGGGAACCAGAACGATTTGACCTCGCGCTTCATCTGGTAGCGCGCGCCGGCGCCGCCGTCATAGCCGTCGAAGGACGGCGCCTGCAGGAAAAGCGACTTCATCTGAAACCTCACAAAAGGGCCGAAACCCTTACAATTGGGACATGGCGCCCGAGGCCTCGACCTCGTAGCGGCTGCCGCGCCAGGCCACCTTCTGGCCGAAAAACGACGCCATGAAAACACTTACCGATATAGTGTCGCGGAGCGGCAACAGCCAGAGCGGCCCCGCGGCCACGCCGAAGGCCTTTTCCACACGGAACTTAAGGATAAAGCGGGCGGCCAGGGCGGCGGCGACCGCGGCGAACGGCACCAGGCCGCCGCCCAGCAGCACCAGGCCCGCCAGCGCCAGCGGAAAGGGATGGGTCACCACGGTTGCCAGATGCGACCAGGGGCGCAGGACGCGCACCGTGCGGCTCCAGCGCAGCTCGTGGCTGAACAGGTCGCGCACCGTCTCCTCGGTGCAGCGATGGCTGACGGCGAGCGGCAGCACGGCGACGCGCAGGCCGCGGCGGCGCACGGCGCGGCCGATCTCGTAATCGTCGGCGAGGTAGTCGGCGAAGGCCTCGAAGCCGCCGACCTGGTCGAGCGTGGCGCGGCGCAGCGCGATGGTCGAGCCGAGGCAGGCATCGGCGATGCCCCACCAGGTGCCGAACACCATGCCGGGCAGGAAATCGTAGGACGTGCCCATGGCGGCGAGCGTCGACCAGGCACTGGCACCGGGGCGGCCGGTGTAGGGACAGGTGACGGCGCCGATGCCGGGCTGCAGCAGGGCGCCGACGACACGGCGCAGGTAATCGCGCGGCACGGCGATGTCGCTGTCGCTGAGCACCAGAACGCCGTGCCTTGCATGCTCGGCCATGTTGATCAGGTTGGAAACCTTGGCGTTGGAACCGTAGCGGCGCGCGTCGATCACCAGTTCGATGTCGACGCCCGGATGGCGCGCTTTGAGATGCTGGACGATGGCGATGGCGGGATCGGACGGGTCCTGCACGCCGAACACGATCTGGATCGGCGCGTCATAGTCCTGGGCGAGAAAAGTATCGAGGTCTTCTTCCAGGCCGGGCGAATCGAAATGCAGCGGCTTGAGCAGCGTGACCGGCGGCAGGCCGAACACCGCCGGCGCCCGCGCCGCGGCGAAACGGCCGACGACGCTCGCCGACAGCAGCGCATAGAGCGCGCCGGCCAGCGACAAGGCGACAAGAATCCAACCTATGGCATGCATAAGCAGTTGCAACGGTAGCGCTCCGGACGTCCCAGCCCCCGCTAAGACATCTCCCTAGCATCGCATTTTCGGCGAGGTTAGTGAAATCCTGCCCAGATACGCGGTTAAGCCTGTTACGGATTACGGCAGCGTTATCCCGTTGTTCGCAAGCGTGATTTCCGGCGGGTTCCCGGCCAGCGCGACCGCCAAGTGTGCTTTGGCCAGCACGGTCCTGGGCGGAATCGCCAGATGCACCGTCACGGTGCGGGGCACCAGGTCGAGCGGCGGCTCCAGCGGCGGCACCGCCACCGAGGCGACCGGCCTGCCGGCGGCGGAGTTCAGCGTGAGCGTGCCGGCCGGGGTCGCCACCGCGCCGAGGCTGTGCAGCGTGACGTCGAGACCGCCGCCGGCGGCATGGACGTCGGCCGGCCCGATTCCGATGTCGGGCCGCGCCGAGACCGGCGGCGTCGGCGTCTTCAGCGTGAGCTCGATCACCAGCGTCTTGTGCGGCGGGAAGACGAGGGCGAGGCCCGCGCCGCGCTCGAAGACGACGGTCTTGCCCTGCACGGCGCCGTCCGGCTTGTCGTCATCGTTGGCGTCGAGGCCGGACGTCATCGTCCAGCTGCCGGCGTCGATATTCTGGCCGGTCATCGTGGCGGCGAGCGCTGCGTTCGTCAGGTTGTAGGCGATCACGCGGAAATGCGTCGGCGAGGCGTCGCGGATCAGGAGCGCGACGTTCTCCGCCGCGGTCGGCGCGCCCGCGAAGCGCCAGCTCACCAGATGGCCGGGATAGATCTGGTTGCGGCGCAGCGCCATGCCGCCGAGCCGCGAGCGCTGCAACAGGTCGCTGAACAGCTCGACACGGTCGGTCCACCATTCGTCCTCGGTCACCATGCTCATGCGATCGAGATCGGTCGTGATCTCGCTGGTGTAGAGATCGGCGAGGTACTGCTTGTTGCCCGTCATCTGCCAGGCGATGAAGCGGTTGAAGTCGACCGGGCGGGCGCCGTTGTCGCGCGCATCGACGCCCTTGCCGGCATTGGCGGCCTTGGCGATGTCGCGGCCCCAGCTCGCCTGCTTGTTCAGGAGCTCGACGGCGTTGGCGTTGAGCAGCGACAGCGCGCCGTGATCGCCCTTGCCGACGACGCTTTCGATCGGCGCCAGATACTTCGCGTCGTTGGTCCAGCGCCAGGCGGTCCACATCAGTTCGATCGGCCCGACGACGCCGTTGCTGCCGGCCGTCAGCGTGCCGCGCGCCTCATCGCTCAGAGAGTTAATGTCCTCGGGGAAGACCGTCTCGCCCTTGTCGTTCTTGGTGGCGTGCGCCAGATAGGAATCGGCCAGCGCGACGATGAGCTTTCTGATCCCCGGATTGCCGTTGTATTCGGCGAGCAGGATGCCGGGGTGCAGGATCAGATAGGAATAGGGCTTGGACCACGCCCAGGGTCCTTCGCGCACCACCCGCGTGCCGCTGAACAGGCTGGAGAGCATGTGGGTGTGGCCGCCGACCGGGCCGGCGATACGGGCATAGCCACGCGCGGTATCCATCAGCCGCTCGATCGCCTTGGGATCGCCATCGGCGAGATAGGCGTCCTCGCTGCGGGCGTTGATGCCTTCTTCGTAGGAGTGGAGCTGGTCGGTCAGGATCGTGCCCAGCCCGCCCGTGATCATGCCGTTGCGGTCGACCGCATCGGTGAGCAGGTCGAGCGAGCGCTTGATCTTGTCGGCGTCGTCGCCCATCAGCGCCAGCGGCGGCCATTGCTCGGTCAGGTCGTCGTCGTCGGAGATGCCGCCGCCGAAATCGCCATAGGCGACCTGGCGGTGATCGATCCACCAGTCGATGAACTGGCGCACCAGCTTCAGGTCCTGCACCTGCCGCGCCGCCCAGAGCGGCACGCCCTTGGGCACCGGCGGCAGCACGACGGGCGGCCAGCCGGCTTCGGGCGCGACCTCGGCCCAATAGCGATGTGCCGTGACATTGCCCGGATCGGCGCGCAACAGGTCGGTGATCTCGCGATAGAAGCGCTCGAAGCGCGCCAGGATGCGCGTCGAGGTGTGCTCCTCGACGAAATACGCGAAATTGTCCCGCATCTGCGCCAGGCGGTCGGCGACGTGCTCCGGCAGCGCCTTGTCGCGCGGCTTGAAGATCAGGCGGATGCGCGTGCCGTCGAGCGAAGCAGCGGAAAAGCCGCCGCCCGCCGCGGCGATGGTGAGGTAAAGGCTCGTGTCCGGCGGCAGCAGGCGGTCGCGGGTGTCGAGCCACAGCGTGCGGGCCTCGCCCGGCTTCACCGAGACCGAGATGTCCATCAGGTTGCGCGCCGGCCAGATCGGATCCTTGACCTGGATGTTGAGCGGCAGCAGGGCGCCATGCGTCGGCTTGACGTTCAGCGCCGGCAGGTCGATGGCGATGCCGTCGAGGCCGCCGTCGATCAGCTGCCAGCCATAGCCGTAATGGCTCTGCGCCAGGCCCGCGCGCGGCGTGCGCAGATCGGCCGGGATCAGGACGTGGACGATGGGCAGCGACGGCGCCGTCTCGGCGGCGCGCGGCGCGGCCGCGGGCGCACCGTCCGGCAGCGCGACGACCGTAGCGCGCTCGTCGGCGACGAAGCGGCCCTTCACGAACGCGATGAGGCTGTCGAGCGTCGGATAATCGTGCGGCGCGGCAGCGGCGCGTATCGTGTAGCTCAGCGCCGTCTCGCCCGCCGGCGGCGCGCCGGGCGCGACGTCGTAAGCCGCGAGCTCCTGGATCGGGGATTCCTGCACCGCATTGTCGAAGCGCAACCGGCCGCCGGTGAGCGTCGCGAAATCGTGGACGCTGCGTTCCAGCCCGGCAGGGCGCGCGGCGAGCAGGTGCTCGGCGCCGCTGGCCGGCAGGAAGGTCAGCGTGCCGTTCGCGGTGCCCTGGAATTCCAGATGGTTCCAGGGCTCGTTCGGCAGCGTGAAGGTGATCGCCTTGCCGCCTTCGACATAGACGTTCCAGTCGGGCAGTTCGAAATAGTCGTGGCGGCCGGGAATGCGCGAGCGGTTGTAGACGCCGGGCCAGGTGGTCTCCGCGATGCCGTCGCTGCCGCCCACCATGCGCTCCTCGAGGTCGCGTGCGTCGGTGAACTCGACCTTGCGGATCCAGGTCGACGGCGCTGCGAGATAGGCCGGCGGCGCGGCCGTCCAGCCGTAACGCAGCCACCATTCCGCGCGCCATTTGGGATCGGCGAGATCGCGCAGCGGTGCCGGATCGCCCGCCACGTCGTTGCCGGCGGCGAGCGCCGCGATGCTCGCATCGGCGAGCATGTGATCGTAGATCGACAGCTCGTCGACATCGCCGCCGCGCATATACTGATATGCTGTCTGCACCTGCATCGGGCCGATGGTGCGCGAATGCGGCCCGAACTGGTCGAGCGCAGTGTCGTAGATGCCGGCGCCGTCTGTCCGGCCGGCGAGCACGCCGTTGACATAGAAGCGGATGCCCCGGGTCTCGTCCCAGGCGAGCGCTAGGTGCAGCCATTCGTCGGGCTTGGGCAGGACCGGCAGTGCATACGACACGCGCACCCGTGCCAGGCTCGCATCGGTCACCATCGCGTCGAAGCCGTGGCCGTTGTAATCGATGCGCAGCCACGTCATGTCCCACGAAGTGTGGTCGCCATAGCCGACGCGGAAGATCGGAAACTGGCCGCTGCCGAGCGGCGTGCGGGCGCGCCAGAAGAAGGCGAGCGTGCCGCGCTGGGCGAAGATATTGCCGGCGGCGTGCCACGAGACCACGCCGTCGTCGGCAAGCTGCAGATAGGCGCCGGCATGGCCGCCGGGAACCACCTTGACGCGGTCGGCGATATTGGGCGCGGCGACGCCCCTGGCGGTGTCGGCGGTCAGGTCCTTGTCGAAGGAAAGATGGAACAGCAGGCCGGAATCGCCGGCCGGCGCGGCGGCGGCGCCGACACCGAACAGGCATGCCGCCAGCGCTGCCGCTCGCAGAACTCCGCTACCGAACCGCATCGTTTCCATCCCACTTTTTCACTATGGTAACCGGTGTCATGTCGAGTGGGAAGTGAAGCTTCGGTCATTCCCGCCAGGACCTGTGATCACGGGGTGTAGTCGAAGAATTCCCAGGAGCCGAGCCACGAAAGTCGCTCCGCCACGCCGCTCCAAGTGTCGGCCTCCGTGCGGTAGACCGCGCGCTCGATGAAAGCTCTGAGCGCGCGATAGTCGTACTGCGCGACAAACAGGGTGTGAATCCCGCTCGTCACCGCAGAGCCATTCATACGGTTCGCGGCGAACCAGTCGGGCGTGCAGACTGTGATGCTGAACAGTTCGGCGCCTTCGGACTCACTCGGTCCGATCATCGCGTCAAGCACGACACCGAAGGAATCGCCATTCGACGACCAATTCTCGAGATCATCGACAGTCGTACTAGACAAACTTTTCAATTTTGCCCGCACACAATCCTCGTATTTTCGGAACCCTCACGCGTCGAACATGATCACCGAGCGCGCCAGTTCGCCGCGCTTGAGCTCGTCGAAGGCCTCGTTGATCTCGGCCAGCTTGATGCGGCGGCTGATCATGTCGTCGAGCTTGAGCTTGCCGGACATGTAGAAATCCACTAGCCGCGGCATGTCGACCGGGAAGCGGTTGGAGCCCATCAGCGAGCCCTGGATGCGGCGCTCGCCGAGGAAATCGAAGCCGTGCAGCTCGATCTTGGTGCCCAGCGGGATCATGCCGATGACGTTGGCGGTGCCGCCGCGCGCCAGCATGCGGAAGGCCTGCTCGGCGGTCTGTTTGAGGCCGATGGCCTCGAACGAATGATGCACGCCGCCCTTGGTCAGCTCCATCACCTGCGCCACGGGATCGCCGTCCTTGGCGTTGACCACGTCGGTGGCGCCGAAATGCTTTGCGAGGTTGAGCTTGCTGCCGTTCATGTCGATGGCGATGATGCGCCCGGCGCCGGCGATGGCGGCGCCGTTGATGCAGGCCAGTCCGACGCCGCCGCAGCCGATCACCGCGACCGTCTCGCCGGGACGCACCTGCGAGGTATGGATCACCGCACCGACACCGGTCATCACCGAGCAACCGATCAGCGCGGCGCGGTCGAGCGGCATGTCCTTGCGCACCTTCACGCAGGCATGCTGGTGGATCAGCATCTGCTCGGCGAAGGACGACAGGTTGAGGAACTGGTTCATCGGGCCCGCGGCGCCCGCAAGGCGCGGCTCCTCGCCGCCCTGGCGCCTGGTCTCCGGGCTCTGGCAGCGCGACATGTGGCCGGTGAGGCAATGCTCGCAATGGCCGCAGAACGCCGAGAGGCAGGTGATCACGTGATCGCCCGGCGCCACGGTGCGCACCTCGCTGCCGACCGCTTCGACGATGCCGGCGGATTCGTGGCCCAGCACCACCGGCACCTGCGCCGGATACGAGCCCTCGATGAAATGCAGGTCGGAATGGCAGACGCCGGCGGCGACGGTGCGGATCAGCACCTCGTGCGGCCCGGGCTTGTTGATCTTGACGTCTTCGATGGCGAGAGGCTTGCCGACCTCGCGCAGGACTACCGCTTTCATGTGTTTCCCCTTCGGTTTTGTTTCTTACCCCACGGTGTCATGGCCCGCGACTGCGGGCCACCCAGTTGAAACCGTAACGATGTCGCCAATTTCGCTGTACCTATTCTTGCAACTTCGCAGCGTGTCGTCACCTGGGTGACCCGTTCATACGCTGACGCTATGAACTCGCGGGCCATGACAGTGGGGGTTAACTACCGCCGTCGATATTGACCTTCTGGCCGTTCGCATAGGGGTTCGCATCCGACACCAGGAACGTCACCACGGCGGCGACGTCCTCCGGCACCGAGACGCGGCCGAACGGCGAGGAAGCATCGAGCTTGTGGATATCGCCGCCGGTGCGCGCCTTGGTCAGGCGCTTGCCCATCTCGGTGACCGTCAGGCTGGGCGCCACGATGTTGGTGCGGATGCCGTGGGCGCGCTCCTCCTTGGCCAGCGTCAGCGCCAGGGCCTCCATCGCCGCCTTGCCCATGTTGTAGGGCGCGCCGTTCGGCCCCATGCCGCGCGTCGCGACGGAGGAGATCATCACGATGTCGCCGCGCGTCTCCTTGCGCATATGCGGGATGACGAGCTTGCACAGGTAATGCGGCGCGAAGGCGTGGACGCGCAGGACGCGCTCCATCTCGGCCGGATCGGTGTCGGCGACCGACTGGCCGCGCGACGCGATGCCGGCATTGTTGACGAGGATGCCGATGGAACCGAAATCCTTCAGCACGTCGGCGACCATCGCCACGTCCTCATCCCAGTTCTCGACCGAGGCCGGATAGGCGCGCGCCTTGCGGCCGAGCGTCTCGATCTCTGCGACGGTTTCCCTGGCTGCCGCTTCGTCGCGGCGATAGTTCACGGCGACGTCGGCGCCGGCCTCCGCCAGGCTCAGCGCGATGGCCCGCCCGATGCCGCGCCCGCCGCCGGTGACGAGTGCGACGCGGCCCTTGAGTGAGATCTGCATGGTCGTTTCCTCTATGTATTCGTATAATTCGGTTTGCGCTTCTCCAGAAACGCGGTCATGCCTTCGCGCACGTCGCTGGTCTGCGAACACAGGATCTGGTTGCGGTCTTCCATGTTGATCGCCGCCTCGAGGCCCGGCGCATCGATGCTCATGTTGAGGCATTCCTTGGTCAGGCGCAGGCCGAGCGGCGCGGTCGTCAGCATCTCCTCGAGATACGGCTCGGCGGCCTTTGCAAGATCGGCATCGGGCACGACCTCGGACACCAGCCCGACGCGCAGGGCGCGCTCCGCATGGATGAAACGACCCGTCAGCATCAGCTCCGAGGCGACCGAGACGCCGACCAGCCGCGGCAGGAAATAGGAAACGCCGATATCGCAGGCCGACAGGCCGATGCGGATGAAGGCGGCGTTCATGCGCAGGCTCGCCCCCGCGATGCGGATATCCGAGGCGAGCGCCAGCGCGAAACCGCCGCCGCAGGCCGGACCCTGGACCAGCGAAACGATCGGCTGGCCGCAACGGCGCATGCGCAGCACGATCTCGCTGATGCGGCGCTGGCTGAGGAGGCCGGCGTCGGGGCCGCCCATATTGGGGCCGTCCGCGTTCCGCCGGGCGCCCGACTGTTTGAGATCGAGCCCGGCGCAGAAGGCGCGCCCGGCCCCGCGCAGCACCACGATGCGTACCGAACGGTCGAAATAGAGCTTGCCGAAATAGTCCAGCAACTCGTCCACCAATGTCGTGTTGAGCGCGTTCAGCGCCTCCGGCCGGTTCAGGGTGACCCAATCCACCGCGCCCTGTTTCTCGATCAAAAGCGTCTCGTAAGCGTGCGACATGGATGGTCTCCGGCGCGGGGATTGAGGGCAACATTACATCGGGAATTTCGCGCGCGGGCACGCGGAAATTAGCTTGCCCAGGGGCAGCTTTTTTTCGTGTCGCCGCGGGTGTACGAACGGCGGGAGACCTCAAAAACACGGCGAAACCCATGCGCAGCATCGGCCATTTCCTCAACGGCGCAACGGTGGCGGGCACCTCCGGCCGCTTCGGCGACATCTACAATCCGGCCACCGGCGAGGTGCAGGCCAGGGTGGCGCTGGCCAGCCGCGCCGAGCTGCGCCAGGCCGTGGAGCATGCGCAAAAGGCGTTCCACACCTGGTCGGCGATCAATCCGCAGCGCCGCGCCCGCGTCATGTTCAACTTCAAGGCGCTGGTCGAGAACAACATGGACGCGCTGGCGCAGATGCTGTCGGCCGAGCACGGCAAGGTGATCGCCGACTCCAAGGGCGACATCCAGCGTGGCCTGGAAGTCATCGAATTCGCCTGCGGCATCCCGCACCTCTCCAAGGGCGAGTACACCGAAGGCGCCGGCCCCGGCATCGACATCTACTCGATGCGCCAGCCGCTCGGCGTCGTCGCCGGCATCACGCCGTTCAACTTCCCGGCGATGATCCCGATGTGGATGTTCGGCGTCGCCATCGCCTGCGGCAACACCTTCATCTGCAAGCCGAGCGAGAAGGACCCGTCGGTGCCGATGCGACTCGCCGAGCTTATGATGGAGGCGGGCGCGCCTGCCGGCGTGCTGCAGGTCGTCAACGGCGACAAGGAAGCGGTCGACGCGATCCTGGAGGATCCCGACATCCAGGCGGTGAGCTTCGTCGGCTCGTCGGCGATCGCGCATTACGTCTACAGTCAGGGCACGGCGCATGGAAAGCGCGTGCAGGCGATGGGCGGCGCCAAGAACCATGCCATCATCATGCCGGATGCCGATCTCGACCAGGTGACCAACGAGTTGATCGGCGCGGGCTACGGCTCGGCCGGCGAGCGCTGCATGGCGATCAGCGTCGCGGTGCCGGTGGGCGAGAAGACCGCCGAGGCGCTGGTCGCGCGATTGAAGCCGCGCGTCGAATCGCTGCGCGTCGGCATCCCGACCGATCCCGACGCCGATTACGGTCCGCTGGTCACCGCGGCGCACCGCGAGAAGGTGAAATCCTATATCGACCAGGGCGTCGCGGAAGGCGCCAAGCTCTTGGTCGACGGGCGGGGCTTCAAGCTCCAGGGCTACGAGAACGGCTATTACATGGGCGGCTCGTTGTTCGACCATGTCACGCCCGAAATGAAGACCTATCAGGAAGAGATCTTCGGGCCCGTGCTGCAGATCGCGCGCGCCAAGGATTTCGACGAGGCGCTGTCGCTGCCGTCGAACCACCAATACGGCAACGGCGTCGCGATCTTCACGCGCGACGGCGACGCGGCGCGCGAATTCGCCAGCAAAGTGAAGGTCGGCATGATCGGCATCAACGTGCCGATCCCGGTGCCGCTGGCCTATCACACCTTCGGCGGCTGGAAGCGTTCGGCGTTCGGCGACGTCAACCAGCACGGACCCGAAGGCGTGCGCTTCTACACCCGCGTCAAGACGGTGACCGCCCGCTGGCCCAAGGGCGGCGTGCGCGAAAAGGCGGACTTCAATATTCCCACGATGCGATGAGCGACGACGCCGAAATCCTCTTCGAGCATCGCGGCGCGGTCGGGCTCATCACGCTCAATCGGCCCAAGGCGTTGAACGCGCTGACGCATGGCATGGTCGTGGCGATGCACGCGAAGCTGCGCCAATGGGCAGGCGACGATGCTGTCAAAACCGTCGTCATCCAGGGCGTGGGCGAGCGCGCCTTCTGCGCCGGCGGCGACATAAGGGCGCTCTATGATTCCGGTAAGGCCCGCACGCCTTATATAGTTGACTTCTATCGCGACGAATATCTGCTGAACGCATGCATCAAGCATTATCCCAAACCGTATGTCGCGTTACTGCGCGGTATCGTAATGGGCGGCGGCGTCGGCGTCTCCGTGCATGGCAGCCACCGCATCGCCGACGAGAGCGTGCTGTTCGCGATGCCGGAGACGGGGATCGGATTGTTTCCAGACGTGCGCGGAAGTTACTTCCTGCCGCGCTGTCCCGGCCAGATCGGCATGTATCTCGGCCTGACCGGCGCGCGCCTGAAGACCGCCGATACGCTTTATGCCGGCGTGGCGACGCATTTCGTGCCCGCTGCCGAGCGTGAAATATTGCTCGCGGCGTTAGTGGATGGCGCGCTTCCGGACGTCGCGATGCGCGGACTGGCTGAAGAAGTACCGGGCACCTTCCTGCCAGAGCATCGCGAGAAGATCGACGCTCTGTTCTCCCGCGCTTGCGCCGAAGACATTCTCGCCGCGCTCGACGCCGACCATACCGACTGGGCCGCCGATACCGCAAAAACCATCCGCGCCAAATCGCCGACCGCGACCAAGCTCGCGTTCCGGCAAATCCGCGAGGGTGCGAATTTGTCGTTCGACGATTGCATGCGGATGGAGTTCCGCATGGTGAACCGCGTCATTGCGGGGCACGAGTTCTACGAGGGCGTCCGCGCCACCATCATCGACAAGGACGGCGCGCCGAAATGGAACCCGGCGACACTGGCCGAGGTTACCGACAAGGATATCGACGCCTATTTCGCGCCATTGGGAGAACAGGAACTCCCGCTGTAACCCCGCTCCCCGCCTACCGTCATGGGCGGGCTCGACCCGCCCATCCAACTTGGAGCGCCATCGCAGCGTGGTAGAGTCATTGGCGCGCAGACGCGCGCCGGATGGGTGGCCCGGTCAGGCCGGGCCATGACGGTTTTTAATTGGGAGGATCACGGTGACCACCATCGCATTCATCGGCGTCGGCAATATGGGCGGGCCGATGGCGCGCAATCTGCTCAAGGCGCAGGACAAGGTGGCCGCCTTCGACGTCAGCCCGGCGGCGCTGAAGCCGGTGACCGAGGCCGGCGCCAAGGCCTCGGCGACGGCGCTGGACGCGGTCAAGGACGCCGAGGTGGTGATCACCATGCTGCCGGCCGGCAGCCATGTGCGCTCGGTCTATCTCGACGAACAGAGCATCCTGACCGCGGCGCGCAAGGACGCGCTGCTGATCGATTGTTCCACCATCGACATCGATTCGGCCCGCGCGGTGCATGTCGCGGCACAGAAAGCGGGCTTCGATTTCCTCGATGCGCCGGTGTCGGGCGGCGTCGGCGGCGCCGAGGCCGGCACGCTCGCCTTCATGTGCGGCGGCAGCGACGCGGCGTTCGCGCGCGCCCGGCCGGTGCTGGAGAAGATGGGCAAGCGCATCGTCCATGCCGGCGGTGCCGGCGCCGGCCAGGCCGCCAAGATCTGCAACAACATGCTGCTCGCGATCTCGATGATCGGCACCTGCGAGGCGTTTGCGCTGGGCGAGAAGCTCGGCCTCGAGCACGGCAAATTGTTCGACATCATGTCGGCGGCATCGGGCCAGTGCTGGTCGCTGACCACCTATTGCCCGGTGCCGGGGCCGGTGCCGACGGCGCCGTCCAACCGCGACTATGCCGGCGGTTTCGCGACCGCCTTGATGCTGAAGGACCTCAAGCTGGCGCAGGCCGCCAGCGCCGGCGCCGGCGCGACGACGCCCCTGGGCGCCGAGGCACTGCAGCTCTATTCGCTGTTCGCGGCGCAGGGCCATGGCGCCATCGATTTCTCCGGCATCATCAAGATGCTGCGCGGCGCGGCCTGAGCTATGGCCCCTGCCCGACATCGCCGCCGCCCTGGTCGCCGCCCTGGGCTGGCGGCGGCGCCGGATGACCGCCGCCGGCGGGCGCTGCCGGCGGCAGCGAGCCGCCATGCGGACTGGCGCCGGTTTCCTGGCTCGCGCCGGGCGGCAGCGGCGCAACGGACCAATAGACGTCGAGCTTGAACGGCACCGGCGCCGTGTCGGGGCCGGCGTTGTCGTCCGTGGCCTCGGAAATCACCGCGAGTTTCACCTTGCCGGCCGGGCCGGCCGGGATCTCGACCACGCTCAGCGGCCCGTCCGCGACGTCGACGGTGGTGTCGATCAGCGAAGCGGGATCGTCCGCGTTGTAGACCACGACGCGCAGCGGCTTCTTCGACGGCGTATAGGCGGTGATGAGATAGCGCGTGTCGCCGGCGAGCGCAAAGTCGAAGGTCGCGGCCGAGCGCTTGTCGAACAACGGATCGGCTGCTCCGGTGGCGCCGCTGCGCGCAAAGCTGGCGAGCTTGCCTTGCGTGTCCGCGAACTGCCGGGCATAGACCGCCGCCACTGCGTCCGGTGCGCGACTCCAGCGCGCCACGGCGGCCGACCACATCGCCTTGTCGGCATCGAGCGCGTCGTCGGCCTTGCCGTCGATGAGATCGCGCAGCAGGTCGACGCGCTGGGCGAAATTGACCAGCGCCGCGTTGGGGATGCGGCCGTCCTTGCTGGCGATGTTGTTGCCGCCCGAGAGCAGCGCCACGACCTGGCCCTGGGCGTCGAAGATCGGGCTGCCGCTGGCGCCGCCGGCCGACGGCAGCGAATGCTCGATCAGCTGCGCCGGGCCGCCGTCGTCGGTGAGGAAGAAATTGCGCACCGAGGTGACGATGCCGACCTGCGAGGTCGGCGTCGGCGCCGCCACGTCGAAATTGACGAGGTTCTCGGCAGGGTAGCCGATAAAGGCGATGGGCTCGCCGGCATGCAGCGTCGCCAGTGCATTGTCGCGCGCCAGCGGCAGGGGATCGGGCAGGCCGTCCTGGCTGTCCGGAACGAGGATCGCGACGTCATAGGCCGGCGACAGCTCGACCTCGCGCAGCATGCCGGCGCTCGCCTGCTTGTCGGTATCGGCCATCAGCGCGTTGAACGCCGCGTAAGCCGGATGGATGATCGCGTCTACGATCTCGTATTCGCGGTGCGCCGCGTCCGGCGAGCGCACGACGAGGCGGTAGTGGTTCTTGCGCGCGTCGGCGAGCAGGCTGCCGACATGGGCGTTGGTGGCGAAGCCCTTCTTGCCGTCGGCCAGCGCGACGACCCAGGCGGTGGCGCCGCTGTGCGAATTGCCGGAGTTGTCGACCTCGTCCACCAGGAAGACGGATCTCTGGTACTTGGCGATGATGGCGGAGAAATCGGTGCCGGAGGCGGCGTTGGTATAAAGCGGCTGGGCCTGGTCGCTGAGATCCCAATAGGCGAACAGGCCGAACAACAGGCCGAGCGCGACGACGGCGCCCAGCACATGCGTCCAGCGCGCGGCGCCGCGCGCGATCTCGGGCAGCGCGTCGCTGCGGCCGTGCGCCTCGGTCGCGATGATGCCGGCGGCGCCGGCGCGCGCCGGCTCGAGCAGCAGGCGCGGGCCTTCCGGCGTGCCGAGGCGAACCTCCTGCGCCGTCGACAGCTCCTGCCCGTCATAGGCGTCCTTGCCGTAGAGATAGACGCGGTGCAGCGGGTTGATGACGAATTTGTAGGCGCCGGCCTCGCGCCGGATGGCGAAGTGGTCGTGCCCGACGATCGCCATGTCCTCCGGGAACGGCACCTCGTTGCCCGCCGTGCGGCCGATGCGGATTTCCTCCAGGCTGTCGTCGAAGCTGAGGACCTTGTCGCGATAGGGCGGCGATTTGTAGGTGATCTTGAGCGGCATCGTGTCCCCCTGCGCCGCGGCAGTTTAGGCAATCGCTTCGCCGCCGAGCAAGGCGATCGAGCGATTCGCCTGGACCTTCGAGCCTGCAATGTCGCCCTTGCGTGCGGCGAAGCGCGCGAAGGCCCCGGCATAGAGCGCGCGCGCCACAGCCCCCTCGCCCGCCAGCAGCCGCGCCTCGGCCTCGGTCACGAGGTCGTAATAGTCGCGCTGCGCCGCGACGTCGATGCCGGCGGCGGCGAGCTGTTCGTTGCGCAGCGTGAAATTCCCGGCGATGCGGGCGGCAGCCGCGCCCGTCTTGTCGTCGCCGCGCCACAGCGCGATCGCGGCGGCGTTGACGCCGAGATAGAGATTGCGCTCGCGGCTGACCTGCCAGCCTTTCTGGTACAGCTTCTGCGCCTGGGCCAGCGCATCGGCCGGCCCCTGCTGCGTCTGCCAGCAGGCTTTCAGGGCCCCGGCGGTGATGCCGAGCGTTTCCTCATCCTCCGAATAGCGGCTGGACAGCGTCTTCAGCCGCGCGATGGCTTCGTCCGGGCGGCCGGCGCGGCGGCAGCCGAGCGCATAGAGCTGATTGAGGCGCAGATCGTCCGGCACCTGGGCCAGCGCCGCCGCAAGCACGGCCTGGGCCTGCTCCGCCTGGCCGCAGGAGATCAGCGTCTCCGCAATCATCGCCGACAAGGCCGGCAGCCCCGCCACGCGCGCGTCGCACAGCGCCAGCAGCCGCCCGGAGATGTCTTCGTTCGTCGCCTGCGCGCGGCGCAGCAGGGCGAGGACGTCGGCGACGGTGCCGGTGGCCAGCGGCGAGGCGATCCCGAAACTGTCGTCGGCAGGCTTGCTGCGCGGGCCGCGGAAATAATCCTCCAGGTACCATTGCAGCCAGGGGCCGAGGCACAGCGCCGCGAACGCCGCATCGTGCGCCGACAGCGGGCGCAGGATATGGCGTGCGTCGTTCGACAACCGGCGCAGCGCATGGCCGAGATAAAGCACCGGGCGCGAGATGCAGGACAATCTCTCGAGCGTGTCGAGATTGGCGAACACCTGGTTGCCGGGATCCAGGTTCAGCGCCGCGACGGCGCGCGCCGAGGTCACCTCCAGCGCCCGGCCGCAATAGAAGATCGCGGCTTCCGGCATGTCCTCTTTGAGCGCGCGGTTGATGGCGGCGAGGTCGCGCGCGAGATCGTAGCCGTCGATCATGCCGCAAAGCCTCGCAGCAGGCGCGCGGCGTCTTCGGCGGTGGGGCGCGCCGCACCCTTGTCGTCCATCAGCGCGGCGACCAGCTCGTCCGGCGTCTTCGGCGCCGCGCGGCTGCCGAACAGCGCCGATTTCCGCGTCGGGCCGAACGCCGCATTGGGCCGCTGGCCGTGCAGCCACTCCCACAGAATGACGCCGAAGGCATACATGTCGTCGGATGCGGCGGGCGCGTCGCCCCGCGCCTGCTGGGGCGAGAAATATTCCGGCGAGCCGCGCGACACCGAACCCGGCTTCTGCGCCAGGCCAGCGATATGCGCGATGCCGAAATCGACGATCACCGGCGTGCCGTCCTCGCGCAGCATGATGTTCTCGGGCTTGAGGTCGCGGTGCACGACGCCCTGCGCGTGCAGCGCCGCCAGCGCCTCGGCGGCATCGGCGAGCGTGGCGCAGACCGTCCTGGCGTCGCGCGCCGGCCTGCCGTCCAGCTTTTCGCGCAGATCGCCGCCGGCGACGAACTCGACGGCGAGATAGACGTTGCCCCGCGTATCGCGGCCGATGGCGAAGACCTTCACCAGGCCCGGATGGCGCGCCCGGTTGGCGGCCTCCATGTCGAGGCGGGCGGAGTCGAGCAGGCGCTCGCGCTCGGCCCTGGCGTAGCGCGATTCCAGGTCGAGCAGCTTGAGCGCCACCTCGCGGGCGCGCTCGACGTCGAAGGCGCGCCACACCGTGGCAAAGCTGCCGCCACCGAGGCGCTGGCGCACGATATAGCCGTCGACGGCGCCGGCCGCATCGGCGCCGATCGGCCTGCCGCTCTCCTCCGCCACGTTCTCGCACAGCGTAAGCCGCTCCATCAGCTCGCCGATGCGCACGCGGTAGCGTGACAGGCTGCGTTCGCGCGCCCGCTTGAGCGCGACCAGGACTTCGCGCTCGGCCTCAGGCCGCTGCCCATCCGCCAGCAGCACTTCTGCGAGCGCCAGGCGCGCCTCGATCTCGAGCGCAGGCATGTCGGCCTCGCGGAAGCCCGCCACCGTCTTGTTCAGCAGCGCGACGGCGCGCGGGCGCTCGCTCGCCGCGATCAGCCGCGCCTCGACCCAGCCGAGCATCAGCCGGTCGAATCCGGACGGCGCCACGCCGGCGTGGCGGCGCGCGTCTTCGAGCAGCGCCGCGGCCTTGTCCGCGTCCTTGCCGGCCAGCGCGGTGATGGCGCGTTCGAGCAGCGTCTCGAATGCGAGCTGGCCGAGGCCGGCATCCGCCGCGATGGCGTGCGCCCGGGCAAGTTGTTCCTGCGCCGTCGCAAGCTCGCCCTCGTCGCGCGCGAGTCCCGCAAGATCGGTCAGCACCCGGGCCTGGCCGCGCGCGTCGCCGGTCTCCTCGGCGATGGCGAGATCGAGGTCCAGGAACCCCCGCGCCTCCGCGCCGCGGCCGAGCAGGGCGCAGTAGCGCCCCAGATTGCCCAGCGTGATCGCGGCGCCGACGCGGTCGCCGATCCGCGTCTTCAGCGCCAGCGCGCTGGCATAGGACACCAGCGCCGCGGTCTCGTTGCCCAGTCCTTGCTGCACCATGCCGAGCGTGTCGACGACTTGCGCTTCGCCGGCCTGGCTGCCGGCGGCGCGATAGGATTTTTGCGCCAGCGTCAGCGCATCCAGCGCCTCGCCGGCCTGCATCAGGCGAAACGCGGCCACGCCCAGCAGATGAAAGGCCCGCGCCGCGAGCAGCGTCGTGGTCGCGAGGCGCGGGGTCAGCGCGCGCATGGCGGCGGCAACGGGTTTGGCGCCGTCCGGCGCGGTCAGGTCGAGAAAACCGGTTTCGACCGCCGCGGCGTCGGCGAGCGCCGGGTCGGCGGCGGCGGCCGCGAACGCCGCCCGTGCGGCGTCGACGCGGCCGAGCCCGGCGAGGGCGACGCCGCGCGCGAAAGATGTCGCCGGATCGTTCGCGCTCAGCGCCGCGACGGCGGCGAAACGGCCCGCCGCGAGGTCGGCTTCGGCGGCGAGCGGGACGGTCGCGATCCACATGCCGGCGCTGCCTGGCCTTCGGTTGGGACCGGAGAATCCTAGTCGATGCGCGCGCTGGCCCACAAGGACGCGCCGTGGCCGCGGCGACTATAAGACTTTTATTTGCCGCTGCCGCCGATATGGCCTATCCACGGGGCGGGCGAGGACGCGAAAGGGATACGGATGGGCCATGCGACGGCTCTGGCCTTGTGGGCGCTGCTGGCGCTGCAACTCAAGCATTTCCTGTGCGATTTCATCCTGCAGACCGAGTATCAGGTCCGCACCAAGGGCATCTATGGCCATGTCGGCGGCTTCCTGCATTCGGGGCTGCACGCCGTGGGCACGATTCCGGCGCTGCTCATCCTCGGCGCCTCGCCCAAGGCGGCCGCGATCATCCTGGCCTGCGAATTCCTCGTCCACTATCACACCGACTGGAGCAAGTCGCGCATCGACCGCAAGTATCAATGGGGCATCGCCGACCAGCGCTACTGGATCCTGTTCGGCACCGACCAGTTGATCCACCAGCTGACCTATCTGGCGATCGTCTACGTCTTGCTCGCGGGGCTGCTCCCCTAGTTCGGCTGCGCAGGTTCCGCCCACAGCACGCGGCTGAAGAAGGTCTTCATCCGCGCCACCAGGTCCTGCTCCACCGCCGCGACCTGGATCGTCTTCTGCGCGATGGCGGCGCGTTCCTGCTCGCGCTTGGCGAGCACGTGGCTGAAGCGCTGCAGCAGTTCCGGCGACCTGCCCAGCAACGCCTCGACCGGATCCTTGGTGATCTCCAGCACCCGCACGCGGGTCAGCGCGGTGACGGTGGCGTTGCGCGGCGCCCCGGTCATCAGCGACATCTCGCCGACCACGTCGCCGGTCGCCAGCACCGCGACCTCGCGCGGGTCGTTGTTCTGGCCGAGCACGCTGACGCGCGCGGCGCCCTCCAGGATGATGAACATCGACGAGGCCATGTCGCCCTGCACCATCAGGTTCGTGCCGCGCGCGAAATCGACCGGCCGGCTGAGCCGCGAGAGCTCCTGGCTCTGCTCCTCGTCGAGCACATGGGCGAACAGGCTGGCGTGATGCAGGGCGCCGCGGATCTCGTCCTCGCCGAGCGCCAGTTCGAGGTCGGGCGCCTCCACCAGTTCGATCTGCGTCACCGGCCCCGGCATGCGGTTCTGCAGGATGACGTCCTGCAGCGCCGCCAGCACCAGCGACTTGGCGACGGAGGGCTCGATCTGGTCGGGGTAGTAGTAGAAGCGCACTTCGTAATCCATCGCATCCGAGGTCATGCGGGTCATGATGACGGAAGGCTCGGGCGTGCGCGCAAGGCCCGGGCGGCGCGCCGCCTTGAAGGCCTCGCCCAGCAGCATGTCGACGACGCGGTCGGACGGCATGCGGTTGTCGACGCCGATGGTCACCGAAAGCCGCTTGGCGTCGGCCGGGCGGCTGTGGTTCATCACCGGATTGGCGGTGACGATGTGGTTGGGCACCATCAGCCGGCGGCCGTCGTCGAGTGCGAGGAAGGTCGAGCGCCACGTCATGTGGGTGACGCGGCCATAGACCGGCTCGGGCAGCTGGTCGGTATAGATCGTCAGCCAGTCGCCCAGCGAATAGGAGCCGTCGAGATTGATCGACAGGCCGGCGAACAGATCCTGGATCACGGTCTGCAGCGCGATGCCCAGCACGATGGCGGTGGCGCCGGAGGCGGTGATGAAACCGGTGAAGGAGAAGCCTTCCTGCCACCACAGGCCGATCGAGAGCCCGAACAGGAACAGCGCGATGGTCAAAAGGTCCTGGATGAGCGCCGGCGTCTCGCGGTTCAGCCGGCGCTGCAGGTAGCGCAGCCAGTAGAAATGCCGGATCAGCCCGTCGACCAGCAGCGTCGCCGACACCACGATGGCGACGACGACGCCGTGGCTGATCTCGTCGAGCGTGGCGGCGGCGACGTGGCCGCCCAGCATGCCCAGGCCCCAGAAGCGCGTGAGCAGCAGGACGACGAGGAGGACGACGTACCAGGCGATCATTTTTCGGTCATCTTGATCTTGATGCCGGTCTCGCCCTGCGCGAGACGCTCGATCCAGAACTGCACCAGGGGATCGTCCGGCGCATCCGCGGCCAGGCCGGCGAATTTCTGCGCCGCGCTGTCGTCATGGTCGCGGACGGCTTCGAAGGCGGCCTGGTAGCGCGCAAGCAGGTCTTCGCTGACGGCCCCATCGTGCAACGGCTCCCAGACGTCGAGTGCTTCCGTCTTGCCCTTCAGGACGACCGACCCGATCGGGCGGAATTTGATTCCCTGGCATAGCACTTTCGCCGCGTCGCTGACACAGAGCCGCGTGCCGAAGGTCTTGTTGAGGCCTTCGAGCCGCGAGGCCGCGTTCACCGCGTCGCCCGAGGCGGTGTAGCTGAAGCGGTCGCGGGAGCCGAAATTGCCGACCGCCGCGGCGCCGGCATGAACGCCGATGCGGGTGATGCCGAGCGGGATGCCTTCCGCGTTCATCTTCCGGCGGAACGCCTCGGTGAAGGCGTCCATGTCGAGGGCGCAGCGCACCGCCTTGGTGGCATAGTCCGCGACCTCGACCGGCGCGTTCCACAGCGCGAACACCGCGTCGCCGATGAACTTGTCGACCGTGCCGTCGTGCTTCTTCACGGCGCCCGTCATGCCGTCGAGATAGTCGTTGAGGACGCGCCCGACGTCCTTGGAATCCAGCTTCTCCGCCATGGTGGTGAAGCCGGCGATATCGGTGAACAGCAGGCTCATGTCGCGGCGCTCGCCGCCCAGCACCAGCTTGGAGGGATCGTCGACCAGCTGCTGCACGAAGCTCGGCGGCAGGTAGAGCGAGAAGGTGTTGTGGATGAACTCGCGCTGCTGGCGCGCCTCCAGGCCGGCGATGGAATCGACCGCGGCGAAGGAGCCGGCCACCGCGAGGCTGGGCGCGATCAGGCCGATCAGGACGTGGACATGCGGATAGAGCACGAACACGCCGAGCGCCCACAGCGCCGCGATCAGCATCGCCACCGCGCCGGCCCGCAGCCACAGCGAGAATTCGAGCAACCCAAGCCCCGCGCCGAGGGCGGCGAACGCCAGCACGATGAGGAAATTGCTCCACCAGGTCAGCTGCGGCGGATCGCGGTGGTGCAGCAGCTGCGAGATCGCATTCGCCATGATCACGATGCCGGGCATCGTCGCCTTCGGGCTCGTGGAATCGGTGGCATAGGGCGTGCGGTGATGATCGACCAGGTTCAGGTCGGAGCCGATCAGCACGATTTTGTCCTTGAACGTCGCCTCCGGCAGGATCGACGTGATCGGCAGGCAATGCCCCGCGATCGGCACGCAGGCCGTGATCTGGGAGAACGCCGGCTGGTTGTCGCCCGCATCCGCCCGCCACACGATGGGCACGCGCGCGTCCGCCGTTTTGACGCCGACGAGGGCGGCGACCTTGCGCGGCACGCTGAGCAGGGTCTGGCCGCCGGCCGCCGGTCCGCCCGGCAGGATCCAGCGCACCGTGTCGGTCTGGTCGGTGCCGATATTGGCCAGCGCCCGCATGTTCGCCGGCACGAAGGCGTTGAGATAGGCGGTCTGGTCGGCGGCGACCGTCGAACCGGCCTCGAAATAGCTCACCACCGTCGGCGTCTGCATCGCATGCAGCGCGGCGCGCAGCGCGTCGTCCTTGTCCTTCTCGGTCGGCTGGTCGAACAGATAGTCGAGCACGATGGCGCGCGGATGCTTGGCATCGAGAGACGTCATCAGGCCGGCGAGGAAGCCGCGGTCGAGCGGCGAGCGATAGGGGAAATGCTGCATCGTGCTCTCGTCCACCGCCAGGATCAGGATGCCTGGATCCTGCGGCTCGGGCGGCGAGCGGAACGCGATCTGCCAGTCCTCGACGAAACGTTCGGCGCTGGTCAGGAACGAGAGATTGCCGACCGCATAGACCGCGAGCAGCGACGCGGCGAGCGCGATCGCGACCGCGGTCGCGGCCTTGTGGCGGGCCAGCGCCTTCAGGCGCGCCAGGAGCTCGTTCATTTGCGCGGCCGGAGCAGCGCCTCCGCTTGCGCTTCGCAGCCCTTCTGGACCATCCAGGCGGCGCGCATGGAATCGTTGGCGAGACTGGCGGGCACGGTGGCGACGGCGAGCGCGTATTCGGTGCCGCCGTAATTGACGACATAGGCCGCGCCGCCATGCACCGGCACGTCGGTGGTCACCATCACGCGGTCGAGACCGGCCGGCCAGGTCGCCTGGCTCTTCCAGCTGCGGTCCACCGGCATTACGACGAGCGTGGTCGGCGCCTTGGCATCGGGCCGCCAGAACACCGGCTGGGTGTTCTCCTCGAGGCAGACATTGCCGGCATGGGTGACGTCGAACAGCCAGGGCGCCGGCAGCTTGTTGGGCGCCGCGCCGCGGGTCACGCCGGCCTCGCCGGTGCGCGCGTTATGCTCGGTGCCGAGCGCCGCCAGCGTGGCGCCGAGGCTCTTGCCGCCGCCGCCGGCCGACGGCGGCTGGCTGTAGGGCCCATCGATGCTGAGCGTGGCGCCGGCGGCGCTGATCAGCGTCACATGCTGGCCCTGCTTGAGGACCAGCGGCTTGGTCGAATCGACCGTCGCGCCGGGCTTGAGGCCGATGCCGCGCGCCTCGACGACGATCAGGCTGTCGGCGGATGCCGCGCCGGCCGATGCCAGCAGCGCCACCGCCGCCGCGAATGCCAGAAATGTTCCCCGCCCCATCGTCCCGTCTCCGCTAATGCGCGCTTGCCGTGCGCAGGGCCGTGCCGCCGTCGCCGATCAGCGTGAAGGCCGCCCAGTTGAAAGGATGCGCCGTCGCCGGCGCCGCGATCAGGGCGAGCTGCGACTGGCGCAGAGCCTCGGCGAGATCGTGCGACGGGTCCTTGGCATAGCGTGCGAAAACGCCGGTCATCAGCGTCTGCGTCGCCGCCGAGGGCACTTCCCAGTGGCTGGCGAGCACGGCGCGGGCACCCGCGTCGAAGAACGAATCCGCCAGGCCCTCCAGCGCGCCGCCGCCGAACTTGCTGCCGCCGCCGGCCGCCGTGTTGCAGGCCGAGAGCACGACGAGGTCGGCATTGAGCTTGAGACCGGCGATCTCGCTGGCGCTGAGGAGGCCGTCCGCGGCCGGCGAGGCGGCGGGACCGGGCGGCGGCGACAGCACGAGGCCGGGCTCGGCCTGGCAATGCAGCTCGCCCGGCAGCATGCCGTGGGTCGCGAAATAGAGCACCGCGTACTGGTCGAGCGGCGCGCCGCGCACCGCGCCTTCGGTGGCGGCGGCGCCGAGCAGGATCGAACCCGGCTGGGCGCCGAGCGTGCGGCCGACGCTTTCGACCTCGCCGGCGGTCTCGGGCAGCGGCGGCAGGGCGCGCAGCAGCGCCGGATCGGCCGCCCCGCCCTGGGTGCAGGACGCCGCCAGCGCGCCCAGCGCCTTGGTGCCGTTGCCGGTGAAGGTTGGATTGCCGACGCCGAAGAACGGGCGCGGCGCGGCATGGTGCGTGGCGCGCTCGGCCCGGAGCGAAACCAGTGCGCGCGGCGACGGCACCTGGCTCACCGCCATGCGGCGCACCAGCCAGGCGGCATTGCCGTAGCCACCCGAAGGCTCCGCCGTGACCAGCAGCGACAGCGGCAGGCTGTCGAGCGAACTGCCCGGCGCCACGATCAGGTGATCGGCGCCCACCAGCGCCGGCTCGACCGGGCCGAGCAATTGCTTGTAGAGCGCGTAGGAGGATTTCAGGCTGAAATCGGCGAGGCGGCCGAGCTTGGGCACGAAGGCGCTGCGCAGGTCGCCGACATCGGCGGCGAGACTGTCGCGCGTCGCGCTCAGCGGCGCCGCAGTCAGCGCGTTCGCCGTGACGACCAGCGCGAAGCTGCTCCTGGCGCCGACGACGAAGGTGACGAAGGCTTCGCCGCCGCCGAGGCGCTTTTGGAAATCGGCCAGCGTCACCGGCCCCGGATCGGCGAGCCTCGCGTAATCGGGATAGCTCGCGGCCACCTTGGCCTGCAGCGCGTCGGCGCCGGCCGAGGCCGCCTTGAAGTCCGCATCGTATTTGGCCAGCAGCGCGGCGCTGCGCTCGTCGTTCGGCTTGGCGTTTTCGGCCACCAGTTCGAGGCGGTCATTGTCGCGCCGCGTCTGCGTGTCCTGCAGCTGGCGCACCAAGGCGCCGAGCGCGGCATCGCCGGCCGCTTCGCGCGCCGCGACGCGGGCGATGGTCTGGTCGGCGACGCCGGAATTGACCAGCTGCGCGGCGCGGAACATGTCGGCGTCGAGGGCGACGCGCTGGCCCGGGTCCTGGGTTCCCAGCGCCGCCGCGGCAGCGAGGAACGGCACGATCTGGTCGGAGACGACCTGCGCCCGCGCCACCGGATCCTTGTCCAGGATCGCGAAGGCGGCGCGGAAGGCGGCCACCGACGGCGTATAGAGTTGCTGCTCGGCATAGAAGCGGCCCAGCCGCAGCTGCGCCCGTGCGGTCGGCGCGGTGTCGCCGAACAATTTCTGGTCGAGCGCCAGCGCGTCGCCGAAATCGCGCTCGGCGACGATGACGCGGCCCTGGGCGGCGTTGACCTCGCCCATCAGCGAAACGATCTCGGGCCGCCACCACAAGGGCAGGCCCGGCTCCTCAGTGATGATCCACAAGGCTTCCTCGGCCGCGGCCTGGGCGCTGGCGGTGTCGCCGAGGCGCAGCGCCATCTCGGCCTCGATGCGCAGCGAATGGGCGAGCTCGCCCTCCAGCGTCACCGGCGCGGTGAGTTCGCCGCTATTGGCGTCGTCCGAGACCGAGGCGACCTTGGCGGCGTCGACTTCGGCGCGGCGCAGGGCGGTCGCGGCACGGGCGAATTTCAGCGCATCGTCGTAGTTGCGCTGGTTGGCGGCATCGAGCGCCTGGTACGAGGCGAGCCGGGCGCGCGCCGCATTGCTGGCCGAACCTTCGATGATCGGCTGGGCGCGCCGAAACAGCGCGGCGGCTTCGTCGAAACGGCCCTGGTTGGAGACCTGCAGCGCCAGCTCCGCCAGCGTCTCGCCGACCGCGAGCGCATCGGCGCCGAACAGCCGCGTCTCGATGTCGAGGGCGTGGCGATAGGCGTCTTCGGCGCCGGCATAATTGTCGGCGCCGCCATAGAGCCGCGCCGTTTCGACGAAGCCCTTGTAGCTGCCGAAATCGCCGCTGCCGAGCGTCAGCGCCGCCGCGGTATATTTCGCCGTGATCAGCGCGCTGGCGGCATCATTTTCGCCGGCCGAAGGGCTGCGGCCGAGCGCGTTCTGCAGCGCCGCCTCCAGCACCGGCAGCATCGACGGCAGACCCTCGGCGACGGCGAGCTTGTCGCCGTCGGCGCCGGCCAGGATCACGCGCGGCCAATTGTTGCTGCGCAGGGTGCAAAGATAGAGCGCGTCCTCGTTGCCGGCGGCCCCGATCCATTGCGGCGGGCCGCAGGTCACGTCCTGCGTCGTCGCGAGGCCGCCGGGCAGCGCCCGGACGCCGGCGAGGATCGCGCCGCGGCGCGCCGACGAATCCGCCGGCACCACGGACGGCAGCTGCGACACGCGCAGCGTCCCCGACGCCGCCTCGCCGCACAGGATGCTGCCGCCGTCGAGCCGGCAGGCTTCGCCCGAAAGGCTCTGGCCGAGCGATGACGACGTCCCCGGCGCCGCGGACGACGCCGCGCCGGCCAGCAGCAGCGCCGTGACGGCGAGCAGCGTTGAAAGGTGTTTCGCGCTCACTGCCACAAAGCCTCGTTACCCCAGCTGGAGAAATCCTGGTCGACCGGCGGCACGCCATGGACGGTGTTGCTGGCCGGCGCCGCCTGTCTCAGCATGCCCGCCAGGATGGTCTGCGAACCCGGTGCCTTCTTGGCGCCATCGAGCGAGTCGGCGATCACCACCGTGGCGCTGTCGGCCGTGTTGGGCGTCGAGCTGTCGCCGCCATTGTCCATCGCGGCCAGCGGCCCCGGCGTCGCGGTCGCGAGGCTGGCGGTCACCGTGGTGGTCGGGCCGCTTTCGGTCGTCGTCGGCGCCACCACGACCGTGTTGATGGTCGTGATGTTGTCGTTGCCCGAGCCGTTGTTGGCGGTGTTGGCCGCGATCGTGCCGATCACCACCGGATCGGTGGTCACCGCCGAAGGCGGCTGCGCCCCCGTCAGCGTGCCGGACGTCGTGCCCTGACCCGTGAAGTTGCCGATCGTCGCGGTCGAATGCGGCGCCGTGCCGTTGGTGTAGGTCACCTGGCCGTTGGCGTTGATCGTGATGTTGCCGCTGACATTTCCGACGGCGTTGTTGGAGGCGTCGCCATTGCCGATCTGCGAGTATTCGTTGCCGCCGCCATCGCCGCCGCTGAGCGACAGGTCGGTGACGGTGACGTTGCCGGTGACGGTCCAGTTTGCCGCCGTCGAGGTGGCGCCGGCATTGACTGCGTAGCCGCCATTGCCGATCTGGGCATAGGCGTTGTTGCCGCCGCCCGCCGCCAGCGTCACCGCGCCGGCGCCGCCGTTCGGCGCAGTGACGACGATGTCGCCGGAATCCGCACCGCCCGCCGACGCCGACGCGTTGAGATTGCTCTGGCTGCCGCCATTGCCGATCTGGGCATAGGCGTCGGCGCTGCCGCCCAAGAGGCTGACGGCATGCGACGCGGTGATCGTGATGGCGCCGCCATTCGTCGCCGTCCCGCCGGTGATGCCGATGCCCGACTTGTAGCCGCCATTGCCGATCTGGACGTAAGCCGCGGCGCCGGTGCCGGCATGCAGCGTGACGTTGGTCGCGTTGACCGCGATCGCCGCGACGTTGGAATAGCCGCTGGAGCTCGTATTGCTCTCCGCGCCGCCATGGCCGATCTGGGCATAGGCCTCGCTGCCCGCGCCCGCCGTCAGGATGACGTCGCCGCCGGCAGTGATGGCGATGTCGCCATTGTTGCTGCCGCTGGCCTTCAGGCCGCCATTGCCGATCTGCGCGAACTGGCCGGCGGTCGCGCCGCCGCTGAGCGTGACGTTGCCGGTCACGTCGACGACGATGGCGCCGGTGCCGTGCCCATTGAAGCCGAGCTGGGCGTAGCCGTTGCTCGCGGTGAGCGCCAGGCTGGCGCCGTAGATCGAGGTCGTGCCGCCGGCGCTGCCGAACGCCGCATTGCCCGCGGCGCCGGTGCCGCCGATGGTGATGCCCTTGGCGTTGTTGCCGAACACGCCCGCCGTGCCGAAGCCCGACAGCGTGTGGCCGTCCCAGCCGGCGACGAGGTTGATGGCGCCCGTGCCGGCGTTCTGCAGCGTGCCCGTGACGGTCACGCCGCCGCCGATGAGCAGGTTCAGCGTGTGGGCGCTGTTATAGGCGATCGTGCCGTCGAGCGTGCGGTCGGTGGTGCCGCTGACGCCGAGCGTGACGTCGCCGCCGACGATGTCGGCCTGGGCGAAGCAGCCGACGTCGCAATCCTGCGAGCCGTTGTAGTCGGCCGCCAGCATGATCAGGTTGCCGGTCTGGCTGCCCGAGGCCGTCTTGTCGCCGATCCAGGCCTGTGTGGTGGCGTCCGAGCTGTTGAACGCCGCACTGCCGCCGACGCGGATGTCGATGTCGCCGGTGACATTGCCGGTGACGTCGCTGCCGAACGAGCCGTTGCCGATCATCGCGCTGCCGGCCGAGCTGCCGGTCAGCGTCAAGTTCTGCAGCGCCGCGACCTTGATGTTGCCGCCGCCTGTGCCGTGATAGCCCAGCTGGGCCACGCCGTGGACCGCCAGCACGCTGACATTCGCGGCGTAGACGCTGGTCGTGCCCGCCCGGGAGCCGGCCGCGACATTGCCCGTCGCCGAACCGCCGCCGATGACGACCGAGCCGCTGTTGTTGCCGTAGACGCCGGTATTGCCGAACGCGGACGGCGCGGTCGTGGTGCCGTCCCAGCCGGCGACGATCGCCAGATTGCCGGTGACGAGTTGGATCCCGCCGAAGATATTGACGTTGCCCTTGGACAGCAGCGTGACGTCGCCGCCAGCCGCGATGGCGCCGACATTCAGCGTCGAGGCGTCGGCGAAGCTGACCGCGCCGGCGCCGTTGAACTGCACCGTGCCGCCGACCGCATTGGCCGCATTGGCCAGCGTGATCGCGCCGGAGGTCGTCGAGACGGCGAGGTTTGCGGCTGTCAGCGCGGCCGTCTGCGTGACGGCGCCGCCCGCCGCCAGGGTCAGCGTGCCGCCGACCGTGACGGTGCCGAGGGCGACCGCGGTCGAATCGGTCAGCGCCGCGGCGTTGCTGCCCGTGGTCGAAACCGCCAGCGTGGCGAAAGTGTTGCCGGTGTTGAGCAGGGTGATCGTGCCGCCGCTCGACGAAACGCTCAGGGCTGCGGCGTGGATTGCGCCGGACTGGCTGATATTGCCGCCGGCGCTGAGCGTCAGCGTGCCGCCGACGGAGGCGCTGGCGATGGCGAGGGCGCCGCTATTGGCGAACGAAGCACTGTCCGTGCCCGCCGTCGTCACGGTCAGGGCGCCGAACGAATTGCCGGCATTGGTCAGCGTGATCGCGCCGCTGGTCGTGGCGACGGTCAAATTGGCGGCATGGATCGCCGCCGTCTGGGTGATGGCGCCGCCCGCTGTCAGCGTCAGCGTGCCGCCGACGGAAGCGCTGGCGACGGCAAGGGCGCCGCTATTGGCGAACGACGCATTGTCCGTGCCCGCCGTCGTCACCGTCAGGGCGCCGAACGAATTGCCGGTATTGGTCAGGGTGATCGCGCCGCTGGTCGTGGCGACGGTCAGATTGGCGGCATGGATCGCCGCCGTCTGGGTGATGGCGCCGCCGCCCGTCAGGGTCAGCGTGCCGCCGACCGTCGAGGCGCCGAGCGCGACGGCAGTCGAATCCGTCAGCGAGGCAAGATTGCCGCCGGTGGTCGAGACGGCGAGCGTCGCGAAGGCGTTGCCGGTGTTGGTCAGCACGATGGTGCCGCCGCTCGACGCGACGTTCAGCCCCGCCGCGTGGATCGCGCCGGACTGGCTGATATTGCCGCCGGCGCTGAGCGTCAGCGTGCCGCCGACATTGGCGCTGGCGACCGACAGGACGGTGCTGTGGGCGAACGCGGCGTTGTCCGAGCCGGTGGTCGTCACCGTCAAGGCGCCGAACGAATTGCCCGCATTGGTCAGCGCGATTGCGCCTGTCGTCGTCGCAACGGAAAGGCTGCCGGTGTGGATCGCCGCCGTCTGGGCGATGGCGCCGCCCGCCGTCAGCGTCAGCGCGCCGCCGGCGAGGTTCACGCCGCTGCCGCCGAAGGTGACGCCGTTGCCGGGCGAGGTCAGGAACACCGCGCCGCCATTGGTCTGCAGCGCCAGCGTGGCACTGGCGATGCGCAGGGCATTGGCCGAGTTGGCGATGCCGCCGCTCGCCGCGGCAAGCTTGAGATTGGCGGCCGTGACCGCCTGGTTGCCCGACGCCGCGATGCTGGCGGCCGAGACGCTGACGTCGCCGCTGCCGGCGTTCGAGCCGAAGCTCGCCCCGCTGCCGATCTGCGCGAAGTCGGCCGCGTTCGCGCCGCCCGCCAGCGTCACCACGCCGGTCGTGTTGACGGTGATCGTGCCGCTGCCCGTGCCGTGATAGCCGAGCTGGGCATAGCCGTTGACGCCGCTGAGCACGAGGCTCGCCGCCGCGATGTTGGTCTGGCCACCGGAGCTGCCGACCGCGACATTGCCGGTGGCATTGCTGCCGCCGATCAGGATCGAGCCGCCATGGTTGCCGAAGACGCCGGTGTCGGCGAAATGCGCCGCGTCGAGCGTCACGCCGTCCCAGCCGGCAAGGATATTGATGGCGCCGCTGCCGCCGTTCTGGATCGAGCCCCCGATCGCGAGCGAGCCGGCGGTGAGGATGTCGAGCGTGTGGGCGCTGTTATAGCCGCCGGCGCCGCCGATTTCCTCCGCCGAATTGGCGTCGGTGATGCCGATGGTCACGTCGCCCCCCGCGAGGTCGGAGATGACCACGGTGGCGAACTCTTGCGCGCTGTCGAAGTCGAAGGTGACGATCTGGACGTTGCCGGTTTCGCTGGCGCCGGTGCCGGCGACGTTGCCGAGCCACGCCTGGGTGCCGCCTTCGACGCTGTCGAAGCGCGTCGCGCCACCGACGCTGACGTCGATGTTGCCGGTGATGTTGCCGGTCACGTCGCCGTTGAGCGAGCCGTTGCCGATCATCGCATAGTCGTCAGCCGTGCTGCCCGGCGTCAGCGTCAGGTCGCCGGTGGTCGCGATCTTGATGTTGCCGCCGCCGCTGCCGTGATAGCCGATCTGGGCGTAGAAGCCGTCCGCCGGCGCCACGGTGATGCTGCCGCTGAGGATGGTGGTGAGGCCGCCGGCCGAGCCGACCGCGACGTCCTCGAACTGGTCGTCGTTGCCGAAGGCCATGAAGGCGTTGTTGAGGCCGTAGGCATGCGCCGCCAGCAGCTGCGCGCCGGTCCCGACGGTGAAGCCGTCCCAGCCCGCGACCAGCGACACCGCGCCGGTGCCGGCGTTCTGCACGCCGCCGGTGACGTTCATGCTGCCGGCGCCGGCGAAGGTGAAGGAATTGGGGCTGCTATAGTGGAAGCCGCCGATGAACAGCGGCGTGACTTCGGGATCGGGGAAGCCGATGAAGACGTTGCCGCCGGTGCCCGGCGCGGTGCCGAGATCGGCAGCGATGAAATCGGCGCGGAAGAAGCCCGAATTGGTGATCATCGTCAGGTCGCCGGTCTCGCTGGAGCCGGTGCCCGCGACGTTGCCGAGCCAGGCGAGGCCGGCGTTGCCGTTGAAGAATACGGTCTGGCCGCCGTCGTTCAGCGAGATGTTGCCGGTGACGTTGCCGGTGATGTCGTTGTTGAGGCTGCCATTGCCGATCTGGGCGTATTCCGCCGCCGTATCGTCGCCGCCCAGGACGCTGACGCCGGAGGTCATCTGGATGAAGATGTTGCCGCCGCCGGCGCCGTGATAGCCCGCCTGCGCATAGCCGTTGACGGCATCGAGATCGAGGCCGGCGCCGTAGAGATTGAGCGCGCCATGCGCCGCGCCGACCGACGCGTCGCTATCGGCATCGTCGCTGCCGATGGTGATCGAGCCGTCATTGTTGCCATAGGTCCCGGCCACGCCGATGCGCGCCGGGTCGTAGACGCCGTCCCAGCCGGCGACCAGCGTGATGGCGCCGCCGCCGGCGTTCTGCAGGCTGCTCGCGATCTCGATATCGCCTGCCGCCAGCAGCGTCAGGTTGTGGTCGCTGTTGACTTCGAGCGGGTCGACGATGCGGATCGCAGCCTCGGAATCGGTCTGGCCGAAGGTGAAATCGCCATAGCCGAGGTCGTTGCTGATGACGGCGCCGAAGCCGCCATTGTCGTCGTCCTCGTCGTTGAGGTCGCCGGCCAGGACGACGACGTTGCCGGTGGGCGACGGCCCGCCGGTGCCGCCCGCATTGCCGATGCCGATCGTCGCGCTCATGCCGAACGTTTCGGCGTCGCCGCTCTTTTCGTCGCAGTCGCAGCCGCCACCACCACCACCGCCTTGCGTGGCGAGATAGAGCGTTCCGGCCGCAGAGACGAAGATGTTGCCCGTGACGGCGCCGTCGACCGAGCCGTCGAGCGCGCCGTTGCCGATCAGGACGGAGGTCGCGCCGTCGCCCGGCTCCTCGCCGCTGAGCGAAACGTCCGCCGTGGTGAAGACGTTGATGTTGCCGCCGCCGGCGCCGTGATAGCCGAGCTGCACATTGCCGCCGTCTTCGGCGAACAGGCTGACATAGGCGCCGAAGGCCTGGGTCGTGCCGCTGGCGCTACCGACGAAGACGTCCGCGTCGTAGCTGTCGAGGAAGACCTCGCCGTCATTGGCGCCGTAGGAATTGGGCGTCGACAACAGCGCGCCGGGCGCGGTGACGCCGTCCCAGCCGGCGACCAGGTTGATGCCGCCGCCGCCGACGGCCTGGGTGTTCTGGATGCTGGCATAGAGCGAGATGTCGCCCTCGGACATCAGGCTCAAGGTGTTGGAACTGGCATAGACGACCGGCGAATCGACCTCGATGTAGTTCGACGCTTCGAGCGTGACGTTGGTGGTCGACAGCGCGGCGATGATCGTGGAGGGCCGCACGTAGTCGGTCGAATCCGAGTCGGTGCCGACCGCGAGCGTGCCGCCCGGCGGGATCGCCGTGCCGCTGCCCTCGCCCGCTTCGATGACGATGGTGTCCGGATCGAGCAGCCAAGTGCCGGTCTGGCCCTTGGGCGCCGTGGTGTCGACCGTGGCGGTCGGCGCGACGTTGAGGATATGGCCCGAGGTCTCGACCAGGCCGCCGTCGCCGCCCAGCAGGCCGCCCTTGGCGCTGAAGATGCCGGAGAAATCGGTCAGCCCGTTCGACCACACCACCAGCGTGCCGCCCTTGCCCTTGCGAATCGCATCGGCCTTGATCGTCGCGGAGCCGACATGGGTGTTGTCGGCGTCGGCGAGCGGGCCCGCGCCATGCAGGTCGCCGCCGATGCTGACCGTGCCGCCGCCCGAATCGCCCGAGACGTCGATCCGCGCATTGTCCGCGACCGTGACGTTGCGCCCGGTGATCGCGACCGAGCCGCCGGTCTGGCCGCTCGCCGTGCCGGAGGCGTCGATCGTGCCGCCCGCGACGACGTCGCCGTCGCCGCCATCGAGCACCACTTCGCCGTTCTGCAGCTTGGCGCTGGTCGCCGAGATCATGCCGGTGTTGTTGACCACGGCGTCGGTGACGTTCGCCGCCGCCCGTGCCGTCATCAGCACCCGCCCGCCGGCGGCGCTGATCGTGCCGGAATTGGAGACGCCGGTGGCGGCACCGTTGTCCGCCTTGGCGGGCGGCGCGGTGATGGCGTAGCGGATGAGGTTGTCGCCGACGAAGTCGACGGTGAAGGCCGCGGCGCCGCCGAGCACGACGGTGCCGGCGTCGGCCGAGATCAGGCCCTGGTTCGAGACGCTGGCGCCCGAGAGCACGGCGGAGCCGCCGCTGCGCGTGCGGATCGTGCCCTGGTTGACCACCGAAGCGCCGCTGGCGTTGCTGAAATTGTAACTGCCGGACGCGAAATCGCCGTTGGCGATGTCCGAGGTCGTCGCGATCAGGCCGCCGACATTGATCTTCGAGCCGCCGCCGAACAGGATGCCGTTGCCGTTGATCAGCCAGACCTGGCCGTTGGCGAGCAGGCTGCCGTAGATCGCCGAAGACTCGGAGCCCAGCACGCGGTTGAGCGCGATCGCGCCCGCGCCCGGCTGGTTGAAGCGCACCGTGCTGCCGGCGGCGATCGAGAAACTGTCCCAGTTGATGATCGCCTTGCCGCTCTTCTGGTCGATCGTGGTGGTGGCGCCATGGCTGCTGATCGCGGCCTGGCCGAAGACGACGTTGCCGCCGGTGGGATCGGCCTGCGCCGGCGCCGCAGCGAGGACGCTGAGGCAGCTGGTGCCCAGGAGGAGGGTGCGGATAAGGACGGCGCTGGTCTGGTTCATGGCGATGATCCCGTTAGAAACGCACGGCGAGGTCGACGAGGAGTTTCGTCGATTCCTTGCCCGCGTCGCTTCCCGCGACCGCATGGAGCGTGCGCGAGACTTCGGTTGCGGCAGTGATGTTGTAGGGCAGCCAGAAGCGCAGGCCGCCGCCGACCGAGGCGATGTTCTGGTCGGTCAGGGACGGGCTGAATGCCGGGCCGCGCTGGATGTACCAGGTCTGGGCCGCGTCGACATAGGCGTAGGGCTCCAGCGACTGGACGAAGAAATCGGTGAAATGCGTGTCGTAGCGCAGCTCCAGCGAACCGCCGGCGCCGTGATCGCCGGTGATGCCGCCTGGATCGTAGCCGCGGCCGATCTGGGTGCCGCCGAAGGTGATCTGCTCGCCGGTGATCAGGGGCGCGGAGGAATACTGGCCCTGCGCCGACAGCACGACGCTGAACGCGTCGGGCAGCGGCACGGCGAGCCGCGTATAGGCCGTCAGCTTGGTGAAATCGAACAGCGCGCCGGTGCGCGACGCCAGCGGCGAATGGTTCGCCGTCGCGCCGAGGAACGGCAGGCCCTGCGCGATGTCGAACGTCGTGGTCCACACCCCGCCCAGCACGTCGGTGCGCTGGTAGGAGCCGCCGATGTCGAACACCCGCCACTGATCGTGGCTGATGCCGCTGGACAGCACGTTGACGCGCGCGTCCTGCACCGTGAGGCCGCCGTCGAGCAGCAGCGTCTCGGCGCGGCTGCGGATCACCGGATAGGTCAGGCGCGGGCCGACCGCCCAGCTGTCGGTCAGGACGTTGAAGGCCGAGAGCGTGGAGCCCGGCTCGCCATGCGTGACGCTGGCGATCAGGCTGCCGATCAGTCCGTCGTCGCCGATGGCGCGGCGATAGCGCAGCGAGCCCGCGATCTGCTCCAGCGAATCGGGCGCCGAGGTGATCGTGGCGGCGAGCTGGTCCTCGCCGAAGATCGAATTGAACTCGACGTCGCCCGAAACCGTCCACAGGCCCGAGAAGCGCGAGCCGCGATTGTCGACGGCAAGGCCGCCGGCGATCCAGGGCTGCGCCACGTCGACCACCAGGTCGGAGGCGCCCGGCGTATCGGGCGACGGCTTGAGCACGCCGGTGGCGCTGATGCCCGGGATGTCGTTGGTCAGCAGCAGGCCGCGCTCCATCGACGACAGCGTCAGGGGATGCGACGCCGTCGCGGGGCGCAGGTAATCGCGGATCTGCGACTGCACGTCGGGATCGCCGCCCTGCACCGTGACGTTGGCGAGAAAGCCTTCGACGACGTTGATAGTGAAGACGCCGTCGCGCACCCGCTGCGGCGGCACATAGGCGCGGACCAGAAGATAACCGCGGGCGCGGTATTCCGCTTCGATCCCGTCGGCGACGTTGAGAATGTCGGCGAGCGTGATGTCCTTGCCGATCAGGCCCGCGTAGAGCGGCTGGAATTGCGCGGCAGGAATCGTCGTCGCGCCGGTGATCTTGATATCGCTGAGCTTGAAATGGACTTCGTCGACGGCGCGCGGCACCGCCGAGCGATGCGGCGCCACGATGCTGAAATCGAAATCGGGTTGCTGCGGCAGCGCCGGGCCCGGCCGGTCGCGACCAGGCTGCACTGCGCCGGGCAAGGTCTGCGCGCCGGCCGGCGCCGCGAGCGTCAGCGCCGCGACGCCGAGCAGGCTGGCCGCGCGCACGGTGTGCTTTAGCCGGGTAGAATTACTCAACCTCTGCAACGGAAACGTCCCCCGGCCATGCCAATGCGTGGGGCACAGAACTGCCCCAGCGCAAGAAATATAAAATTCATAAGCAGCGCAATGTGCCCGTTTTTCCGCGCCGCAACAATTACATAGTAAGGAAGCCCGTCCGATTTGGCGGATTTATGGCGAACATGCTGAATACCCACTGGTTTGATAGGTTACTCCCGAGAGTTCCGGATTCCGATTCGGACGCTGCCGGCGTGCCTTGGCGAGGAACCTGTGATGAACAAGGTGTAATCCTTCCCCTTCTGGCAGCGGAACTTCGGCGCGGTAATGTTTCGGCGCGGCGGGATACGCCGTATTCATTTGGGAGGACTGACATGCATTCAGGGGTCAAGACGGGATTGGGTGTTGTGGCGTTGGCCAGCGTGCTGACGGCGGGCGTGTTCATCGGCGAGGCGCTGGCGGCGCAGCCGCACATGCATGCGGCGCTCGACGATCTGCGGGCGGCGCGCTCGGAACTCATGACGGCGACGCACGACAAGGGCGGCCATCGCGTGGAAGCCTTGCGCCTGACCAATGCGGCGATCACAGAAACCCAGGCCGGCATCGATTCCGGCGACGGTTACTGAGCACCGCGGCGCCCCGCATATAATAAGTTGTGTGCAAAACGGGGCGCCATGGAACTTGTAGGGCTGCCGGGTCCCGGCAGCCCGCCTTTCCCCAGGTTTACATTTTCTTAGGCATAGGAGTTGCGGCGCCGAGCCGATGATCGGCTCTTCTTCTAAGGACGTGACCCCGGCTGGGACACAAACGCCCCCATCGGGCGGCCGCCGGCAGGCTCTGGCGGCAGCGGCACGGCGCTACGCCCTGGCCGCGCTCGGTCCGCTAACCATCTCGGCGGCGCATTTCGCGGCCTCGATCCTGTTTCTCAAGCTGATGGCGCCCGCCGTGTTCGGTCTGTTCGCCTTCGTGCTGGTGGTTGTGCCGTTCTGGCTCAGCATTTCGGTCGCCCTGCTCGGCGCCCCGCTCGCCACCACGCGCCAGCGTCACGACGGCGCCGAGGATTGGCGCGAGCTGCCGACCCTGCTGAAGGCCAACCTGCTGTTCTCGCTGGCCGCGACGCTGTTCGTCGCGGCGACCATGGCGGCCTCAGGCGCCGATCCCGCGGCCGCCGCCCTGCTCGGCCTGTATGGCGGCGTGATGTGCGTGCGCTGGTTCGCGCGCTGGCTGAGCTATGCGACGCACCACCCGCTGCGCGCGGTTTTGTCGGACGTCGCCTATGGCATGCTCCTGGTCGCGGGCCTGCTGGCGCTGATGCTGCTGCACGTCACCAGCATGACCAGCGCCGCGCTCGTCCTGGCGATCAGCGCCGCCGCCGGCCTCGCCGTGTTCGGCCGCGCCTTCCTGGTGCAGCAGATCCGCGCCGTGGCGCAGGGCACGCTCGCCGCCTATCGCCCGATCTGGCGCGACCTGACGCAATGGGCTCTGCTCGGCGTCGTCACCACCGAACTCTCCGCCAACGCGCATGCCTATCTCGTCACCCTGTTGTCGGGGCCGAAATCCTTCGCGCTGATCGCGGCCGGCTCGCTGTTCATGCGACCGGTGTCGCTGTGCCTGACGGCGCTGCCCGACCGCGAGCGGCCCCTGCTGGTGCGCACGCTGATGGCCGGCGACCACGCCGCAGCCGACCGCCAAGTGCGCGAATTCCGCGGCGCGGCGGCGGCGATCTGGCTGCTGACCCTGGCGCTCTCGGCTGCCGCGCTGGCCTGGTTTCCCAGCCTCATCCTCAAGCCCGATTACGACCGCGGCCAGGTCGTCGTCGTGGTGATCCTGTGGGCCGCGATCATGGCGGTGCGCTCGCTGCGCACGCCCGAGGCGGTGCTGCTGCAGGCGGCGCGCGAGTTCAAGCCGCTGGCGAGCGCCAGCGTGTGGGCGAGCGTCGTGTCGCTCGGCCTGACCGCCGGGCTGCTGCTCGCCTTCGGGCCGGTCGCCTCGCTGCTCGGCATCCTCGCCGGCGATGCGGTGATGACGGAGCGGATCTTCGCCCTGGTGCGGCGCTGGAAGCGCACGCAGCGCTGGCGCCTCGCGCCGGCCGTCTGACGCCTGCAAACTTTATTTTCGCGACAAGAAAATTTCCTTCGCTGCGCCGCAAGCGTGCACTTATCGACGCGACGTTGCGAAAAACGCCGCGCTCTGCGCGGCTCCGCACCGATCTCGTGTTCGATAAGAATTTATTTTCGCGCACCCCTTGGTAGTGTCCTAATTTGAAGATTGCGGCATCTCAATCTTTTGCCACACCGGCTTGGGAGTGCCCGGGAAACTAATCGTATCGTCAAATCCGGGCATTAGATGGCACTTTTCATACATGTCGTAGATGGTGTCTCCCAAGAAGTTCAACTCTACCATTCCATGATCGTCTGGCTGTCTCGGTGGCGTGTCGTTTGTATACAGGTAGTTGCCATCGCGCATGATGCCGTCGTGGATACCGATCCCACCGGTGAGCGTTATGCCCTTGTCTTGGAAGGCGTACTCGATGACGTACTTGTCCGTCCCGACGGTGTACACATCAGTTGAGAGCACCCCGGCTTTGGATCGCACCATGCTATAGACGCAGGTAACAACAGTTTGCATCGCCGGACGAATGCTTGTTGCTGCCGCACATGACGGAGCGAAGACAAGACCACCCAGGAAAGCCACGCACAGCGTTACGGCCAAATCATTTCGGCTCATTTCGATGTCTGCTCCACCAATTCCGTCAGCGTCCAGAGCCTATCAGAAACGCCCGCCGCTAAGGTAAGCGGCAACGCGAAGGCTGCGGTGAATGTGGATCATGTTGTAGTGCGCGAAACGCAGCGCAACAGCGGCCTTGAGGTTGTCCGATCTCTTATCTGAAGCCGCCGTATCGTGGCAGAGGCGAAGGCAAAATGAGCGACGATCTACTCACTGGGTCGATTGACGAAATTGCTGAAAAGGCATGGCGCATCCTGAAAACGATCGCACCCGATGCTTGGTGCCAAGAGCGGGAATGGGACAACCGCTTAGACTGCCGCATCAAGCAGCCCGACGGGAAAGTCGTTGCCGAAATGATCCTGCTTCGCGATGCCACTGAAACGCGGATCAAGGAATGTGGCGAGAGGCTGCTACTTCGCCAGAGGGGGCTCTCGGTCGCGCTTCAAGACGAACTTCTGGCGCCGATCTTCCTGTTTCAGGGCCGAGGCTCAAACTAGGACACTACCCGCCTCGCGCCGGCCGTCTGACGCCGGAAAACTTTATTTTCGCGACAAGAAAATTTCCTTCGCTGCGCTGCACGCGCGCACTTATCGACACGACGCTGCGAAAAACGCCGCGCTCTGCGCGCCTCCGCGCCGATCTCGTGTTCGATAAGTCCGGCGCGGATTTATTTTCGCGCACCCCTTGAACCGAGTCGGTCCAGACCACATTTCCGCTATGTCCCCACAAAAGCATCCCAAGCGACGGGCGCCGTTTTTCGGCGCGCGGCGCTTCAATGCGTCAGCGACGCGGAAAGGACCTCGGCCATGTGCACAGCATTCTCGCCCTGGATCATCGTGCGATGATTGCCGGGCACCATCCGCACGTCCAGCGCGGCGCAGCGCGACGTCCAGATGCGCGCGGGGTTCGCCATCATCGGATCGGCCTCGTGCGGCACGACCAGTTGGATCGCGCCGTCATAGCGGCGCGGCCGGTATTGTGCGATGGCGGCGAGGGTCGCGTCGTAGACCTCCTGCAAGGCCTGTGGAATGCGCATCGCCGGCAAGACGGCTTGCGGCGGCTCGAGCCCCAGGCGCCACAGGACGCGGCGCGCGAACGAGACGACGGCCGAGGCGCAGTAGCGCGGATAATCGCCGAGCGGACGGGCCTGCAGGGCTTTCAGATGATGCCGCCCGCGCTGCCCAACATGATGCGCCCACACCGCGAGCGGCCATTGCCGCGCATTGGTCTGGGTGTCGATCAGCGTCAGCGAGGCGGGCCGTTCGCCGCGGGCCGCGAGGCGGCGCGCCATCTCGAACGCGACGAGTCCGCCCGACGAATAGCCGGCGAGATGATAAGGCCCGCGCGGAAAGGCTTCGCGGATCGCGGCGAGATAGTCGTCCGCCATCGCGTCGATGCTGCGGTTGGGCTTCTGCTCGCCGTCGAGGCCGCGCGCCTGGATGCCGTAGACGGCTCCGTCGCCGGCGACGAGGCGGCCGCAGGCGAACAGCTCCATGACGTTGCCGCCGACGCCGTGCACGATGAACAAGGGCGCGCCCGTGCCGGCACGGATCAGGACCAGCGGCGAGAAGCGTGGCGCCGCATGGCCGTCGATCGCGGCGGCGAGCGCGGCGATGGTCGGCGCGGCATAGATCAGCGTCACTGGCAGCTGGCGCCCCAGCGCTTCCTCGATGGCGAACATCAGGTTGAGGGTCGAGAGCGAGTCGCCGCCGCAGGCGAAGAAATCCGCGTGGCGGCCGATGGCGTCGCGGCCGAGCACGCGTTGCCAGATCGCGGCGATGACGCTTTCGGTCGCTCCGACCGGCGCATCCGGCGCCGCGGCCGGCGTCTCGACCTCGCGGCGCTGCCACGCCTCGTCGAGTGCGGCCAGCGCCTTGACGTCGAGCTTGATACTGGCGAGACGCGGAATCGCGTCCAGACGATGCAGCCGCTGCGGCTGCAGCGCCGGCGGCAGCACGCCGCGCAGCGCGCGCTTGAGTTCGCCAAGATCGGCATCGCCGACGACATAGGCGATGAGCCACCAATTGGCGCCGACGCGGCGCGGGAACACCGCGACGTCGCCGACGCCGGGCTGCAGGCGGATCGCCGCTTCGAGCTCGCCCGGCTCGACGCGCTGGCCGCGGATCTTGAGCTGGCGGTCCTTGCGGCCGACCAGGTCGATCATCCCGTCGGCGCGCAGCCGCACCAGGTCGCCGGTGGCGAGGATGCGGCAGGACGGGTCCTTGGCGTCGGCCGGGAAATCGTCGCCGACGCAGCGCCCGCCCTGCCAGCGGCCGAGCGCGACGTAGGGGCTGCGCACGATGAGTTCGCCGGCCTCGCCCGGCGACACCGCGGCGCCGTCCTCGCCGACGATGGCGAGCGCATTGACGGCGAGCGGATAGCCCAGCGGCACGCGCGTGCCCTCGCGCGGGAAATCCTGCGGCACGAACCATTGCATGATGGGGGCTTCGGTCGAGCTGTAGCCGAGCTCGATGCGGCACGCCGGCGGCAGCCAGGCGCGCAGGGCGTCGATGTCGCTCCACAGCACGGCGTCGCCGCCGACGCGCACGACGCGCAACGACTGCGGCGCCGGGCCTGCGCCGAGCTGCATCAGCGCGCGCAGCAGGGCCGGCACGGCATAGACCATGGTGATGCCGTCCAGTCGGTCGAGGATGGCACGCGCGCCGCCGCGCTGGACGTCGATCAGGTGCAGCGTCGCGCCGCTGAGCAGCGCCGTCAGCCGCTCGCGCAGGCCCGCGATGGTGCATTCCGAGCTCAGCGGCAGGAAGCGGTCTTCGGCGCCCACATGCGCGGCGTTGGCGTATTGCGCGACGCGGCGCAGCAGGGCGCGCTGGCTGTTGACGATGCCCTTGGGACGGCCCGTGCTGCCCGAGGTGAAGAGCACGAAGGCGGGCTCGTCGGGACCGCAAGGCGTCAGCGGCGCCGTTGCCGCCGCATAAGGAAGCGGCCGCGAAAGATCGATGCGGCGCACGCCGTCCGGCACCAGTGCCGCGGCCTCGGCGTCGTCGAAGCGGCCGACGACCGCGGCCATGCCGCAATCCTTCACCACGTCGGCGAGCCAGGCTTTGGGGTAATGCAGGTCGAGCGGCACGAACAGGCGGCCGGCGGCGAGGCAGGCCAGCATCGCCAGCGGAAAATCGGTCGACGTCGGCAGCAGGATGCCGACGAGATCGCCCGGCGCCGTGTCGCCGGCGATCCGCGCCGCCAGCACGACGATGGCGGCCAGCGCTTCGCGATAGGTCATGCGGGTCTCGCCGTCGTCGATCGCGATGCGCTCCGGATGGGCGCGCGCCATGGCGGCGAAGCGTTCGGCGATCGGCTGTGCGAGGTCGCGCTCCGTGAACGGCGCGAAAACGCGCGCGACGGGGCCGTTCCAATCCAACGGATAGTTGGAGCGGTCGAGCCACGGCGCGGTGAATCGATGCAGCACGGTTTTCGCCAGCGAGAACCCGCGCAGTCTAGGGCCGCGCGGACAACAAATTCTGAACCATCCGGCCCGCCTGTCCCAAAGCGGGACGGGCACGCCTTATGCAGAACCCCACATGCAGGAAATATTCCCGGACCGCGCGGCGATTTTCGTCCCGATCCGGACCAAACGGAGGCCCGTCATGCTTCATGTCGATACAGCCACCCTCGCCGCGCTGCCCGCCAACGACAGCGAACCGCCCGCGCCGGTGCGGCTGACGCCGGTCGAGCAGCCCTTCCCCAGACTGATCGGCCTTCAGATCACCGAAGCGACGCCGCTGCGCGTCCGCGCCATGCTGGCGGCGCGCAACGAGCTCTGCCGCTCCGGCGGCACGCTGCATGGCGGCGCCATCATGTCGCTCGCCGACATCACTGCCTCGGTCGGGGCCTTCCTCAACCTGCCCGAGGGCGCCAAGACCACGACCATCGAGAGCAAGACCAATTTCATCGGCGCTCCCAAGGAGGGCGCTCCGATCTTTGCCGAATCGCTGCCGCTGCATGTCGGCCGCCGCAGCTCGGTGTGGCAGACCAATGTCACGCGCGAGGACGGCAAGCTGGTGGCGGTGGTGATCCAGACCCAGATGGTGATCTAGACGAGTTCCGTCAGGGCCGGCCGCACGCCGGTCCTGACGATGTTTTGTTTGCTTCGAAATCCCCCTACTATCGCCTTGGGGAAATTCGGGGCCGATTCATGTCATCCACGTCGCAGGCCGATCCGTATGCGCGGGCCGCCGCCAAATTCGCGCTGTCGGCCAAGCTCGTCAGCATCGCGTCGCTGATCAACTGGGACGCCCAGACCAACATGCCCAAGGGCGGCGCCTGGGCGCGCGGCAAGCAGATGGGCGCCCTCGCTGAAGTGACGTCCGACATCACCGGCGCGCCCGAGATCGGCGCGCTGCTCGACGAAGCGCAGGGCTATGCCAACGTCCTGGGCGAGGCCGAACGCGCCAACCTGACCGAGATGCGCCGGCTCTATGCCCACCGCGCCGCGGTGCCGAAGGATCTGCTGGTCGAGCGCGCACGCGTTTCGCAGGCCTTGCAGCAGGTCTGGGTCGAGGCCAAGGCCAACAGCGATTTCAAGGCGTTCGCGCCGGGCTTCAAGACGCTGATGGCGATTCACAAAGAGGTGGCGGCCGCAAAAGGCGCGGCGCTCGGCCTCGCGCCCTATGACGCGATGATGGACGAGGAGGATCCCGGCCTGACCACGGCGACGATCGATCCGATCTTCGACGATCTGGGCGCCCACCTGCCGGGCCTGCTGGCTGAGGTCCGCGAACGCCAGGCCAGATGGCCGGCGGTGATCCCGTTCGGCGGCGATTTCTCGGCCGAGCGCCAGGCGCAGCTGTCGCAGCGGCTCGCCGCGGTCGTCGGCCATTCGCCGGAGACCAGCCGCATCGATGTCGCGCCGCATCCGTTCTCGATGCCGCATTCGCCCGGCGATGTGCGCTTCACCACGCGCTACAACGTCGACAAGTTCCGCTATTCGGTGACCGCGACGCTGCACGAAGCGGGGCATTCGATGTACGAGCTCAACCTGCCCCGGCCGCTGGCGTTCTCGCCGGTCGGCGTCGCGCGCGGCATGAGCGCGCATGAAAGCCAGTCGCTGATGCTGGAAATGATGGCGGGCCGCAGCAAGGAGTTCCTCGCCTTCCTCGCGCCCGTGCTGGACGAATATCTCGGCGCCGGCGAGGCGTGCTGGGAGCGGCGCAACGTGCTCAACTATTTCCGCCGCGTCGACGACGATTACATCCGCGTCGAGGCGGACGAGATTTCCTATCCGCTTCACGTCATCCTGCGCTACCGGCTGGAGCGCGCGCTGCTGTCCGGCGACCTCGCGGTCGACGACATTCCCGGCGCCTGGAACGAATTGTTCGGCAAGCTATTCTGCCGCGTGCCGCCAAACCATGCCAAGGGCTGCCTGCAGGACATCCATTGGGCGGCGGCGCTGTTCGGCTATTTCCCGAACTACGCGCTCGGCGAAGCCCTGGGCGCGCAATTGTTCGAGCGCGCCTGCGCCGACGATCCGGCGATCCTGCCGGCGCTGGGGCGCGGCGACTTCGCACCCTATTTCGACTGGGTGCGGCCGCGCATCCACGAACAGGCGAGCCTGAAAAGCTTCGACGACATCGTCGCCGCCGCCACCGGCGCCCGGCTTTCCGGCGCGGCCCTGAAGCGGCACCTGAAGAAGCGCTACCTCGACGAGGCGCTCGACTAGATCCGCCAGTCCGTGCCGTCGCGCAACGCGGCGTAGAATTCGGGGCCGTAGGCGGTCTCCGGCGCGGCACGGACGCGGGCGTCGAGGAATTCGGCGTCCTTGCCGACCAGGATGCGCCAGCGTTCGGCCCGGACGCCGTCGAGGATGATGGTCGCGGCCTGCGCCGCGCTGGTCGGCGCGTTGTCGCGGAAGGCGTCGCCCTGCGCCTTGACCATGGCGCGGACCTGATCGTCGCTCATCGCCGCGAGGTTGACGCCCTGCGCGCCGAGCGCCTTGCGCACCGCCGCCACGTCGATGGCGCCGCCGCTGAGGATCTCGCGCGAATTGTTGGCGATCTCGGTGCCGATATGGCCGGGCATCACGACGGAGCATTTGATATGCGGCGCATTGACGGCGAGGTCGGTGATCAGGGCCTCGGTGAAGCCTTTGACCGCGAATTTGGCGGCGCTGTAGGCGGTATGCGGCCGCCCCGGCCCGATCGAGGCCCAGAAACCGTTGACGCTGGAGGTGTTGACGATGTGGCCCTCGCTCGCCTGCAGCAAGAGCGGCAGGAAGGCGCGGACACCATGATAAACGCCGCCCCAGCAGACATTGAAGGTCTTCTCCCACTGCTTGCGGTCCTGGTTGACGATGCTGCCGCCGCCGCCGATGCCGGCATTGTTGATCAGCAGGTGGATCTTGTCGGTGTCGAGCTCGCGCCGGACGCTCTCGGCCCAGGCGAACACCTGGTCCTCGATCGAGACGTCGGCGACATAGCTCACGACCCGCGTGCCCTGCGGCGCCTGGGCCAGCGCACGCTTCCGGGTCTCGGCCATGTTGGGCGCCGAGACGTCGCACATCGCGACCGTGCAGCCCTCGGCGGCCAGTTGCAGCGCCAGCTCGCGGCCCATGCCGGTGCCGCCGCCGGTGATCACGGCGATCTTGCCCGCGAAGTCCTTCATCGTCGTCTCCCGGATTTTTTGTCGGCTGCAGTGTCCGCAAATGCCGCCGCGGAGGCCAGAGAAAACTCCGGCCTCTTACGCTGGGTAAGGCACGACCTAGAACTTCTGGCCGAACCGCAGGCCGATGGTGCGCGGCGTGTTGGTCGCGATGTAGGGCTCGGCGCCGCAGATCTGCACCGTGCATTCGGCGTAGCGGTAAAGATCGGCGCGCTGGTCGAAGGCGTTCTCGATGGAGAGCTCCACCGACCAGGCGTCGGTCTCGATGCCGGCGGTGAAATCGGCCGTGGCATAGGCGCGCTGCAGGCCCAGCGCGGCGCGGATCGGCACCAGCGCGCCGGTGACCGGATTGGGCGCCACGACGCGCAGATCCGGCCAGCTGCTGCTCTGGTAGACGACGCCGCCCTGGAGATGGGCGAGGAAACCCTCGACCGGGAATTCGTAGCGCGCCGTCCAGTTGGTCTTGAATTTCGGCGTCGGCAGAGCGGTGCCCTTGGGGGCGTCGGGCGGATTGGGATCGGCCGGGCCGGGACACACCGTGACGCCGACCGGACCGCAATAGTCCTGCGTCAGGTGCGAGTCGTTGTAGGACGCCGAGCCGTTGATGGTCAGGCCGCCGATGGGCTGCCAGATCACGTCGGCCTCCGTGCCCCAGATGCGCGCCGCGCCGGCATTGTGAATCTCTGTGAAGGAGTTGAGCCCGAGGAACGAGAACTGGAAATTGTTCCAGTTCTCCAGATACACCGCGCCGTTGAAGCGCAGCGAGTTGTCGAACCACGACGTCTTCCAACCGACCTCGTAATTGGTCAGCCGGTCCGGCTGGTAGGGCGGAATGGTGCCGCGGCGATTGACGCCGCCGGGCCGAAAGCCCGTCGACCAGGTCGCATAGACCATGCGCTCGTCGTCGATCCGCCAGGTGAGGTTCAGCTTATGCGTGAAGCCGCTCTCATACACCGCCTTGTCGAGATTGGTGCAGGGACCGTTGTCGACGCTGGTCGGCGCGAAGCATTGCGAGACGCCGGTGTGCGAGCTGTAGCCGGCGGAGAAGCCGAAGAAGCCCTGCAGCGAATTGGCGGCGTAAAAGACGCGGCCGCCGGCCGAGAAGGTGACGCGCGGCGTGATGTCGTAGCTGAGCTCGCCGAAGGCCGCGAGATCCTCGTCATAGCGCTGCTGGTCGGTGAGCCAGAGCGTGCCCGGCCAGTTCGGCACCGAGAGCTGCGCCACGCCGGGATCGGCGCCGGTGTCCGACAGATTGGCGATGGCATAGTTCTGCAGGATGTAATGACCCTGGCGCTCGAAGAACAGGCCGCCGACATAGCGCAAGCGGTCGTCCGCCGGCGAGGAGATCCGCAGCTCGTTGCTCAGCTTGGTGAAGTGGTCCTTCTCGTGGATGTACTGCGACGGATCGATGAAATTGCCGTGGTTGTCGTAGATGTATTTTCCGTAGCTGTAGAGCGTGTCGTAGAAGAACGAATAGTCGGTGTAGTCGGACGCCGCGTTGATGGTGCGGTCCATGTAGCCGCCCGAATAGATCACGTCGAGATTGCTGATCTTGCCCTGCACGGTCAGCGACGCCTGCACCCAGGTGTCGTGCGCAAATTCCGGGAAATAGTGGCTGACCTTGAGGTCGCCGATGCTGGGATCGTAGGCGAAGATGCCGTTGCTTTGCGTCGTCTGCGCGATGATCGTCGGCGTGACGGTCCAGTTGTCGTCGAGATCGAACTCGAGCGCGGCGCGGCCGCCATAGGTGTTGACGTCGTTGAAGTCCTTGCGCGCGATGGCGGCGTTGTCGATCGTCACGCCCGAGGTCGGGAAGGTGCGCGTGTTGTGGACGTTGTCGATGAAGCCGGCGTCGTGCTCGGCATAGCCCACCAGGCGGATCGCGACATGGTCGGACAGCGGAATATTGACGAAGCCCTCGCCGCCATAGCCGATGCCGCCATGGTCGACGTCGTTGACGCTGACATCGTAGGCGGCGGAGAACGCGCTGGGATCCGGCTTGTTTGTGATGATGCGGATGGTGCCGGCTTCCGAGCTGGCGCCGTACAACGTGCCTTGCGGGCCCGACAACGCTTCGACGCGCGCGATGTCATAGACATGCACGTCGAGCGCGCCGCCGATGGTGGTGATGGGCTGCTCGTCGAGATAGACGCCGACGGTCGGCAGCGAGCCGGAATGATTGCCGTCATTGCCGCTGGAAACGCCCCGCATCGAGATGTTGGCGAAGCCCGGGCCGCCATTGCCGGCGCCGGCGCCGCCGACCGTATAGGTGACGCTCGGCAGGTAGCGCGCATAGTCGGCGAAATCGGCGATGTGCAGCTGCTGCAGCTTCTCGGTCGGCAGGGCCTGGATGCTCAGCGGCACCTTCTGCAGGTCCTCGGAGCGCTTTTCAGCGGTGACCACGACGGTCTCGATGCCGGTCGACGTGCCGGCATCGGCCGCAAAAGCCGAGGTGACGCCGGTCAGCATCGTGGAGGTGAGCAACAATTGCCAAAGCGCCGGCCTGAGCCGGCCCGTCGAAGTGCCCCGCATCGCCCGAATGTCCCCCGGAAAATGGCCGCGAAACGCGTTACTCGAATCCAATTCTTACAAGTGTCACAAATAGAAACGCCGCGCCGCCGACCCGTCAATGGCGCCGGCGCAAAAACGCGGGGCCGATTGCTGCACTGCGTCAGATGGCGTGCGGATGCGTGTAATCGTGCAACACATCGCCGAGCGCGGCCTTCAGGGGCCCCAGCCAGGACTCGAAATGTTGCCACTGGTCGATGCCGTCGCGGAAGATCGGCTGGCGTACCTGTTCGGAGCTGGCGGTACGTATGGCGCGGTCGTTCTGGTAAAATAGCAGGCACTTCTCCTCGAACGGCAGGCCGCAATAGTCCAGCAGGCGGCGCACCTCGCCTTCCGCGTCGTCGACCATGCGCTCATAGAGCACGCGGTGGATGCGGCCGGGCAGGACCGCGTCCAGATGCGCCATCAGCGCGACATAGTCGGCGTAGTAGCGGCCGAGCTCGCCAAGGTCGTAGGAAAACGCCTGACCGCGCGCGAAGTGCTGCTTGAAGGCGGAAAAGCAGCAGCCGAGCGGATGGCGCCGGGCGTCGATGATTTTGGCATTGGGCAGGATCAGGTGGATCAACCCGGCATGGGCGAAATTGTTCGGCATCTTGTCGATGAAGAACGGCCGCCCCAGCTTGCGCTGCACGCGGGTCTGCTCGAGATATTCCGCGCCGAGCCGGCGCAGGTCTTCGGCGCCCAGCGTGGCGAGCACTTCGGGGTATTGCGACGCCTGGCTGCGCGACTTGCGGCCGCTGAGACGTCGCGCGATGCCCAGGATGTTGGGCAGCTCCATCGTGCCTTCGACCGCGGAATGCGTCGCCAGGATCTGCTCGATGAGCGTCGAGCCGGCCCGCGGCAGGCCGACGACGAAGATCGGATCGGGCGCCGCACTACCTTGGCCGTGACGAAGAACGAAAAAGTCCGCGGTGAACAGCGCCTGCGAGCGGCGCACATGTTCGGAGATTTCGTCCGCGTCGTAGACCACCGATTTGCGGCGCAGCCTGTTGCCGGCGTCGTATTGCGCGAAGGCCTCGGCATAGTGCCGCTCGTCCTCCAGCGCCTTGCCGAGAGCGAAATGCAGATGATAGCGATCCTCACCCTCGGCGCCGGCCAGCGCGGCCTGCATCGCCGCGACGTCGCCCGCCGTGAAGCGTACGGTCTTGAGGTTGGCGAGGCTCCACCACACCTCGCCCAGCGCCGGCGCCAGCGCGAGGGATTTGCGGTAGGCGGCGACGGCGTCGCCCTGCCGGCCGACCGCCTTCAGCGCATGGCCATAGCTCATCCAGGCCTTGGGCTGGTTCGGAAACGTCTTGAGGACGTCCTCATAGCAGGCGATGGCGCCGTCATACTCGCCGATCTGCCCGAGCGCCGCGCCCTTCAGCGCGCGGTAAGAAGGATTTTTCGCATCGGACTGCAACAGAAGGTCGATCTGCGCGATGGCCGCTTCGGACTTGTTCAGCCGGTGCAGCACCATCGCGTAATTGTGCCGCGCGGCGGCGAAGCCCGGCGCCAGTTCGAGGCACCGTGCCAGCAGTGTTTCGGCATCGCCATAGCGGCCCAGCCGGGCGCCGACTTCGGCCAGCATCCGCAAGGCCGCGATGTTGGCGGGATCGGCTTTGAGGAAGTCGCGCAGGCCGCGTTCGGCGACGGCGAGCTTGTTGTCGCACAGCGCCCTGGCGGCCTCGAGCAGCTTGGGGTCCTTGGTCGCGGCGCGCAGCTGCTGCGCCGAGGCCGCGGCCGAGGCGGCATCGTCGCCGGCGAGGGCATATTGCTCGGCAAGCACGGCCCACGCCTCGCCAAGTTCGGGATTGCGTTTGGTGGCCTTGGACAACGCCTGGACCGCGTCCCGTGCCCTGCCCTGCGCCGCGCAGACGTGCCCCAGCTCGAGCCAGACCGACGCGGCCCGCGGTTGTTCGGCGGCCAGCGCTTCCAAGGTTTGCCGGGCGGCTTCGAGATCGCCCTGCCGCCGCAGCGCTGCGCCGAGACAAAGCCGCGCCTGCGGCTGACCCGGTACCGCGCGCAGGATCTCACGTGCCTGCTCGGCGGACTGCGCCGGCGCGCTGTCCAGCAGCCGCACGGCATGCGCCAGCGCGGTGCTGAGCGTTCCGGTGGGCTCGGATGCCGTGGAGGTCATGGGACGATCAAAGTGGTTCGCGGCCGAGCCTGTCAACCACGTACGGAATCTTGCGGATTTGCCTTAAGGTGCCAACCATGAGCGACGAAATTTCGACGACGGATGCCGGGCGCGGCGAATTCCAGCGCGTCCGCGGCCGTTACCCCGGCTACACGCGCACGCGGCTGGCGCAATTCGCGCGGCGGCTGAAACGGGCGATCTATCCCGAGCGTGCCGCAGCCGAACGCATCGAGCTCGCCGGTCCCACCGAGCGCATCGCGTTTGCGCAGGCGCAGGCGCTGCCCTATCGCCCGATCGGGTTGGGCGAACCGCTCGGCCCGCTCTGGGCGACCTATTGGGCGCGGGTGACGGTGCGCATTCCGTCGGGCTGGCGCGGTGCGCGCGTCGACCTGCACTGGGATTCGCGCTCGGAAGCGCTGCTGTGGCTGGACGGGCGGTCCTCGGAGGGCCTCAACCCCGGCCGTAATTTCGCGCAGATGACCGCGGCAGCGGCCGGCGGCGAGACGCTCACTCTCTATGTGGAGATCGCCTGCAACCGCGCCTTCGGCGCGGCGGAAGCCGGATTGCCGCCGAAAGAGCCTTATCGGCTGGAAAGCTGCGAGCTGCGCCGCTTCGATCCCGAGGCCTGGTCGCTGTTCCACGATTTCGACGTGCTGCGCCAGCTGGAGGCCGACCGTGAGCCGGCGCAGACGCCGCGCTCGACCGGCGGTGTGGCGCCAAAGATCGTGCGGCCCGCCCTCGACACCACCTGGGCCGGCAAGCTGCTGCATGCGCTCAACCGCGTCTGCAACGTGCTCGATCCCGACGACAAGGCGACCTGGCCGGCGGGACGCGAAATTCTCCGCAGCCTGCTGGCGGCGCGTAATGGCGGCGTCGTGCACGAATTGTCGGCCGTCGGCCACGCGCATATCGACACCGCCTGGCTGTGGCCGATCGAGGAGACCCGGCGCAAGTGCCAGCGCAGCTTCGCCAATGTCGTCGCGCTGATGGACCGCTATCCGGATTTCAAGTTCGCCTGCAGCCAGGCCGCGCAATATGCGATGATCGAGACGGACGATCCCGACCTCTTTGCGCGCATCCGCGCCAAGGTGGCAAACGGGCAGTGGATTCCGATCGGCGGCAGCTGGGTCGAGCCCGATTGCAACCTGCCGTCCGGCGAATCCCTGTCGCGGCAGTTCCTCTACGGCCAGCGCTATTTCGAGCGCACCTTCGGGGCACGTTCGCGCATCTTCTGGAATCCCGACGTCTTCGGCTATGCCGGGCAGTTGCCGCAGTTGATGCGCGAGGCCGGCATGGACCGCTTCCTGACGCAGAAGCTGTCGTGGAATCGCTTCACCACGCCGCCGCATCACAGCTTCCGCTGGCGCGGCATCGACGGCAGCGAAGTGCTGACGCATTTCCCGCCGGCCGACACCTATAACGGCATGGCGACGATGGAAGAGCTGCGCTACCACGCCGCGAACTACAAGGACGCGGACCGCTCGGCGGAGGCGCTCTACCTGTTCGGCTATGGCGACGGCGGCGGCGGGCCGGATGCGACGATGATCGAGGCGCTGGCGCGCACGACGGACCTGCTCGGTATGCCCAGGAGCACGATGCGCGATCCGGATGACTTCTTCGAGCGCCTGGCGCGCGACGCCGGCGACCTCGCGACCATCGAGGGCGAGCTCTATTTCGAATATCACCGCGGCACCTATACCAGCCAGGCCGAGACCAAGCGGCTCAACCGGCTGGTCGAGGGGCAGCTGCAGACGCTCGAATTCCTCAGCGTCGCGAGCGCGCTGGCCGGCAAGCCGGTGCCGTCGCGCCAAGCGGTCGAGGATCTGTGGCGCGTGCTGCTGGTCAACCAGTTCCACGACATCCTGCCGGGCAGCAGCATCGGCGAGGTCTATGTCCGCGCGACACGCGAACTCGCCGAGACCGCCCAAGCCGCGGCGACGCTGTCGCAGGGCTTGCTGGGCGGCTTGTCGGCCCCCGGACCGGCCGCGACGCCGATCAATCCGGTCGGTTTCGCGCGCGCCGAGATCGCCACGGCGCCGGACGGCACGCTGCACACTGTCGTGGCCGCACCGTTTTCGGCCGGCCGCACCGAAGACGCCAAGGACAGCGTGCGCGTCAGCGAAGCCGGCGAGATCGTGCTGGAGAACGGCCTGCTGCGCGCGGTCCTGACACCGGGCGGCGGCCTGCGTTCGCTGCAACATCTGCCCAGCCGCCGTGAGGCGCTGGCCGGCGAAGCCAATCGCTTCGTGCTGTTCGACGACCGGCCGACGGAATACGAAGCCTGGGACGTCGATCCCTTCGCGCTGGAGACCGGGCGCGAAACGGCCGCGGCGGAGCGCTGCGAGATCGTATCGCGCGGGCCTTTGCGCGCCGAGCTGCGTTTCGAACGCAAACTCGGCAAGGCCAGCCTTCTGGTCCAGACCGTGCGACTCGACGCCGGGTCCGGGCGGCTGGAATTCGACACGGAGATCGACTGGTACGAGCGGCGCGCCCTGCTCAAGGTTGTCTTTCCGCTCGCGGTCACGGCGCCGCGCGCGACCTATGAGACGATGTTCGGCGCGGTGGAGCGGCCAACGCATGCCAATACCGACGCCGATCTGGCGCAATACGAAGTTCCCGGCCATCGCTGGGCCGACCTGTCCGAGCCCGGCTTCGGCGTCACGCTGCTCAGCGATGCGCGCTACGGCTATTCGACGTTCGGCAACGTCATGGGCCTCAGCTTGTTGCGCGGCACCGCGGCGCCCGATCCCAGCGCCGATATCGGTACACACCGCCTGCGCTACGCGCTCTATCCGCACGCTGGGGACTGGCGCGACGCTGGCACGGTCGGCGAGGCGGCGCGCTTCAACCGGCCGCTGCTGTGGACGAAAGGCGCCGCGACAGAAATCCTCGCCCGACCGCTGGTAGCGGCAACGCCTGCGAGCGTGGTGATCGACACGATCAAGCCGGCCGAGGACGGCGACGGCTGGGTCGTGCGGCTTTATGAAAGCAGCGGCGGCGCGGCCGTGGCGCGGCTGAGCTTTGGAGTACCGGTGCGCAGCGTCCATCTGAGCAACACGCTGGAGGACCGCTTCGCTGCGCTGCCGCTGCAGGACGGCGCCAGCACGTTGGCGCTCCGGCCGTTCCAGATCGCGACGCTGCGGCTCAGTTCGAAATTATAGCCGCTTCCAGCCGCGCCACGAATTCGGCCTTCTGCGCGTCGTCGATCCAGCGCACCACGGCGACGACGTCGTGCTGGTAGTCGATGAAGACGATGTTGTCGCCATTGCCGATGAAGGCGACGGCGTCGGCACGAGCCGCCGGGAACAGCTTGGCATCGGTGTTGAGGAACCAGTTCATATAGCCGTAGCCCGGATTGGGTCCGGTCGGCGTTTTCGCCATGGCGATCCATTTTTCCGACAGGATCTGGCGGTCGCCCCAACGTCCGTTGTGCAGGCCGAGCAGGCCCAGGCGCGCCAGGTCATGTGCCGAGATGAACATGCCGCCGCCCCAATGGCCGCCGCCGGGCACGGCGTGAATACGGCGGCCGCCGATGGTCACCCAGGAGTTGCGATAGCCTTCCCAATGCCAGCTGTTCGAGGCACCGATCGGATTCATGACCGTCTCGCGCAGGACGTCGGGCAGTGGCCGCTTCCACAGATAAGTCAGCGCCAGCGAGAAGGCGTTGACCCGCACGTCGGAATATTTCCATTGCGTGCCGACCGGCGGCGGTCCGGCGGCGAGCTCGTCCCACGGGTTCTTGCCGGGGCGGTCCGCCCACCACGGCTTGCCCCACATCGTGCCGACCCAGCCGCTGGTCTGGCGCAGCATCTGGTCCCAGGTGATGGGCTGGTTGTGCGGCAGCAGGAAGTCGGGCGTCGGCCGGACGTAGTCGATGACGCGGTCGTGGACGTCGCGGATCAGGTGGCGGTCGAAGGCGATGCCGGCGAGCGACGACAGAAAGGTCTTGGTCACCGAATGCGTCATGTCGACGGCACCCGTGTCGCCCCACTGCGCGACGATGTAGCCGTGGCGCAGCACGATGCCGTTCGCCGGCGCATGCGGCTTCAGCGGCCCGATGGGATCGGAATAGGGTCCGGCGAATTGCAGCGGGATGGTGAGCGCGAGGTCGCGCTGGTCGATGACGCCGTTCAGCGCCGGCGAGACGATGGCTTCGTTGGCGACGGCAAAATCGATGGCGGCTTTGAGCTTTGCGGCATCGAAGCCTTCGGCTTCGGGCGCCTGCGTCTGCCACTGGGCCTTGGGCGGAAAATAATCGGCGGACTGCGCCGGCACGGCGGAGACCAAGAACATGGCGGTAAACAAGATGCCTGAAAGCCTGAACATCGTTGCCCCCGCATGGCCGCCGGCGCGTTATAGCCGAAGGCAGGCGCGCTGTCGCAACCGCCTAAAGCGGAATGGTGATCTTGAGGCTGGCCGCCTGCTGGCTGGTCTTGTCGCCGAACTGCCCGAAATAGCCGAGCTTGGCGCTGAGCCCGCTCGCGTTCACGATCTCGATGCCGGCGGCGATCTCGCCGAGCGTCTGGTCGGTGCGCAGCCTGATCGTGAACGGCGTGACGCCGGCGGGCGCGCCCTCGAAGCCGGCAGTCAGCGAGGTGTTGTCGCCGGTCAGAAGCTGGCTGAGCGCGAGTTTGACGGTCGGACGGATGACGGTGCCGTTCCAGTCGCCCAGGTCGCTGCCGAACTCGATACCCGGCTTGAGGCGAACACCGGTCGCGCTCTGGTCGGGCGCGAAGACGTCGAGCGGGCCAGCGCCGGTCTCATGGAACGCATTCATGTCGACCAGCGTGCCGACGATTTCGATCCCGGGCTTGGCATAGCCGAGGCCCAGGTCGAAGCGCTCGGCCGCGCGGGCGCTCAGCGTCATGAATGCCATGCTCTGCGTGCTGTGTGCCTGGAAGCCGGGCAGCGGCAGCGCGATCGTGCGGTCGGTCTTGAACCAGCCGGCGCCGCCCGTCACGGCCAGCGCATAATCGATATCGTCGTCGCTATCCTTGAGGACGAGGCCGCCTTGCACGCGGTCGCCGGCGCTGACATTCGCGCCGGGCAGATGGGAGGTAGACTGGTCGTAGCCGAGCGCCGCGCCGAGCCGCCATTTTCCGCCGATGCCGCGTTCGACGCCGCCGGAGAAGCCGTCGGCCAATTCCTTGAGGCCCAGGCTCTGCGCGCCGGCGACCTGCGACAGCGCGCGCGTTTCGATGCGTCCCCAGACGCAGGATTCGCCGTTGACGATCGAGGTTTGGCCGCTCGGCACCGCACAGCTGAAGAGCTGATCGGTGAAGCGCTGGCTGGCGAAGCTCGCCGACAGCACGCGGTTCATCTGCAGTGCCGGCATCATGCTGTCATAGGCCTTGGCGAGATCGCCGGCCGTCGGCTGGGCGAAGAGCGCCGGGATGACCGTGCGGAACGCGTTGGTGCCGCCGGCGGTCTGGATCGCGTTGATGTAGTCGCCGATGGAGGTCTCGTTGCCGTTGAGGCCGGCCGGCGAGAAATCGACGTTGTAGGTGATGTTCGCGGCGTCGGAGGCGTCGCGGTAATCGATCGCGAAATCTACCACGGCGGAGACCGGCGCCGACAGGATCGCGCCGGCGCGGCCGATGGGGCCAGCCGCCGTCAGGAAGGCCGCCGAGTGCGTGCCCGGCAGCAGGTAAGGGATATTGAGCAGGTTCAGCGTGACCGTGCCGCCGAGGCCGGCGCTGCCGGAGGCGTCGAGCCGGTCGATGGAATCGGCCTGGCCGGGCAGCTTGAGATCGAGGTCGATGACATCGTTGCCACTCGCGGTCTGGACGAAATTGCCGGTGAGCGTGGTCACGGCCGGCGTGCCGTCGCCGCCGATCGAGAGCCGGCCGGCATTGGTGAAGGCGTTGCCGGCGCCGACGAAAATCCGGGGACCGGAATAGAATGCGCCGCCCGCGACATTGGTAAGCGCATTCGCGCCGCCGCCAAGATCGACCGAGCCGACCAGCGTGGCGAAATTCGACATCGTCTCGTTGCCGCTGCCGGCGCCCACGGCGAGGCCGGCAACGCCCAGAAGCGAGGTCAATGTACCGCGATTGATCAGGCTGTTGCCGGCGCCGTCCGCGATGCGCACGCTGGCCGCCGTGTCGCCGCTCGCCGCGACGATGCCGCTCTCGATATCGACCGTGATATTGCCGTTGCCGCTGCCGCCGGCGCTCTGCGCGAAGATCGCGTCGGCGTTCGCGCCTTTGGCCGTGATATCGCCCTCGGTCGTGACGACGACGCTGCCACCGTGGCCCGAGCCGCCGACGCTGCCGGCATAGGAGCCGAAATTGCCGGCGGTGGAACGGTAGTCGCCCGCGCCGGCAAGCCCGCCGCCGCCGCCGAGCGACTGCGCGATGATGCCATAGGCATCGGCACCGCTGGTGGCGATCGCCGCGTGGGTCGCGATCGTCACCGTGCTGCCGTCGCCGCCGGCGCCGCCCGTGTTCTCAAGGACCGCGACCGGGTTGGCCACGCCGCTTGCCGACAGCGAAAGATAGAGGCCACCACCGCCGCCGATCGATTGCGCGACCAGGCCGTGCGCGCCGAGGCCGGAGGTGACGATGGCCGCGTTCTGCGTCACGCCGACGGCGGCGCCGCTGCCGGACGCACCGGCGGAGGCGCCGAACAGGACCGGCGTCGCGACCGAAGCGCCGGCCGCGTCGATCAAGCCGCCGCCGCCGCCGATCGACTGCGCCAGGACGCCGATGGCATCGGCACCGGTGGTCGTGACCGACGCGGAAGCCGTGAACGTAACCGCGCCGCCATTGCCGCCGGCCGCGCCACCGAGCGTAGCTGTCTTTGTTGCCGGGCTCTGCCCGCCGGCGCTGTCGAAGGCGACGAGACCGCCGCCGCCGCCGATCGACTGCACCAGCATGCCGGCCGCGCCGACGCCTGTCGTCAGGATTGCGCCGGTCGCCGTGAAGCCGATCGCGCCGCCCGCGCCGCCGGCGCCGCCATCGGCGCCCGCGAGGAGCGAGACGCCGGCGGCGCCGACCGCAATGCCGGTTGGCGCGACGAAGCTGGAAACGCCGCCGCCGCCACCGATGGATTGCACGACCAGGCCGCTCGCCAGGCGCCCGTTGGTTGCGACGCTGCCCGAAAGGGTCGGGAACGAAACGCCGGCGCCATTGCCCATGGCGCCCTGGCCACCGCCGGCCTGCAGCACAATGCCGTGCGCCATGCCGGTCACGTCGCCGACTGCGAAATAGCCGTCGCCGCCGCCGCCGCCGATGGACTGCACCAGCATGCCGATGGCCGCGTCACCGATCGTCGAGACGGCCCCGCTGGTGGCGAACGACACGGCCTTGCCCGAGCCGCCGACGCTGCTGGCGCCGCCGACCAGCGCGGAGATCGTGCCGACGTCGTTGCCGACGTCGATGTCGCCGGTATCGCCTTCCACGCCGCCGCCGCCGCCGATCGATTGCGCGATGAGGCCGGCGGAGCCGGCGCCGAAGGTCGCGACCGGATTGCTGTTCGTCGCGGTCAGCAGATTGCCATCGCCGGCGATGGCACCATTGGCGCCGACCGTCAGCGTCACGCCGCCGGCGCCGACCATCAGAGGATCGGGAACCGAGAGCGCCGCGTTGCCGCCGCCGCCGCCGATGGCTTGCGCCAGCACGCCGTAGGATGCGGCGCCGAGCGTTTTGACCGTGCCGCCGCTGACGTCGACGGTCACCGTGCCCATCACGCCGCCCGCGCCGGTCGAATTGGCGCCGAGGTCGAGCGAAGCACTCGACAGGCGCCCCGTCATGGCGGAGATCGCGAAAGCGGAATTGCCGCCGCCGCCGCCGATCGATTGCGCCAGCACGCCGACCGAATCGTCGCCGTCGGTCTCGATGGTTCCGGTGCTGATGACCGTGACGTTGCCGCCGCTGCCACCGGCGCCGCCGGTCGCGCCGATGGTATCGCCGAGATCGCCGCCGGAATCGAAGCGCACCGCGCCGCTGAAGCCGCCCGAGCCGCCACCGCCGCCGACACTCTGCGCGAACACGGCCACCGAGCCCGCGCTCTTGGCCAGGATGCTGCCGGTGTTTTGGACGTCGACATTGCCGCCGGCGCCACCGCTGGCACCCGAGCCGCCGAGGCTGCCGGTCATGCCGCCCCCCTCGCTCAACGTGCCGGATACGGAGAAGCCGCCATTGCCGCCGCCGCCGCCGACCGACTGCGCATAGACGCCGTAGGACAGCGCGCTGTCGGTGACGATCAGGCCGCTGTTGGTGACCAGGACGTTGCCGCCATTGCCGCCGCCTGCGCCGCTGCCGCCGACGCTGGTCGAGGTGCCGTCGCCAGCGGAGCCGGAGCCGGCGATGGAAAAGCCGCCATTGCCGCCACCGCCGCCGATGGACTGTGCCAGCACGCCGATGGAGTTGGCGCCGGCGGTGTGGACGGTGCCGCTATTGTGGACCGTGACCATGTCGGCATTGCCACCCGCCGCGCCCTGGCCGCCGACGTTGTTGCTGGTGCTGCCGCCATGCGAGACGCTGAGGCCGCCGGCGAAGCCGCCGGAGCCGCCGCCGCCGCCGATCGATTGCGCGAAGATGCCGACCGATTGCGCACCGAGCGTCTGCACCAGGCCGTCATTGGTGACGACGACGCTGCCGGCATTGCCGCCGCCCGAGCCGGCGCCGCCGCCGATGGTGGAAGCCGCGTTGCCGTCGCTGCTGAAGGCGCGGCCGAGCGCGAAGCCGCCATTGCCGCCGCCGCCGCCGATAGACTGCGCCTGGATGCCGTAGGAGAGATCCGCCGCCGTCAGGATCATGGCGTACAGGCCGTTGCTGACCTGGACTGCGCCGCCGGCGCCACCACCGCCGCCCGCGCCGCCGACGGTAGAACTGGTGCCGTCGCTCCTGGCGCCGGAAGCCGAGAGCGAGAAGCCGCCATTGCCGCCGCCGCCGCCGATAGACTGGGCGAGGATGCCGATCGAATTGACGCCGGACGACGAAATGACGCCCTGGTTGTCGACGCTGACGTTTCCACCGGTGCTGGCGAGGCCGCCGGCGCCGCCGACCGCGTTGCTGGTCGCGCCGGTATTGCCCGCCGCGAGCCCGCCGGCAAAGCCACCGGAGCCGCCGCCGCCGCCGACCGACTGCGCGAGAATGCCGATGGCGCTCATGCCGCCGGTGACGATCTGGTTGAGATTGGTGACGGTCACGAGCCCGGCCGCGCCGCCGCCGGCGCCGCTGCCGCCACCCACGTCGGACTTCGCCTCGCCCTGCAGCGACAGCGCGCCGCCGACCGTGAAGCCGCCCGCGCCGCCGCCGCCGCCGACCGACTGCGCCTCGATGCCGTAGGCGAGATCGCCGGATGTGAAGATCATGCCACCGGCAAGGTTGCTGACCGTGACGGCGCCGCCGCTGCCGCCGGCGCCGCCACTGCCGCCAACCGTGGACGAAACCGAATCCGATTTGGAGGCGCCCACTCCGAGCGCGAAGCCGCCAACGCCGCCGCCGCCGCCGACCGACTGCGCCAGGATCGCCGTCGCATTCGCCGCGACCGTCTGCAAGACGCCGGAATTGGCGACGGTCACCAGCGCGGCGTCGCCGCCGCCCGCACCCGCGCCGCCGACACTGCTGTCGCTGGCGCCACCCTCGACGCTGAACGCACCCGACGCGGCAAAGCCGCCATTGCCGCCGCCGCCGCCGACGCTCTGCGCCAGGATGCCCAGTGCATTCAGCCCGGACGTCGAAATCGCATTCGAACTGGTGACGGCGACCGTGCCGCCGGCGCCGGCTGTGCCGCCGGCGCCGCCGCCGACCGTCGAGCTGGCGTCGCCCTTGGCCGAGAACGCGGCGCCGACCGCGAAGCCGCCATTGCCGCCGCCGCCGCCAACCGACTGCGCGATGACGCCATCGGCATTGAGGCCGGTGGTGACGATCTGGCCGGTGACATCGACGGAGACGCCGAGCGCCAGGCCGCCGCCGCCGCCATTGCCGCCGGTGGCACTGTTGGTGGCGCCGCCTTCGGAGGAGAACGCGCCCGAAATAGCAAAGCCGCCATTGCCGCCGCCGCCGCCGACCGACTGCGCCAGGATGCCGGCGGCGTTGGCACCGGCCGTTTGGATGTCGGCGAAGTCCTGCACCATGACGATGCCGGCATTGCCGGCCGTACCGGCGCCGCCGCCGCCGACCGTCGAGCCGGAATCGCCTTTCACGGAAAAGCTCGCGCCGACGGCGAAGCCGCCATTGCCGCCGCCACCGCCGACAGATTGGGCGAGGATGCCGACGGCGCTGTCGCCGAGCGTGCCAAGCGCGCCATGCGCGGTGACGGACACCATGTCCGCGTTGCCCGCCGCGCCACCGGCGCCGCCGACCGCATTGTTGCTGGCACCGCCGCTCGAGGAGAACGCGCCGGAGATTGTGAAGCCGCCATTGCCGCCGCCGCCGCCGACGCTTTGCGCGAAGATCGCATTGGCATAGTCGCCCGCGGTCGAGATGACGCCGTCCGCCGTCAGCGTAACCGTCTTGCCGTCGCTGCCGGTGCCGCCGGCCGACGCGCCCTGGCCGCCGACGGTCGAATTGGCGTCGCCCTTCAGCGAGAAGGCGGCACCGGCGCTGAAGCCGCCATTGCCGCCGCCGCCGCCGACGCTCTGCGCGAAGATGCCGTTGGCGTCGATACCGCCGGTGGAAATATCGCCGAGCTGCGAAACCGTCACGGCGGCGGCCGTGCCGCCGATGCCGCCATTGCCGCCGACCGCACTGGTGGTCGCTGCGCCTTCCGACGAGAACGCGGCGCCGATGGCGAAGCCGCCATTGCCGCCGCCGCCGCCGACGCTTTGCGCGAAAATGCCGTTGGCGTTGACCCCGAGCGTCTGGATGTCGCCGACATTGCCGACGAACACCGTACCGGACGTTCCGCCGGTCCCGGCGCCGCCGCCGCCCACGGTGGACTTCGCATCCATCTTGACCGACGCGGCCGCGCCGATGGCGAAGCCACCATTGCCGCCGCCGCCGCCGATCGACTGCGCATAGATTCCGTTGGCATCGTCGCCGGCGGTGGCGACGGCGCCCGTGTTGGTGACCGAAACCATGTCGGCGTTGCCGGCCGCGCCGCCGGTGCCGCCGACCGTGTTGTTGGCGGCCGTGCCGTCGACCGAGAAGGCGCCCGAGATGCTGAAACCGCCATTGCCGCCGCCGCCGCCGACGCTCTGCGCGAAGATGCCGTTCGAGGAATCGCCGAGCGTGACGACGCTGTAGCCGGCGAACAGCGAAAACGGCGTTGCTTCAGCAACGACGGT